>Ga0208553_1000832_pt1 | contig 10938 bp, 13 predicted proteins | sample 6_EtaG_FD_184079 | JGI IMG/M metagenome (GOLD analysis project Ga0208553, IMG submission 184079) | Marine viral communities from the Subarctic Pacific Ocean - 6_ETSP_OMZ_AT15160 metaG (SPAdes) (version 2) | ecosystem: Environmental > Aquatic > Marine > Oceanic | place: Pacific Ocean | collected...
TGGGATCTCTCCCAGGTGAAGAGAATACCATGCCGGCGGGTTGGCGTCTACTGATATTGGTACGGGACACACGCACGGCGTCGTTCTGGTTTGAACTGAGATGGTGAGCGAGAGATGATAGGATTCCCCAGGTGGTGCGGATCCGCAGATCTTCGAGCTCCTCGAGCTCCTGGAAGCGTCGGATCTTCAAAAAAACTTAGGCGACCGTGCGCCTGGCGTCAGGATCGGTTGAGCAGCGGTGGCGCGAATCTTAAATTTTAACGTAATTTGCCAGGCTGAACGTCAAATTATTCGCCTGCGAACGCGAACGATTCGCATTCACGCGCCCCATAGATGACGCGACTTGTCGCGACATTAGATGCTGTTGCTGTTGCTGTTAGACCCCCCATTTACAATTACCTTTCCCTTTATATTGTCTCCACAAACCGGAGGGGTAACATCTACTATATAAGAGAACGCTGATATGGCTAATAAGAGGAAAGCAAGGTAATGGCTCAGGACGTGTACGAATACATAAGACGCTACCTGGCTAGGGGTGGGGGGTAAAAATGCGACCACGGGCAATACAGGGCGTCTGAATGACTATGCTTCCGGGGGGTGGTTTCTACAGAGGGCTCTTAGAGGTCCCTGAGTACCAGGAATATGCCGCTGGCAAGGAGCGTAAGAGAAAGGAAGCCAAGGCCGCTGAGATTGAGAATTACGAGAGGAAGATGCAATCTACCTATGGCCCGGAATACTACCGGGGGATGTCTGGACAGACAGATCCTTTAGTCGGTATGTTACTTGGGGGGGAGAGGCCGGATAGCCCACCTGTTGCGCCAGCAGACTTCTGGCCTGGAAGTGCCGCAGTGAAGGCGGGTGTGACAAAGGGCTTAGGACTCTTATCCACTATACCAGCAGCGTTGTGGTGGAATCAGGCCAGGAAACGACCCGTTCAGCCTGGTACTTTAAGTCACTTAACATCGCACGGAACCCCCAATACCTGGCCACCCGAACCGGGCTATCCTGAAGGAAGGCCAAGGCTGGGAGCGGCAACAGGTCAGGGTGCCGCCATGTACGGTAAGGGCCTCTATGTAGCAGAGGCTGATGGAGTGGCCAGGGAGATGTTCGACCAACTGTCTGACCAGCATCCCAGAATTATACGGAGCGAGGCAGGTGAAATGGAGCTCACGCCCTGGAGGGTCGGGCAGCTGGAGGGGAATCCCGATGCTGTCACTGCTTTAGGGGATGAAATGCAGCGCAACCTGGATGATATAACCTCCAGGATATTTAAGCCTAAAAATGAATTTGATGTGTCATACCGGCCCGAGTTGGAGAAAAACTACTTGAGGCAGCTCAAGAAGCTCGAGGACTATAAACAGGTTACCGGCTACGGGACAGATGATCTGCTAAAGTTGGAATTCCCTAGAAAGGGTGGGGTTTACCGCTTGGACATACCAGATGAGGTCGTCCCTGATCTGCTGGATCTGGACAAGGGACTTGACCAGCAACTCCCGGCTGTACAGGAGCGGTTAAACAAAGTTCTAAAGGAATTTGATCCTTATGACATAAGTAAATGGCCTCAAGAGAGCCCAGAGACATGGGCGCTGGCAGCGTCCTCCTCTACGGCACCTGTTCAAACTGGGACGTACTACAAGGCGCTCCGTCTGGCTATAGGCGACGACGAGGCAGCTAGGTTACTGGAAGAAGTCGGCATACCTGGGGTGAAGTATTTGGACGCAGGCTCCAGGGCAGCGGGAGAGGGGACACGCAATTTCGCTATCTTTGCTGAAGACGTATTAAAGAGGATAAAAGTATTAGGGCTTGATCAATGAAAACACCAAAACAGGAAGCATTCATAGAAGCATACTGCCTTACAGGCAATGCGAAGAAGTCTGCTATTATGGCGGGTTACTCGGAGAAGACCGCCAAACAGAAGGGCCATGAACTGAAGAATCAGTTCTCAGACGAGATACGACGGCAGATAGAGAAGAATGTCCTGGATGCTGCGCCTATAGCACTGGCTGCTATGCGTAATCTGGCAGAAGAAGCCGCCTCAGAGACCGTCAGGCTGGCTGCGAACAAGGATTTGCTCGATAGAGCTGGTTTGAAGCCCACAGAGCGGGTTGAACAGAAGATCTCGCATGTGGAACATGCTTCTACAGATGAATTGAAGAGGGAACTGGATGCTCTGGTTGGATCGGAGGATATTGACGAGATTCCTGAGCGTTTGAACTGATGGCTGGAAGAATACCAGGGCAGTTCAGGAATCCGCCTTCATGGATGAAAAGGGCATTGAATCCGAAAACTCCGACAACCAAGAAGAACGAAACGATCAAAACTCGTTCCGTGGAGCACAATGGTAAGGAAATCCTCTTCCCCACTATAAGGATGGGCAGAGATGGGAAGTTTCGTAAAAGCGGTTATAAAGAAGCTGTCAGGCGTAGAGATTATATGACCTTTGACAACCCTGATGCTGCAACGAAGTTCTCAAAGCGACTAAGCCGAATGATAAGCCATGCACGAAAAGGGAGTAACTGATGGCTCGTATCCTCTCTAAGGAAGAGCTAAGAAGGCGTGCTCTGGCTGGACAGCAAGCTGGTCTAATAGCGGAGAATCCGTATCCCTACACAGCAGGGCCTTATGTAGGAGGAGCAGAGATTACCCCTATTCTAGAGCAGGGTATACTGGACTACGAGGTGACCGAGGACGAAAGCAAGGTAGATCCTGGTAATAGAGCTCACATGAGTCCGTACTATAAGACGATAACGATGGGAGATGAAGATCGGCTAGACAAAGTTCAGGGGACTGGCTCGTACAATACGACATTACTACACGAACTAAGGCACGGTGGCCTGAACTACCTACGGGAAAATCCTGACCTTATGCCTTACGTCATGCACTATCTACAGTATGATGAGGGGGAGTTTGGCAGGAGTTTGCGTGATGTGTTAAAGTGGGCTCCTGCTACGGACAAGGATACGGGGACACCAGAGCATAAGATGTTGGATGCTGTGGACTCTAGGGCACACAAAAGGACTCTGGAGATCTGGAAAGATCCTGAAGAGCTAGAAGCAAAGGGCCTGCTTGGTCCTGAAATTTCTGTAGGGGGCTTCCAGAGTGCAGAAGAAAGAGCGCAGTATGTTCAAATGATGAAGGAAGCTAACGAAGCGTTAGCCAAGAGCAAAAAGAAGAAGAAATAATGCCTGTCAAAAAGGTAAAAGGGGGTTGGAAATGGGGAAAGTCTGGTACAGTACACAAGACTAAGAAAAAAGCTCGAACTCAAGAGAAAGCAATATATGCAAGTGGCTACAAGGGACGGTCTAGAAAAAGCGGTTGAGATAGCGAGAGAGCTCCGAAAGAGAGAACGCTTCAACCGGATAGAATTCTACGATCCCTACCCCTACCAGAGAAAGTTTCACGATACAGGAGAGTATGCCAATCAGAGATTGCTGATGGCTGCTAACCGTATAGGCAAGAGTTATTGCGGTTCTGCTGAAATGTCGTTCCACCTCACCGGACTGTACCCGGACTGGTGGAAAGGAAGAAGGTACAGACAGCCTATTACGGCGTGGGCTGGAGGAGTCTCCAACGAGACCACTAGAGACATCGTTCAGCATGAACTTTTGGGTTCCCCAGACGACCCGGAAGCGTTTGGTTCCGGTACTATACCGAAAAACTACATAATAAAGACCGAAAGAAAACCGGGAGTCCCTAACGCTAAAAGCATGGCCCTTATTCGTCATGTAAGTGGGGGGAACTCTTCTTTATTCTTCAAAGCCTATGAAATGGGGCAGGAGAAGTGGCAGGGAAGGTCCGTAGACTGCGTCTGGCTCGATGAGGAGCCGCCACGGGACATATACTCCCAGGCGGTAACCAGAACTCTGGATAGAAGGGGCATGGTGTACATGACGTTCACCCCTGAGAATGGGATGACCGAAACTGTAGCCTCTTTTATGAACAACCTGAAACCCGGCCAATCCCTTGATAACGCCACCTGGGATGACGCTACAGAGTCTGTTAGGAGCATGAAAGGCAACTCCGGGCACCTAAATCCGGGTGTTATGGAGCAGATACTGGCCTCATACAGTCCACATGAGCGTGAAATGAGGCGCTATGGCCGTCCTTCTATAGGCTCAGGACTCGTATTTCCTATAATGGAAGAGAAGATCATAATAGATCCTTTTCCGATACCAAGCCATTGGCCGCGAATATGCGGGATTGATTTCGGGTTCGATCACCCCACAGCCTGTATTTGGGCCGCTTGGGACAGAGAAGAGGACGAGTATTACATTTATGACTGCTACAGACAGGCTAAAGCCCCGCCAGCGGTTCATGCTCAGAATATACGGAATAGGCCCAGCTTTATCCCCGTTGCTTGGCCCCATGACGGCAATAGACGAGATTCTATGGGTAATCCTGGTCTAGCTGACCAGTATAGGAGCCTGGGATGCAACATGCTACCATTCATCTTTGAAAACCCGCCTGCTCTAGGTGAAAAGAAGGGTGGAAACTCCATTGAAGAGGGTATTATGTTCATCTTACAGCGGATGGAGGACGAAAAGTTCCATGTTTTCGCCACCTTGTCTGATTGGTGGGAAGAATTCAGGATGTACCACAGAAAGGAGGGTAAGATAGTCCCTCTGAACGACGATTTAATGTCAGCGACACGCTATGCGATAATGTCGATGCGTTTTGCTGTTTCAGGAGAAGATAAAACCTGGACTAAGGACCTACACTATAGGGAATACGGAATAGTTTAATGGCAAGAGAAAAGATAACTGAAGAAGAGTTAGTCGGCAGAATAGACCAGGAAATTACGGATTCTCTTGGGTATGGGGGAGATTTGTCTCTTCAACGCGAAAGAGCCATGGAATACTACTATGGAGAGCTTTTTGGCAATGAAGTTGATGGACGTTCCCAATTCGTCGATTCTACAGTGCAGGACACCATAGAATGGATAAAACCCGCTCTGATGCGTATATTTGCCTCTGGGGATCAGATGGTGACCTTCAATCCCGTAGGTCCCGAGGATGTAGCATCCGCTAAACAGGCAACCGACTACATAAACCACGTCTTTATGAAAGACAATCCCGGCTGGGAGATTCTCTACTCCTGGTTTACTGACGCTCTTCTACAGAAGAACGGTATTATAAAGGTCTGGTGGGACGAAACAGAGGAATGGAACAGGGAGGAATACAAGGGTCTTGATGAGATGGAGTTACAAGCCCTTGTGACTGACCCCAGAGTAGAGGTTTTAGAGCACACTTCTCCTGGTATGGAGTCTGACGGTACTTATGGTGAAGGGTCTAACGAAGGCCACCACGTTGTCATAACAAGAGATATGAGCCTGGGCAGGGTGCATGTAGAGAATGTACCCCCGGATGAATTCCTCATAGCAAGGATGTCTAAGACTATCCAGGACTCCAGGTTCGTCTGTCACAGGGTAAAGAAGACCTTAACCGAATTAAGGGAGATGTACGGAGACATAGATCCAGAGGATCTGACTGGCGGCACTTACGGAGAACTTGATTACAGCGCAGAGAACCAGGCTCGTTACAGATATGATGAATCTGGTTACATGGGTTTTGGGCAGGAGGAGCTCTACGGAACAGACGATTCGATGCGGGAGTATTGGCTACATGAAGCATTCATACGCGTAGACTACGACGGGGACGGCATTGCAGAGCTCAGGAAGGTTTGCCTGGTAGGCAGCAAGGTTCTCGCCAATGAAGAGGTTGACAGTGTACCGTTCGTATCCTTAACGCCTATAAAGATCCCGCACAAGTTCTTTGGCTTGTCGGTTGCAGACCTCACTATGGATCTTCAATTGATTAAGTCCACGTTGATGCGTAATCTCATGGATAACATGTACAACCAGAACTTTGGCAGGTACGCTGTCCTCGAAGGCCAAGCGAACCTAGACGACCTTCTGACACAACGTCCGGGAGGGGTGGTCAGAGTGAAGTCTCCCAATGCCGTAATGCCTCTGGCCACTCCCCCACTTCAAAACTACTCATTCCAGATGCTCCAGTATCTGGACAGTATAAGAGAGCAGAGATCCGGGGTAAGCAGCAGCACGCAAGGGCTAAACGCAGATGCTCTGAAAAGCCATACTACGGCTACGGCTGTAGCGCAGGTAATGACAGCTGCTCAGGCAAGGGTTGAGCTCATTGCTCGTAATTTTGCAGAGACCGGTGTTAAGGAACTGATGAACGTTATTTACGAGCTGGTGCAGAAGAACCAGGACAAACAGAGAGTAGTCATGCTTAACAACGAGTGGGTCCCGGTACGTCCCGATATGTGGCGAGACAAAATGGATTGCTCGGTATCAGTTGGCCTTGGGCACGGTAACCGTGATCAGCAGCTGATGCACTTGACCACAATGATGCAGTTTGCTACTCAGGCAATGTCTGGAGGGCTGAACATCGTGACAGAACAGAATCTGTACAACATGGGAGCCGCACTCATAAAGAACATGGGCTTTCAGAATGTACAGGACTTCCTGACTGATCCACAGCAGGCCCCTCAGAAGGGCAATCCTGACGAGGAGATGAAGCAGGCAGAGTTACAGCTGAAGAAGGGAGAGCTGGATGTGAAGATAGCTGAAACTCAGATAAAGCAACAGAAGCTCCAAATGGAGGCTGCTGAAGCGCAGGTAAATGCTCAATTGAAGATGGCGGAACTTCAGCTTGAGCGTGAGCAGAAACGACCGGTGGCCATAGGAGATACATGAGCGACGAACTAAGAGAAACTCACGCAAAAAGATTATTGGAAGACAAGCTGTTTATTGAGTCTTTCGATGTGTTGAAAACAGATTTAATGAACCGCTGGAATGCTAGTGGTTCGACAGAGCTTGAAGCCAGGGAGTCTATCTGGCTTGCAATGAGACTGCTCGACAGGATTCATGGCCATATATCGTCCATAGTGGAAACTGGGCGCATGGACAAGATGATGTCTGAGCAACACCCATTTATTTAAGGAGAATTTGACATGGCGGATACGCAAGAAGCCCCGCAAACAGAAGTACCTAATGTGAATGCGCTAGAAGGTAGTTTAGAAGAAGCGCAAAACTCTCTTTTGAAGATGATGGAACCTGAAAAGGAAACCCCAGAAACTGAAGAAGAACAGCCTACGGAAGAGGAAGAGTCTCAACCTGAAGAGGAAGACGAATCATTGGAAGAGGAGCCTGAAGAATCCGAAGAGGAGGAAGAAGGCGCTGACGGCCCATCAGAAGAAGAAGAGGACCTTCTTTACGCTGTCACCGTAAATGGTGAAGAGCAGGAAGTAACCCTCGATGAGCTTATGAAGGGATATTCAAGACAGTCAGATTATACGCGAAAAACGCAAGAGATTTCCGAACAACGGAAGGAAGCTGAGGCCGTTTCACAGAAGTATGCGGCTGAGATGAATCAGATTCGGAATGAACGACAAGAGTACATGCAAACCCTTCAAAACATCATTGATAACTCCGGTCAACATTTTGACCAGTTTGTAGATGTTGATTGGGACAGTTTGCGAGAGACCAACCCGATTGAGTATGTTACGAAACGCGAGGAATACCGAGAGATACAAGAGCGTATCCAAGGTATGCAGCGTCAACAAGAGGAAGTACAGAAAAAGCAATCCCAAGATTCCCAGCAATTGCACTCTCAGACCTTAGAAAGGGAGCACCAGCTTATGGTTGATGCGTTACCTGAATGGGGTGATCCAGAAAAGCAGCGTGAGATTGGTTTGGGGTTACGGTCCTATGCTAAAGACCAGGGATTTGCCGATCAGGAGATTTCTAGCTTGGTTGACCATCGCTCGTTAATCGTACTCAGAAAAGCTATGCTTTACGACCAGCTAAATTCGTCAGATGTTAAGTCGAAGAAGCTGAAGAACAAGCCTAGAGTTGTGAGGTCGGGAAAAGGTGCTCGCAAAGATGATGAGAAGAAAAGCACTCGTACTAAAACAATGAAACGTCTCCGACAAACCGGCCACGTCGATGACGCTGCCGCAGCGTTGGAGGACATCTTAAACCTCTAAGGGAGAGAACAAATGGCAATCGCTACAAATACGTCGCTGGTCTATGGATCGGTGGCGATTCGTGAAGACTTGTCTGACGTGATATATAATATCGCTCCAATGGATACACCCTTTCTTTCGGGTTGCTCGAAAATGAGTGCTGACAACACTTTCTTTGAATGGCAAGTCGATACCATAACGGCAGGTGCAGCTAATCGTCATTTAGAAGGCGATGATTCACCTGACGCTACGGCAAGGGTACTTCCAACGCGACTTGGTAACTACACTCAGATAAGTCGTTACATTGCTCAGACTTCAGGAACCGACGATGCAGTCGATTACGCAGGTCACGGCAAACATCAAGCCTACATGTTAGCTAAACTAGGCAAACGCATGAAAAGAGACATGGAAGTCATGCTCACCTCAAATACTATACGGGTTGCAGGTAACGCTACCACAGCTAGAGCAACTGCTGGTGTCCCAACATGGCTGAATACATCCCATGTTGCGGGTGGTTCTGGTGGTTCGGCTTCTGCCGGTGATCTTGGTACTACTTTGATGGTAAACAATACGTCTACTGCTGCTGCTTCAGAAGCCAACATCAAAGCAACCATCAAGGAATGCTATGATGCTGGTGGCCAGCCAGATATGATGCTAGTTCCGTCTACTGTAAAGCAGACGATCTCAGGATTAGCTTCGGTTGGTTCAGGTTCGACAGCGTTTGGTATTCCGCCTCGGAACCAAGTCTCTGGCAAGGGTGGCGCTACAGCTATTGCGGCTGTTGATGTCTATGTTTCCGATTTCGGGACTTTCAAGATTGTCCCAGATCGAAACTTAGCCGCTGACGGACCCGGCTCAGTTGCTGCAAATATTTTCTTTTTAGACATGGACTACTGGGGCGTTTCATGGCTCCGGCCTTTCCAGACTGTCAATATGGCAAAGACAGGCGACTCCACCAAGCAGATGCTTCTTGGTGAGTACGGCCTCGTTTCTAAAAACGAAAAAGCAAGCGGCATTCTTGCGTCAGTAAGTTAATAAGGAAGGGGGTGGGGAAACTCACCCCCAACTTATGCAAGTTGCAATTGTAGGGCTGGCCCCCTCTACTCACGATCAGGCTCCATTTGAAGACCCTGATTGGGAAACATGGGGGCTAGTACAAGATAATGAAAGTTATCCTTACCTCGACAGGGCGTTTGAGATACACCCCCTGTCTTTTATAAGAGAGGTAAAACCCCTACTAGAAAGAAGGATGCGTGAAGAGATTGATGTTCCTCTATACATGCAGGAAGCCTATCCAGAAATCCCCAATGCTACGGCCTACCCTATTGAAGATGTTATTGCTGTTATAGGCGATTATTTTAACTCGTCTATATCCTATATGCTTGGTTTGGCTATACTGGAAAAAGTAGATCGTATCGGTATCTGGGGGGTTGACATGGCTGGTGATGATGAGTTCGGTTATCAAAGACCCAACACTGAGTATATGATTGGTTTTGCAAAGGGTATAGGTATAGACATCTATATCCCAGAAGAATCCGCTCTCCTAACATTCGGAGTTGATGGGGGTGGTAAACACACTAAAAATTGGACAGTTCGATATGGATACTACTGATAAAGAGATAAAAGACATTGCCTCTAAGATGATAAAAGGGAAAAAGTCGGTTTCTAAACCCTCTAAACCAAAGGAGCCTACTGACGCTGCGGGTTGGTTGAGAAAGGCGTACATAGATGCTGACCCGGCAGACGGCGCACCAAAAGTAGGGAACATGGGATATGTCTAAACATATTATTGATAACGATAGTGTTCGCCGCACTGAAATACAGTTTGATTCGGGCGATGACTCGTTTAATTTCAAAACTACGCAGAACGTCACTCCTGTTCTTGATGAGAATAAGGAGAAGTATAACGAATACGGAGATAAACTCTCTCTTGGCAAGAGAGGGGAATGGCATCACGCCGCTTCTATTCCCATTACCGTGTGGGAGAAGTGGGTGAAAGATACGAACGGCGCAATAGAGAAGGACACTAAACTTTTGGCCGCTTACCTTAACGACCCCGATTACAAGTATTTCAAAGTAGCCCCAACCAACCTATAAGGTAAAAGATATGATTGACCTAAGTAACATTTTTAGACCTCAAGAGACAACCCACACATTAAGCGCGACTACTATTAGTGGCTCAACCGCAACGTCTGCATTTGCGCCCCAAATACAGACAATTATGGTGACCGCAACTGCTGCCTGTTTCGTTGATTTTGGCGCATCGCCCACTGCTGCAACAACTTCTACATACATTGTAGCGGACACCCCATATTTGTTCCGAGTAAATGGTTCAGATAAGTGTGCGGCAATTACTGGGACGGGCACAGCAACAGTCTACATTACTGAACTGTCCAGATAATGGCTATTGGAACCTACGACGAGTTAAAGACCGCCGTAGCAAACTGGTTAGACAGGGACGACCTTACGGACAGGATACCAGAGTTCATCGCTCTGGGTGAAGCCCGTATGAACAGGGTTCTACGTCTGCGGATGATGGAATCCAAGTATACGGCATCTACTGTAGCCGCCCAGAGGAACTACAATCTTCCTACTGGCTATGTTCAGATGCGTAATTTTCAGCTTAACACATCCCCAATAACCCCGCTTCAGTATGTCTCTCCCGAGATATACGACAGGTTGTGGGGCGGCAGCACTGGCGGAACCCCGCAGTTCTACACCATCATAGCCAATGAGATTCAACTGGGTCCAATCCCTGGCTCTGTGTTGACGATGGAGATGCTCTTCTATAAGAAGATCACCGCTCTTTCTGCGTCCAATACTACTGAACAGATGCTGACTGATAACCCAGACATCTACTTGTACGGCGCGCTGTTAGAGGCTGAACCCTTTATTATGAACGATGAAAGGGTAGCGTTATGGGCGAAAGGATTTGCACAAGCTGTTGCAGAC
>Ga0208553_1000835_pt1 | contig 10928 bp, 14 predicted proteins | sample 6_EtaG_FD_184079 | JGI IMG/M metagenome (GOLD analysis project Ga0208553, IMG submission 184079) | Marine viral communities from the Subarctic Pacific Ocean - 6_ETSP_OMZ_AT15160 metaG (SPAdes) (version 2) | ecosystem: Environmental > Aquatic > Marine > Oceanic | place: Pacific Ocean | collected...
CGATGTTGTCGCTCTTAATGTACTCAAAGTTGGTAGGGTCCATGTTTAATAACGTAAAGACATCGCCATATCTGCGAGCGAATTGTTCAAAGGTCATCACAAACAAGAAGTGGAATTGCTCTCTGGTTTTTTCGACCACTTCACTCGGGACGCCAAGCTTGCTTAAGTTTTTGAGAGCCTTCTTGAAAGCGCGAGGCCATTGACCCATCGGTTTGGAGACCACTACGCCCTCGGAATAAGCCATGTCTTGAATAATATACAGAATTCTCTTGCGTTTGGCTTCGGGACTAAGCTCAGACCCTTTGGGTTCTTCGCCCGGTTCGGGGGAGCCCTCCCATGCCTGCTCGTCGGTGTAAGCCGAAAGGATATTAAGCAACTTAAAACCAAACTCCTGGGCGGTGGCCCCGCGTTCTTGGCCGCGCACAGGAATGCTGTGAAGACTAGTCTCCTTCCATTGGTGTCCCATCCAAGTCTTTGCTTTTTCGGTTGCATTCGGGAGCGTGGCTTCGATGCGGTCGATGACCACTTCTGGGAGTCCGATGTCTCGAATGCCCTCTGTTAATACGTCTTCGCGTAGGTAGCGGAACCATTTATCGGTTGCGTAACTCATTAATTTTTACCTCAACACTGTAAATAGTTGGCTATTTTACATTACTTCCAAAAGAGTTGGACTGCTATAATTAGGCACGACAAGAAAGTACATATTAAAGTTTTGGTGGTAAATATACTTTCCTGCATAAAGTACCATGTTAATAGCGGGAAGGCTAGATAGGAAGCGGCAAAAGCCAAAAACCGTGAACTCCATAGCATCCCGGTTTCTGCTACCACTAATTTAGTTCCGGTTAAGAAGCACATGCCCACGGGAATCGAGTATAAGGCAACTGTGATCCATGGGTGCTGCTTCCACCATTCCCACACAAATTGTGAATTAAGCTGGAACCACGCCAAGGTGTGTCCTAGGATAAAGAACCCCATTCCAGTTAAGAGTTTAACAGTTGGCAATTATAACCTCAGCACATTGAGCGCGCTCCCGAGTGGGGCGGCCGTATTTATTGAGCATCGTAATGTTAGCTTCTTTGTATAGTTTAAACAATTCAGGATGAAATTTATATACTACAATCCATTTCTGTTCGGTCATAGTACATAATTGTTCGGCCAATTTGCGGTGATGTACAATCGTCGTCTCATGCCCACGGCTCTTGCCGGCATCAAAAAGGTTAAAGTTAAACTTTCCTATGGGAAACAACAGATAGTCTGCCCCTTCCGTAACGGGTACCCGATCAAACACATCTCTATCTTGTACAAATCTTAAGTGAAAATTAGAAGCTTTAAAGTTCTGTAGATAGGAAAGCGCTATAGGATGAAAATTCTTGGTGTCCATTTGTCCTGCCGAGATCATTCCTTCGGACGAACATCGATTCAGTATAAAGAATAAACTAGAACGTAAATATGGATCAGCATAGGTGGACCAACTCTCTTGTAGAAGGTGGAACATGTTTTCGCCCCCCAATTTCATAGCGTCCCCTGTGACTATCTCATAAACTTGCTGCGGATTATCTAAGACGCATTTCCAGAAATCATAGATTGTTTGCCGATTGGCATGCGCACATACGAAGCGGCGATCTTCCGCTAGGTTAAGCTCTAAGGATCCGCCGTATAATAAAAAAGAATGAACAACGCTGCCAGCGGGAATCTTTTTTTTAAGTGCGCTCAAACATCTAAAGTCTCTTGATACATCTTTAATCGGGGACTTCATTGGATCCTGGCTGGCCGAAAGATTTTTTAAATTCTTCTAATTTTGCCTCAAGCCCATCCATCTCCGTAGCTAGCGAGGCGTCCGTATCCATGTCTTGGGACGGTTGAGTTTGATAATAGATATAGCCGTTAATGATATTGGTTACGTCATTTAAGATATAATCCACCTTAGTCATGCATTCTCGCAATTCTGTAATCTTATTAACAGTGGCTAATGATAGAAAATCAATTTCCCACTCGCGATTTATTTCGCTTAGTTCTTCTATGCCTGCTTGCGCTTTATTAATGAGCGCTGTAACTTCGTCTGGAAGCTCCTCAATATCAATTGAGTATGAAATATTTACTCGTTGTCCCATCTTATCCTCGTAATAGTTGTGGTGTGCCTGATTTGTTAAGCTGTTCTTCAATAATCTCAGGATGCCCCACCACTACAATATCTGTACCGGTGTGCCCCTTGTTGATTGTTATCTTTGAGAATGCATGGTCTGATCTTAGTCCTGGCGCTATAACGTGGCGCTCGTTGAGTTGTCGCATACGGGCTTCTTCGCGAATCATGATAACATGTTCGGGATTGACCAACACCTCTCGCAATGTGTACTGTTGCTTGGTCGTTACTGCTCCGTTAGCACACACTTCTGTTAGTTTTACTAACATTTTTCCTCCATAGGATAGACATGTCGCTTATTGGCCACCATTTGGCGGCCGCCGACCCACAGCATAGCGCAGGTATGATCTTTCCCGTATTCTCGCAAATAGATAGCCGACATGGGCTTTTGCGTAATTATCACACAAGGGTGTTCTTCTTTATTAAATAGGTTCACTGCCTGTGGTATATAACATAAATCGCCTTCTTTCATTTTTTACTCCGTTTGTATAATCCCGAAATTAGTCGTAATCAAAGTACCAGCACAACTCGCGGCGTTCTGCAACGCGGTGCGCGTGACCTTCACGGGATCAATTACTCCATTCTCATATAAATTGGTAAGTTCGCCTTTGCGGAAATCCCAGCCTTCCTGGTCTTCGCTTTGTCTTACCTGCTGTAGTACTAAATCAGGAGAGGCGCCGGCATTCAACGCCATCTGGCGGATAGGCTCGGCGCAGGCTTCTTTGATAATAGCAATTCCCAGCGCCTGATCGCTGTTGTCCAACTCTGCGAACTTTAATGTTTCGCATGCTCGAAGCAATGCCGTGCCGCCGCCGGGTACAATGCCCTCTTCTTGGGCCGACTTAACAGCTTCTAATGCATCTTCAATACGGTGCTTTCGCTCGGTCATCTCCACTTCTGTGGCTCCTCCTACACGAATAACACCTACTCCCGATGCGAGACGTACTATACGTCCCTGGATCACTTCGCCTTCTTGAATAGACTCCGTGTTCTTAATCATCTCTTTAAGGCTGGCGATGCGAGACTCAATTTCTTCAAAATTTGCATTGCCCCCAATAATAGTCGTAACATATTTAGTACACTCAATAGAATTTGCACTACCCAAATGAGGCAGCTTCGCATCAGCTAATTTCATGCCGGACTCGCGAGTGATAAACGTGGCTCCAATCGATAACGCAAGGTCATCGAGAGTGTTGCGCCGCTCCTCTCCATAGAAGGGGGCCTTGATGGCCGCGATCTTTAATGTTCCCCGCATGGCATTCATAATCATGGCGGCTAGCGCCTGTCCTTCTACTTCTTCAGCTACAATAATAAGGGGTCGACCTTCGCGCGCCACCAACTCTAAGAGTGGCAAGATGGGTTCAATCGCAGAAATCTTATAGTCCGTCACCAAGATAAGCGGTTCCTCATGATGAAGCATAGCCCGGCGCTCATCCGTAACAAATGCGGAGGCACAGTAGCCCGACCCAAATCGGAAACCTTCCGTAATATCTAAGGAGGTTTCAAGAGAGCGAGACTGTTCTATTGTAATAGATCCATCTTGCCCCACCCTATCCACAGCAAGAGCGATAAGCTCTCCAATTGTAGTATCATTATTGGCCGAAATTGCTGCGATATGCGCAATGTCGTCCGTACTTGTAACCGGCGTAGCCATGTCTTCAAGACTAGCGGTAATAGCTCTAACTGCAACATCAATACCTCTCTGTAATTCAATGGGGGATACGCCCGAAGCAATATACCTCTGGGCTTCTCGTAATATAGCTCTCGCTAACACAGTGGCGGTGGTGGTTCCATCGCCTGCGTCCGAGTTAGTTTGGATGGCTGCCTGTTTAATAACTTGGGCAGCCGCGTTTTCGAATGGATCTTCTAGTGACACAAAGTGTGCGACTGTTACTCCATCCTTTGTAATGAAGGGCATTTGCCCTTTCTCTTGCAGAAGAACATTTCTGCCGCGTGGTCCTAAAGTGGATGCCACGTTGTCGGCTAGTGTGTTAACACCGTTCATGATCTTCTGCTGTAATTCTGTCTCGCTATTATAAGCTCTGCTCAACTCACACCTCTATTATTATTATAACCTCTTGATGGGGCTATGTCAAGTTTTATTTTTCGTCGATGCTTGATATTGTTTTCACCACAGTCGTTTCCAGATCATGGGCATTTTGCATGGCCGTTCGACCAGCGGTATTTCTTTTCCTAGAATCCGCAGAGGTACATTTTTTCGGACCTTTCTCTCCCCCACCACAATCCGTTAAAAAGAATCTTCCTATATTATCGGTCAAGGCGGCCATCGAATTAAACATTAAGGTCATATCTTCTCCAATGTTTTTAGCTCCTAAATCAAAAACTTGTTTTACTTTTTGAGGACTAATAGATAACTTACCTAAATCATTAGATCTTTCATATAGAGCTTTTTTAATCTTAAATTGCTCGTTCCCTTTGAAGCCTGGGGGTCCAGTCTCCTTGTTTGCTACGGTATCCCAAAACTCTTGGGGGGTAACAGCTAGAGCCAAATCGTGCCAATACCTAAATGATTCTTCGTCGCCCCAAATCTTTTTTCTCTCTTTCGTTTCTGAAAAAGGAATCTCTTCCCACTCGGGGGCTAAAGAATATCCTCCTTTGCCGCCGCGTTCTGCCGCGCCTATTTCAACAATATTAATAGTATAAGCCTGATCGGGATCTAAATAGACACCATCCGTATCTCCCTCTAGCTTCAATGCTGCTGCACCTTTTTGATCTATCTTCCATCTACCGCTCTTGTCGTAATCCGCTAGACGCTTCCAGTTTTTACGTACTGCTGTGTGTTCGCCTTCTTTTGCAGTTGAGTGGGATCGAATCCACATCCAGCGGTGGGCCGGGCCGGGCTTGTCGGCTAGGGCGCCCCGTTGTTTATCTTCAGCGTCCGGAATCGATGCGGGTCCAAATTTTATAAATTTAGGCAGGCGACGACTTAAAGTAAATGTTTGAGCACTTTCCTTCACTTTTTCTTCAAATTTTCCATGTCCAATCCAGTTCCACACAGTTTTCAAGTCGATATTAAATTCATAAAACTGCACAGCGGCTGTCACGCTCTCCCCCTCTTCTTCTCCTTTTTTGGCGCGCCGTTGCCCCTTCTCTTTAATGGCAACTATATAGCGCATATTTGCGTCAGGGTCGCTGGCATATCTTTGAAAATGGCTTGCCAAGTCTACAAAACTCCCTCCTACATCGCCGCCGGCGCCAAGTACCTTGAGGCTGACGGGGGAATTAGGCTGATTGGGAAGATAGACTCGGATATCAGCAATATCATGTTCGCGCGTATGAACCTGCCGGGAAGTGTATTCTTTATCTTCCCTGTATCCATGCCCAAACAAAGCAGCCAATAAAGGCTCCCATAAAAATCCTCCTACGGAAGCATTAAACTCTGTAAGAATCCATACAAACTGATCTAAAAACATTATATAGGAAAGTGTCTTAGGGATCGAGGCGCCTTTCAGGTGCTTTTCCGGATTGTTTAAAGAAGCGGTAAGGGCTTTAATTTTAGCGGCTACCGCGTTCGTGCTACCATCCGCGTCGACCTCATCAATATGGGACATCCATTGTCTAAAAATTTGGGCATCTTCGGATTGAGGGGCTTGCCCTACGGTAGTTTCAGTGGCTACTAAAGGAGGCAGGCGCAGAGATCTGGTTTCGCGGCCGGAGGCGCTCCTGGTGCCACCCTCTACTATTAAAGGAGAGAGGTTGCTCATTGCTTCTTCAATTAGTGTCATTAAAGCATGGGGGTCCATGAGTTCTGCGCTATTCTTCTCGTATTCTTCTCTTAAAATATCTTTCAAGTCTGACATATTCTAATTCCCTTAAATAATAATGTCCGCAATCCCTAGTTCGACTGCTTCTTCTGCTGATAAATAGACATTAACTTTACGATCTAGCATTTTTTTCAACCTAGTTTTTGTCATTTTTGTTTCCGACACCAAACAATCTACAAACATTTGTTGTAGTTGTTCGATAGCCTCCATCTCATTGAGCATGTTGTGAAGGTCGCCATGGTTGCCTCCGACCACTGAATGAATCATGATGCGGCAATTTTTAGCCACCCGGCGCTCGCCCTTGGTGCCGGCCGCTAACAATAATACTCCGGCTGACATAACCTTGCCTAGCCCCACAGTACGGATGACCATATCTTCTCGGACCAGACGCATGATATCGTAGAGAGCAAACATATCGTCGGCCGAACCGCCATAGGTCGAAAGATAAAACTCAATAGGAATCTTTTCTTCTTCTTCTTTCTTATGTTCGTGTTCGACCACCAACAAGAGAGCATGAATTAATTCTGCAATTTTGTCTTCTGCTACTTCGGCAAACAAGCCCATTATGTGGGACCTGGGTTCTTCTTCTTTAAGAGCCTCTTGTAGCATGGCAGGATCTACTATTACCACCTTGGGCTCTTCTTCCTCCACTTTCTCCTCGGTTACGAAGGCACCAATGGCCTCCTTTATACGATTAATCATTTTTACTCCGTGTAAGAAATTGCGCAGCTAAATCTTTATGCGTCTCTAAGAAGGTCATCGCTGAGTTCCAATCTTCAAACTCTAAAATGTGTTTGAATAGGTCAGGGTGCGTCTCAAGAAGCATTCTAATGGACTTTTTCTTATAATGGCTCACCTCCTCCTCCATCAAATAGGAATAAGCGGTAATGTTGTGATCAGTCTCACCTGATTCTACCATCTGCTGCATGCGATAGACTTTAGCATAGTAAAAGTCTTCCAGTCCTTTGACCAACAAAGCCAAGCACACTACATGCGTTGCTTTCAGGGCGATGATGCTAGTGCGCGCGGACTTATAAAAGTAAAAAGCCTTGCACGTTATGTATCCTAGGATAAATGCTAATGTAAAAAGGATCCACTCCACTCATTGCCTCCAATGTAAATCGGCCACTGAAACTAAAAGTCCCAGTGGCCAATATAACTGCTCGTAATCAATTTGTCAAGTCTTATTTTTGAGTCAGACGATTAAAGATACGTTCTGCAAGCTGACCAGCGACTTCTTCTTTCTTTTTGTCCCGCATCAATCGAGCGGCAACGCGGCGCGAAACTTCTGCGACGATTGCATTTTCTGCGAGTCCGGCCGCCAATGCACCTTCCTCTTCATCTTCGCCATGGGCAATCGCCTGCGCTTCCGGTCCCAATCCACGATTGGTACTAGCTGCACCAGCCACACCCAACGCTGCCATCACCGATGGAATCACCATCGACGCTAAACTCTGAGCTAATTCCATATCTAATCCGGAACTAGCCAAGTCACTCACTACCTGCTGCAGTAAAGCGGCATCTTCAGTGAGAGTGGCTTCGTTGGCATATGCGTCGGCGCCGGGCTTTTCTTTCTTGGCCGTGTAAGGCTTGTTCTCGTACATGTCGCGCATTCCAGGAATCTCTTCCTCTTCTTCTGCGCCCATTTCAAGCTCTCCACCTCCGGGCAACGGCTCCTCTAATTCTGCGCCGACTTCAAGTTCTTCTTCACCCCCTTCTTCGCCAGCAGCACCTTCAACGTCAACTTCGACGCCGAGTTCATCAGCAACCGCCTGAACCACCCGAGCCAATAGCTCTTCGTTTTCAGGGTCACCTTCTTCACCCATTTCTAATTCATCTTCTGCACCGAGCCCAAGCTCTTCTTCGCCACCGGGGACACCTTCTTCAGCGCCCATTTCGAGGTCTAATTCCTCTTCCTCTTGTTCATCCAGAGGGTTATTGTCAAAATAATTCTCACTCAGCGGGCCAAGATTAGCCAGCTTCATGAATTGCCTAACCTCGCCTTCTGTTAACAGTTTTTTACGAGCCATTTAATTCTTCTCCTTAAGCATTGATATGCTAACTCAAAAATAAATAGTAATGTCTTTGGATAAAGTCCAAAAAAACGACTTTTTATAGGTCCGGATGCTCTTCGGCAATGAGATCAAATATATCTACTAATTGCTGGTCTGAGAGTCCTAAATCTTTTGTTGCTGTTGCGCCCGCCATTCGCAAGCGTTTGGATTTGGCTTTCCGAAGCTTGGATTGATCCTTTACTTCATCTATATATGATACCAACCTGTCATCGCCTGCTAAAAATCCCGTTATCATGTGACGGAAAAAAGCTGATTGAGTCATACCCTCATGTTGAAGCTTAATAACTAGTTGAGCTTGACGATGATCGTTTTCTACAAACACAATCTTTTTGGTAAGTTTTCCATAATCTATCTCATTGGACATTACCATTTTCTCGTTAAAATATGGGTATGACTTTCGCTTAAGCCCGAAGAGGTTTGAAAAATAAACTCTGCTTTCGCTTGGAAGTCTTCGAGCGAGCGCGCCCCCGAATATGAAAAGCCCGAACGGATTCCGCGCTCTAATTCAGCCAGAACATCTTTAACCTTCCCCTGGTATGGGACTCGACTGGTGACTCCCTCCAACGAAGAATAATTCCCGCGCCACTCTGTTTGAGCTTCTTTGCTGGCCATTCCACGGTAAGACTTCCAAGTGCTTCCATCTGCGTCTCTATATATTTCTCCCGGCGCTTCGGCAGTACCGGCCAACAGAGAGCCGCACATAACTGCGTCGGCTCCAGCGCCCAATGCCTTTACCATATCGCCTGCATTTTTAATGCCGCCATCTGCAATAATAGCCACGTCTCGATCTGTTTGAGCACAATCGAGAATGGTTTGGAGACCCGGCAATCCGTGTCCTGTTTGAACCCGCGTCGAGCAGATAGAACCTCCACCAATGTTGCAGCGCACTGAATCCGCGCCCCAATCTGCCAAATCGTTAATCCCTTCGAGGGTTGCAACGTTTCCCGCCATAATATGAATATCGTCTCCTAAAATGTCGCGCAGTTGGCGAATAGCTTTCTTCATCAATTTGTGATGACCATGAGCTATATCCACACACAAGAACGTTGCACCGGCATTGCGTACTGCTACGGCTCGGTCAAGATAATCACCGGTTACTCCAATGGCTGCTCCAATTGGGGCGCTTGTGTTTCTTAAATCGGCGGCTCGTCGAACTGCATTATATTGCGCATCAAGAGTATTATAACGATGAATGATTCCAGACCCTCCGCCGTCTCCCATGGCAATGGCCATAGTGGTGCCCGTTACTGTGTCCATGGGGGATGACAGAATGGGGCACGACAATACTAATCCATTTCCTAGATTGGTGCTAATGTCTATTTCAGACCGAGACTCAATGTCGGAGTATTGCGGCTTAAGCAATACGTCATCGTAAGCAAAAGCTTTATTCTTCATCTTCATCCTCTCGTTTTCTCAGCGTATAACCAAGATTTTGGCTTTTGCGATAATCGCTCGACCTCTCCAATAGTTCTTCATGGGTGAGGGGAGTAGAGCGCAGTGGCTCGTATGAGGGATTAGCATAGTTTTCCAATCGTTCTAGTGACAAGAAAAGCGCCTTCCAACGTTCCCCCTCTACATCAGTCGACTGATTAAAGGGGCCCGCGTATTCTTCTTGCAGGGTGTGTAGCGCTCCTTGCAATTGAACGAGATTCATTACCAGTTGCTGAGCGACAACCAGAGTGTCTTCTTCCAGTCCCTGTGTTTCTAGAAACAGTCTGTCTAATTGCGCGCTGGTGTTCATAATATCTGCGCGTAATTTAAAAAAGAGCGCTTCATATAATTTTTTATTCATCTTAAGTTCCTTCAATAAAGTTTTTAATATCGCTTGAACGATAGTAAGTTAGTTTGTTGGGGGTGTGGGGTTCTCCCAAGATATCTACCCGCGAATTGGGAGGAGTGCTTTGAATTTTAATAATAGTGGGCACCCCTTTAAACCCTAGTCGCTTTTCTAAGTCTACATCGTCCCCTATGTTAAAGGCGTAGAAATAGATATCGTTATATTTCTCGGCGATATCTTCATAATATTCTTTGAGATTGTGACACATATCGCATGAGTTCGAATAAACCTTAATCATGCACGTTGCTGTTTCGGTAGTCTCACCATTAAGAAGTTGATTGAGCGACTGGATCGAGATTCGTTTGACTGGCATCGATTGCCTCCTTTGCTTTGTTAACGCAGGCAGGGCAGAATAAGTGTACTTGCTGCTTCTCTTCTCTAACTACTACTCGCCAAGAGACTGCCATGCCTTTATCTGCCTTATCAAATGACTCTGCGCAAGTGGTGCATGCGTCTGGTATTTGATTGAACAGGAAAATTTTTTCGGAGAGATTTCGTTCACTGGGAGTTAACTTCTTTTTCGCTTGCCGGCGCTGTTTTCTATTCATCGGGCGAGGGCTCCCATGAGAGGCGCCGGTGCCCAGTTCGCGTGCGGCTTTGTGAACACAACTACGGCAGACGGGAAGGGCGCGCAATTTTCACTATCGCCAAACTTTAATCTTCCCTTGATAAAGAAAACCGATTCTGCTTTCATTACATAATCATGCCAATATTTTGTATCGGTTCGTGCCGGGATCAACATCACCACCTTGGTATCGGGGTCTTGCGCTTCTTCATATCCCTTCTTAATCCACGCGTCGATGCCGCGGCCATATGGAGGGTTAACAAAGACAGTGTGTCCTTGCCAGCTTTTCTTCAACCCATCTTCCATCGGTGTATAAAAGTTAGAGCATTTAGTATTATGGGGCGTGGCGCAGGGATCCAAATCAAATGGTCCGAATCGCCAATCCAGTTTCTTAAAAAAATCATCGGGGGTCGACCACTCGCCGGTTTTACTTGAAAACATTACTACTTGTGTTGCTTTATCCATCGGTACTCCCTAACGCACCATCGCCCCTATCGCTGATGGTCATTGGATATTCGTTATAGAG
>Ga0208553_1000843_pt1 | contig 10903 bp, 25 predicted proteins | sample 6_EtaG_FD_184079 | JGI IMG/M metagenome (GOLD analysis project Ga0208553, IMG submission 184079) | Marine viral communities from the Subarctic Pacific Ocean - 6_ETSP_OMZ_AT15160 metaG (SPAdes) (version 2) | ecosystem: Environmental > Aquatic > Marine > Oceanic | place: Pacific Ocean | collected...
AATACTTTTTATTCTCAACTAATAATGGAGGTAGAGTAATGGGAAAATGTGAAAAAGATTTTGACAGGAAAGTCTTTAGTTTTCTTTACATCCTGCTCGATGCTCTACCTTCAACTTTAAATTTCCGTAAGGGGAAGGGTCTGCTGACGAGTAGAATAATCGAGGATAAAAGACAATCCTGCCTCGCCTCTTACGAAAGTTTAAAGAGTTTTAAACAGGGTTGGGTAAAGAGGGTCGCTAGAATAAATCCGTCTGCGACTAAATAATAAATATGATAAAATCCCAGATCTCAACTGAAAACATTGAAAAGCTGTTTAAATTATTTTGGGTGCAGAATGGTAATACTAGTTCAATGTGCTTAATTCGTGGTTACATCTTTTGTGAACCAAACCACAGCCCAAAAATACGGCACGGGGTAGTGCCAAGGGATTGTGTTTGATGTAGGTGGTCACATAGTGTAAGCTGTAAGTCTATGACACAAAGTAATCAAGAGTTCCCAAACTACCCCATTTAAGATATGGAAAAACAAAATTATGATTATGTTGATGACGAAGATAGATATAAAAAACCAGAGGTTGATAACAAATATCAAAAGAAAAAGATCAAGTGTATGAATTTTGATGTATGTAAGAATAAATTTTTAAGTGAACACAAGTTTCATCGCTTGTGTTTTCATTGCAGAAGGAGGTATTCACTATGATAGACACAAAATTTAGAGATCCATTGATATGGAAACGATTTGGTATTCACCACTTATCACCTGCCCATTTCAATTCTTATCTTTGCTATAACAGTGATTGGGTAATGAACTATGGATTCAAGTGTAATTTTATGGCTAATCTGCCGATGATTGTGGGGGATGTTGTCGAAAAATCGGGCATCGTTTTTGCCGAGCAAAGACCGAATAATCCCGATACAGTTTATGATTATGCAGAAGCACTGTTTGATGCAAAGGTGGAGAAAAAAGATAAGGATGGTGCTGTGCTTCCTCAAACAGAGGAAGAAAAGGAAAAAAGAAAAACACTTCGACCTTTGATAGACAAGGTGGTTGATGTCGTTCAACAATCTGGAAACTACAAAGGCACACAGAAAAAAGTTGTTATTAGTCTGTCCGAATTGTTTGGTGAGGAAGACTTGCCAGATATGATCGGCTACACCGACTATAGTTTTGAGAAGGACAGGTTTCCTTTGACAGTGGACATTAAAGTTCCAAAAAAACAATCATCTGAAATGAGTTTCGGCTATTGGTTGCAGGGAATATTCTACTATCAAGGACAGGATTATAATAAAGAAAAAGGTGATGTCGAATTTCACCAAATACTGTCAAGAAAAAAAACGGATAAAAAAACAAAAAAAGTCACCTATTCTGCTGATACGAATAGGTTTTCAATCCGAGAATATATGGATGAACATCCAGATGAGGATTGGAAAGAAAGGTTGCATTCAGTTATTTCTTCAATGAAAGCAACACTTTCCAGATGCCAAACTTGGCAAGAAGTTGCCGAGATGCACCCTCCAAATCCAGATGATTGGGTTTGGAAAAATGAAGAAAAACTTAACGCAAGAAGAAAGATATGGAGGTTCTAATGAACGATGTTAAATATGTCCAAGTTCCAGAGAACAGTATCTTACCCTCTCTTCCACCTATGCCACCAGAGATAGCGAATGCTCTCAATGAGGTATCAAGTGGGGCAGTAAAACTTTATAAGGGAAGCCGAAATGAATACGCAAATTATAATTTTGCAGGCATTGATGATTTCCTAGAAGTTTATGGTAAGGTATTGGCTGAAGCTGGACTCACTATAATTATGGATGAGATTAAGGAAAAGGTTGATACCAAATCATTGATCATTGTCTTTAATTTCATTCTTGTCCATAAGTCTGGCAAGATGTGGGCACACCCACTACGCAGAACAATACGAGTTGATCCTCGTGGTGCTCAAGCTTACGGCACGGCACAATCCTATGCCTTGAAACAGTTTTTAAGAGGATTGTTTATGATACCGACAGGGGAAGATAAAAGTATGATTGCTTCTCCCGATGCTGACAGCTTACCTGCACATAATTTAAGTAACAAGGTGGAGTTTCAGCCGAATAAAAAGAAAGCTAATCTTCAAGTTATTTCTAATCAGGTTGGGGAAAAATCAGAGGTGGATAGGGTTAATGAATTCTTGACGGAAATGAGAAAATGCAAGTCAAATATCGATGTTGACAGGCTCGTCAAGGATAATGTAAATTTTGTCAATAAACTGTCTGGAAGGTTCAGAAAAGATGTTGAGAATAATGTTAAAGCTTGGAGGAAAACAGTAGATGGATGATGTAAATGTAAAAATAAACTTGTTCAAGAACGAGTATAAAAAGGATGAAAAACATCCTAGTTACACGAATAATAAAATTAGAATAGAACACGACATTCCTGCTGGTGTTTATAGTGGTGCATTGTGGGGAGGAAAAACGAAAGATGGCATAGCCATGGTTTCCCTTAAAATTGCTACACCGATGGAAAAACCTCCCGTTTTTAAAAGACCTTCCGATGATGAAGAAGCCGACATTCCATTTTGAGAAGTGATGAGCCACGTCATAGATCGGAGCAACACTTACGGAAAATTTCTGAACAACCCTGTCTCATATGTGGAAGGGGGGATGTTCAAGCACATCATCTCACTCTTTCACAGCCACAAGCTATGGCACTCAAGGTGGGGGATCAGTTCGCTGTTCCCCTCTGTGTCTTTCACCACGCAGAACTGCACAGGATCACGGAAAAGGAATTCTGGGAAAGGAATGATTCAATAGATCCTTATGGAAGAGCAAAAAAATACTGGGAAGAAACTTGTCGAGAACTGGGACACCCTCCAGTACGATCCAAACAAGATCGCCCATCGTCAAAGGGAACTGGGTCACATATGGGCGGAAAAACAGGCGACATACGACAATCTAATAGACTTAAAGAATCCAATAAGAGACGAAAAATGCTCGGAGTTTCTCAATGGGGGAAAAGGGGTTGGCGAAAGCGGGATAAGGGCCAACGCAAGTAATGAATATAAAGGTGTTTTTCTCGCAAGTTTGGATGAGGCGAGAAGGGAGGCGATGAAGGCGAAAATAAATTATGACGCTTTTGTCACTTGGGTAGGATTGCTTCGCTCGAAGGGAGCGAATTTAAGGACGGAAATGCAACTAGCAGGTCAACTATAGAAAGGAGTAATTATGGGAGACGGAAGACAGAATTTTATAGATACCATTGCCAACATAGTGAATGAGGGCAAGGCGAATATCGATGAAGATAAACAAACCATAACTTTCAAGTCAAGGCATTGGAGTGAATCAAGAATCAGAATAGAGGAGAGCGGCCCACAGGGAATGCTTTTTCTTTTTGGTAAGGCAGAGGATCATTTAAGAGGATCATATAACGAAATAAAAAAAAGGTTGAACTGATGAATATAGATTTATTTGTTTTTGTTGTTTTAATTTCCATCTTGATTTTTGCCCTTGTTAGTCCTGTAATTGCTTTTTTATCAGTTTTATTATGAACAGACCTTTAGATCCAAATATGGTTTTAGAATATTGCTGTTCAAGGCTCGACATTCCCAAGTGGATTGTCAAGTCAAAGGAAAGAAGAAACAAAAATGAGGTAAGATTAAGGAAGACAATTGTTCTTCTCCTGCTTGAACTGACCGATTTGAATCACGAGGGAGTAGCCAATATTATAAACAGAAAAAGACCATTGGTGAATTATTATGAAAAAACTTTTAAGAACTGGGATCACCAGTATGTTGCTGACTATAAAAAAATAAAAGAGGAGATAAGGAACTTATATGAGTAAAACAATAGTACGCATTGACCAGATAAGCGATGGAGGTAGAAATCCAGAAACAGACATAACAGAAGATGTTTTATGGACTCTGCAATTTGACAATAACGGAGGGGTGAGAACTCTTGGTAAGATGCAAATGCTGACATATCTGACAGCAGGAACGTCACCCATAAAGAATGTTCATTCGTTCAAGAAGTGGGATATAATAACAACGCAAGGGAGTGAAATAAGAACTTGGGTTGTTGTCTATGATGATCACACCCACGTTCAATTAGTCAATAAGGATTTTTATGCTCTCATAGCCAATGGTCATAGAAATAAAGAAGAGTTAATGGATTTGGCAAATGAAGATCCAGAAGATCCAGAAGATCCAGATGAGTCAGATGATATAAGTGATAGAGGTTCTATATCAAAAGCTGTAAGACAAGCTACGGAAGTAGCGGAGGCAGAGAAGAAACAACCCATAACATCACCAGAGGAAAGGAAGGAAGTTGATGACTTCAGAGATCAAATTAAAAAAGAGGATAAGTTTCAAGACTTCCGTGATTTGATTAAAAAGGATGCCCTTCCACACCCTGATGAAACGGGATATGATGAATTTCCTAATAATAGGGAGGGGAAAACATATATTGATGGAATTACTGGTGAAAAATACACCAAATAAAAAAAATAAAAGAATGATTAAAAAAAATGACTATAAACACGGAAAAATAAGTGCGTGCGGACGTTTAATATCATTGACGACCAATCACACCAGAGAGGTTATTTATCCTCTCTCAGAGCTTAATTAGAAGGTTTTTTTCTGAAATAATTTCAAGAAAGAGGTAAAAAATGAGAGAATATAAGATTTTATCTATATTTAATGATTGAGATAAAATTATCACATAATATTATTAATAAGTGTAAATCTAAATCAAAAGATATTGGAAAATTAAAAAATTCTATTACAAAGGGAGAAGGTAATCTAGCAGGTATCATCGGTGAATACATTGTGCACGAGCATTTAAAGAATTCAAAGTGGGAAAATACCTATGATTATGATTTGATACATAAAAACAAGAAAATAGATGTTAAGTCCAAAAGATGCAATTCTCCACCTCTTGACTTTTATGAGTGTTCAATCGCTGAAACAAGTCTTCATCAAGAGTGTGATGAATATGTGTTTGTGAGAATATTGAATGATTTTACAAAAGCTTGGATTCTAGGCAGAATGGCACAAAAAAAATATTTTAAGATAGCTAGAAAAATGATTAAAGGACAGATAGATCCATCTAATAACTTTACAGTGAAAACAAATTGTTATAATGTATCAATTAAAGAATTAAATGATTTACCAGTCGCCCAGAAGCCGTAGGGTTGGATAGGTCTTGGTAATGACCTTTGACAGTGGTGTAGAATAACGGCAGTTGGCTTTATGGGCTTCCTTAATATTGCCGTGTTTGTTTCACTGCTGAATTACCCAGTCATTATATATCTTCTTATGACAAAAGGGGCGTACGCAAATACGCCCCTTTGTTTTTCCCGCCAACCAACCCCTGCTCTCTTTTCTTTTCTATATGCGAATGTTTAAGAGCTTACCTGCCAAACTCGTAAATTGGGCAAAAAAAAAGTCGCCACCTTAATGGTGACGATTTATTGTTTGTCCTTCTTGTCTTTTGAATCCACCAAAGGCAGATTCAACAGCATCCCCACTATCTTGAAGACTTCGTTATACGGCTGTCTGGAAAGATAGCTGATGAGTTGCTGAAGTTGTTCTTCTGATATTTGTCTCATTTAATTTTATCCTTAAAGAAATCCAGTAACCATTTATTGTCCCTAAATACTTGCATTAATCCATTGGTTATTTGGTTAATGACAATTTCCTCCTTCTCTTCCTTATCCAACGGCATCCCGCCGACAGTCAGGGAATTAATGTACGCTATTCCGTGCAATATTTCGTGGAGCAACGTGTCCGCCTCGTCAAGATCAGATAAATCTGTCTGGATGGTGATGGAGTTCTTCCTGTGATCATATTCACCATAGGAATCCGTCTGCTTGGAAAAGGTGGATGTCTCTCTTTCGATGACAACATCCTGATAACCGATCTTAACTTTTTCCAGTATTTTTCCTTCTTTTTTTTCTTCTTTTTTTTCTTCTTTTTTTTTCTTTTCCACTAGGCTTTCTTTTAATTAAGGTTGGTATGCTTGATCTTGATATTACCATTAGAATCCGTATGGTTTAAAGTCAAACAATCCTCCGCCACCGATGGTGACTTTGGATGATGGTGCTCTCACCGGCCCGCCCTCTGCTAGTCCCACCACTCCTGTTGTAGGAGGATTCGCCCCCTGCCACAAGTTCTGTGTTCCCCAAGGAGATCCAACCCATTCTTGTTTGTCAGGATCCCAGTATCCACCAGCAAGATGCTGTTGCTCTGGCCCACCCGTGTACATGGCATTCTGATAGGGATCCAGATTTGGATCGGGAACAAGTGCTTGATTGTACTGTGAAGCGAGATATGTTCCAGACGGCATTAGACCAGCGTCAGGATCGGCAGGATCTACTGGTTGTGTTCCACCGCCTCCGCCTCCGCCTCCGCCAAGACTGGCTAGGCCCTGACCTTTTGACTTGGCATCCACCGCATTTTGTATCGCCAGCGTGTTTTGCTTCGTCATTTCAAGGTTTCCTTGCTGATAGGCGTTCGCCATATCCTCCATAGCCCCTGACGTTTGTGGGGGGTGCAGTTCCCAGTATGCACCTGCTGTCTCATGATAATTCTTGTCAAAGTTCTTATTGCCTTCGTTCAGATTAACCAAAGTATCTTTGAATTGTTTTAAATTAGGATCACCTATTTTGCTAAACATTTTTTTAAAACCTTCTGGATCTGCCGCCATGGCGTCATGCATTATTTTTTGTTTTTCCCCTTCGGTTCCAGCCTTGTTTATTTTATTTAAAATAGCCGCCGCTCCAGCCGAGCCGAGGAATTCATGCTCGTATTTATCTTCATCTGGAATAGTTTTTGTGAGTAATCTTTTGATTCCCTCTCCAGACTTCAAGTCTACAAGATTCTCGTCAGCCCATTGTTCCTCTGTCAGTCCCAGTTCAATTATTTTTCTGGCATCCTTAGGTTCATATCCTCTAGATAAAAGACTTTGGTAAAGATTATGCAGTCTTTTATCCACCTTCATCGGCAAACCGGGAATGGTGAAGATTTTTTTCTTTTTGTCTGTAACTATTTTTGGAACTACAACCCCACCATCAGTTGTTGTATCTTTTTCATCTTTTACAAATGGTTCTCCTGTTACAGCAACTTGTTCTTCATTTGCGTTCCATCCACCTTCACTAGCTCCTTGATTAATAGCATTGTTAACAGCCGTTTGGGCAGTGTTATGCCCCCAGAAATCATCATTGGTTTGAGACATTGATTGAGCGTGACTCAAAGCCGTGGTATTACCCTGTGATATTGCCGCTATGGTGTCAAGCATGCCCCATCCACCAGAGGATGTTACTGCTGATCCGTTGTCGCTTGATCCGCTGCCGTTTGATCCGTTGTCGCTTGATCCGCTGCCGTTTGATCCGTTGCTCGCCAGCCCCATATCACCCCATTCTACATCATATACGCCCATTACGCCCTCCTCTGGTTAGATTCTTCTCTTGCTTTAGATTCTTTTCTTTCTTTTGCATCTTTTAATCCCATTATTTTTTCCTCCGTTTCTTTTTCTTTTTAAGTTTCTTGATGTCCTTGACGATATCACTGATCTTCTTGGATGCCAAAGGCGTACGCATCGCCTTGTCTTCCTTGACCTTAACTCTTCTTCGTGATGAAGCCCTTGAGGGCTTTCGTCTTTTGGACATTAGTATCCCTTCTTGTGTTTAACTTTCTTTTTCTTTTTTTTCGCATACTTCTTGGATTCCTTCTTGCCCTTCTTCGTATACGGAAACTTTTTCTTTCCGACTTTTGGCATTGTCTTCCTCCATTATTTTATGCACTTTATCCAGATCATCATCCTTGATGATGAACCAGAATCCTTTTCGATGTTTCTGGCACAGGGCAACGATGGGAATCTTTCCCTCGTCCTGTGCCAACTTGGACGTTTTATCCCAGAGGGATATGACCGAGTGTTTTTTCTTCTCGATCCTTTTTGTCAGTATCTTTTTTTTCATTCGTATCTGCGAGATGCATCCAGTCAATGCGTGGGCCATGATACCATGCTTTGCATTTTTGATCTAAACAATCTCGTGTCCAATACCACTGTGAATGGAAGGGTAGAAAACTGTCCCAGTCCTCATCCATCTTCTTCTTTTTGTTCATCGAGTTCCTTCCAATGGTCATAGCAATAAAAATATAATCCCTTTATTCTCTTTTCAACAATGAAGTTGGCGTATTTCTTTTGACAGACGCAGCAGACCATATGGTCTGCCTTGTCCTCTGGCTTCATCTCCAGATACTCACTCATTTTTACCATCAGTGTATGGTAACGTCCTTATCTTCCAAGTCAAGAATGTCTTTATATTCCTCTGATCTTATGTATTCATCCATTCCGATGACACGGTAGTTGAGTATCTTCCCCTGTATGCTGCCTTTCATATTATTTATTAATTCATGTGATTTTGGATAATCCGGTGCTTCATCATTTATCTTGAACATTATCACCTGAACAAGTTTTCTGTGTTCGGGCAACATATAGATCATTTCTAAGAATACTGGTGACATTTTCTACTCCAATCTCATAGCTGCTCTTTATTTTCAGTTTTGGCAGTTCCTAGTCTAGTTCCGCCCACATACAATCCAAACCACGCCGCTCCCGCACCAACTACTACTGATACAAAAGCTGACTGTGCATTCGTAGGGTCTGGCAACTGCATGAACCACTCAGTCGTACGCCAAAAGGCAATACCATAAAGTGTAATTAATAGGCGTGGAAATATTCTCCATGCACTAAGTCTCTCTGGTGAAATCATTTTTTCTTAAATAATCCTTTAACGCCCGGAGCCATTCTCACACCCATGCTGACACTGCAACTTAAATATAAGAGATGCTTATAATAATCCGGCAATTTATGCAGTGCCTCAAAGCCTCGTTCAACGTGCTCCGTCATTCCGGGAATGAATACTAAAATTGCGGGGATCATCAGGGCAAGCAAAACGAATTCGTCTTTCCAGCTTCCCTTCATCTGGTCAACAGCAGATGCTTCCCAACTGACTTCGCCGGCGATCTGTTGCTGTTTCAACTTAGTATTAGCTTTTATTTCTGTTAACTTGTTCTCAGCTTTAGCTTTCTTTGTTTCAATAAAGCCTGAAACCGCCTGCCCAGCAACGCCGAGCAGGGGTTTTAATAATAACTGTAACACGGGACTAAGCTCCTCCGCCTGCCATCTTATATAAGATGAACAGAACTACCACGGTCACTATGCCTGCCTTAATCCAGTCACGCATGCCCCAGTCGCTCCATTCCTTCAGATGAGCCCATAAATCTTTAATGAGTTTCATATATCCTCCTTATTCAATATTGTTAAAAAAGTAGTGATTTCCCATCACCACCACTGGTTCCTTGCCAACAGCCCACTTGGGTGGCTTTGACATCGACTTGGCGTAGTAATGCGTGCTTCCCTCCGTTGTGTCCGTATATTGACCACTAATTACACCAGCCGCAACCTCTATCTGATCCTCCAGATCATCTAAAGATAGAGCAAGAATCTTACTCCTATTGGGATCGTTTTCATTCCAACAGGAGAACTGCCACTTTTTAAGGCAAACATCCATTATGGTCTTGCCGTACCAAGTTTTCTTCTCTGCTCTGTTTTTAATGACGTGAGCGACAGCGATCTGTCCCTCCTTACCTTCTCCTCTGGCTTCGCCCCACAGGGTTCTTGCCATGTATTCTACGTTTTGACTTAATTCCATTTTTATTGACTTTCACTTTAACTTTTTCTAATTTTAATCTTGCATTGAGATTCTTGACCAGTTCGTCCCAGCCAGAGACATCAGTGTTAATTTCTTTTTTCTTCTTCTCTGATGAGTGCATTTAGGTAAAATCGTGCTTTCTTTAAATCCGTTTTACAGTCACCCTTCAAGTCAAACCTGAAAAGGTACTGGATCATTTGACCCCATATGCCGAAATCATAATGGTTCATACGGGTGTTCTTTGATTTTTCTTTTATGATGTCCAGTATTTCCATATCGCCATACTTGTAGTGAGGCGGATGATTAACCAGATCCTTCACTGGTGGGTAATATTCTTTTCCCATTATATCCTTCACAGGTGAACCTTTCCGTCCCACCTGCCGTTCCTTTTAAGAACCATTGGAATTAATTTTGGAATTCCCATTGTTACGACTGCACAGGATAATATCGGTCTTTTGACTATGACCCTGCTGTACTTGAAAGCGAGATGATTCTTATCAATCAGGCATCCCACGTTCATCGCCCACATCAGTTTTTCTGGTGAGCTAGTGTAATGTATGCAACTCTTCGTATGATAGTGAGCCTGTACCACGTTCATGGATACGGCTGCACAAACTTGCAGTACATTCGATGATTGCTGGTGAACGAAATAGACATTACCCATTGGCGTATGTAATGTAAGGGTGTCATGCCATATCCATTTACTGCTTACTTCCAGCATTTCGTGATAAGGTTTTAATAAACTCTTTGCTATTCCTGCCGTGTTCGCTTTCCTGAAAGCCATACTTCCGTGGTTGGAATTCAACAGATGCATGGAAGGAAATATCTTCTCCAGCTTTTTAAGTATCTTCCTGCCTTCCTCCAATTCCTTGGAAGGATTGTACAGTTCCGTTGATGACTCGTGATAGCTGGATGCGGAAAATTCCAATTCATCGCCCATATTTACGACACAATCGGGAGAATATTTTTTCTTGATCTTGCTAATAAATTCCAGACTGTCGGGGTGTGAGTAGGGTGCGTGTAAATCTGAAATCACAAAAATTCTTTTAAATGACTTCATGTCTATATATTGATTATATTTTATGTATTTTCTACTATATGTAGTAGGTTGTCAACAATTATTTCTCATTAATCCATTATTTTTATGAAAGTCCAAATCGCCCCCAGAATTCCGCCAATTAATAGAAACACTTTCAGTCCTCCAACGCCCAT
>Ga0208553_1000844_pt1 | contig 10902 bp, 5 predicted proteins | sample 6_EtaG_FD_184079 | JGI IMG/M metagenome (GOLD analysis project Ga0208553, IMG submission 184079) | Marine viral communities from the Subarctic Pacific Ocean - 6_ETSP_OMZ_AT15160 metaG (SPAdes) (version 2) | ecosystem: Environmental > Aquatic > Marine > Oceanic | place: Pacific Ocean | collected...
CGGAGCCGCTGCATAATGGACTGGAACCAACGACCTCTGTTTAAAAACCCCCGTAACCTAACGGGAGGGGGTTCCGTGGGCATGCCTATCCCCGGCTATCTAACGGGAGGGAAAGCGAAAACATCAATGCTAGATCCAAGACGTCATATGCAATCGGAAACACCAATGCTAGATCCAAGACGTCATATAGATTCCGATCCACCAATGCTAGATCCAAGACGTCTTATGCAATCGGAAGAACACTCATACCAAAATACCATAAAAGAAACAGCCGAACTCTTCGCTGGAAGCGATCCCAATCTTCGGGATTACATGGCAAATATTCATTGGTATTCTGAAAATATTGCCAATGGTCATCAATTGTCCAAAGAACAGGTAATGGAAGACCTGCTTAAGGAAATTGATTCACAAAGAGCCGGAATGCCTCCAAAAAAAGGGTTCATGTCCAGATTCAAAGACATAATCGGCAAGGAAAACGGTGGAATCATAGGTCTGCAAGATGCAGGAATAGTGCCTCCTCTTGAGTTGTTTGAAGGACAGGAAACCATAAAAATAAACCCAGAACTTAATCAAAGGGCTTTAGAAGGAAATGGTGGCATCACCTCTTCCCGAGCAGCCGGTGCAGAACTACCAGAAAGAAATGTTCCCAATGAAAAAGGAATCATAGAACTGGCACTTGATACCGAAGAGGTCGAGGTCGAGGACGACAATCCAATGCTTGCCATGGCGGAACAGGAAGCCAAGGGTCGCTTGGATGAGGAATTCAGTATCGTAAAAAGCACGGCACAGGCAGAAGCGGCAACCGGAGAAGAACCGGCTTTCGTGATCAAACGCGGCATGGACGATCTTGCCCGCACAGCCGGAAGAATTGAACAGGATGTAATAGAAAGGTATCCGGAAATTCCCCTTGATACCAACCTGATTGACAGTGAGGATCTGGTGCCTTATCAGGAAGAACTGGTCGCTGTTTTTCAAACCCCTGAATTAGGGCAAGAAGAATTTTTGATGGCTGAGAGCGGTGGGCTTATTCCCGGTTATCAGCAGGGTGATTTAGTTGGTGGAGAAGGTCTTCCGAAAGAATGGGAGTGGATAGATAAAGACATAAGAGAAAGTGGTGCAACTTTAGAGGAAGCGGAACAAATAATGGTTGAGAGGCATGGACCAAGAATTAAACAGATCATTGACTGGTTTGATAAAAAACGAGATCCACAAGCAACTAAAAAAATAACTCTGGAAGAAATACAAAGACAAGACCGTCCTCCAGAAGAAATGGAGCTTTTTAGGAGAATGGTTGGCATGGAAGCGTGGTCTCCTGACCGCCCCGGAATTTTTAAAGGGCAAGGAGCAGCCAGAGAAGCCGGACGCTTGTATGACTGGTCTCCGGAATCTTATTCCACAGAAATGACAGATGTATTAAGCGAAAATATGCAGGTTATTAAAGACTATCTGAGTTTTGCCGATCCAAAAGAATTTGCTGGGTTGTATGGTGCGCCAATAGAAGAATCAGTTGTTGAAGAAGAGCTTACGCCTACTCCAACGCCTACTCCAACGCCTACTCCAACGCCTACTCCAACGCCTACTCCAACGCCTACTCCAACACCATCATTAGGGGTCGAAGAGGCAGCGCAAGCACTTAAGGACAAAAAAGCAAAATTCGCTGAAGAAAGCAAAGAACTGGAAACATCTTATGATATTAAAACACTCACAGACCTTTACGATAAGGAAGTAACAGAGTCCGGTTTAGCTATAACAAAAGCCAACACAGCTATGTGGGAGGCTTTGGAAAGACAAGAAGACAACATTGAAGAAATGGCTCGATTAAGAAGTCTTTCTTCTGGAGAACGAACTTTTGCCGGGATAAAAAATTTGCGGCGACGGGAAGAAATAAAAATGCATGGAAGGGTGGACTCTGTCCGAATGGAATTGAATAAACTGGAAAAACAGGCACAGGAAGCTCGACGCGCCCAAAATGTTCAAGCCTTAATGGATATTAAGAGACAACAAATCCAGCTTATCGGAGAACTGCGGATACAGTCTCTTGGAAAACAACAAGACCTTGAGTTGGCCGCGCTTGTAGCGAACCTTGAACATGAAATGAGTCTGGATCAGATTAGATTAAAAGCAATTTTGGAAGCAGACCTTGGTCTAACCGGAGGGGGTAGCCAAGGAGAACGAGCAATAATTAAAATAGAGGAACTGGAGGAGCAGATTGCACAGATAACAGACCCAACGGAAAAAAGGCGCTTGCAAGAGCAAAGAGATTTATGGGTTTCTATCCTAAAAGGAAGAGGAAGCGACGAAGCCATAATCAAAGACATAATGGCTAACGCAGACGACCCAGAGAGCGGTCTTGACGCAGCACTGAGCATGTACGCCTTACCAGAAATAGTTAAATATATCCCTGCGTATCAAGGAACAAGAACCGTTACTATTCCTAATCAAGTTCCTGGAACCGTCAACGCCTCTTTTCAAGAACTATATTCCTCTCTCAGCAGACGAAAGAAAAAGAACGAAAAGGGTGAAGAGACGACGCCTTATACCACGGAAGAGATTATAGCGATTTGGAGACAAGGCAGAGGGGTGTAAGCCATGGCTGAGCCCAATCCTGTTGATGCTTTATTTGAAGAAGAAGAAAAACAGCCTCTCCTTAAACCAATTAAACCAACCGAAAATCCTGTTGATGCTTTGTTTGCAGAAGAACCAGCACCCGGTCCCTTTACCTATCGAGAAGACCTCCCCGCTATTCCCACCGATCCAAGGGACACAAGATTTTTTAGTGTACTGAGTCGAACCATTGACGAACTTCAAGCCAGTGGCTGGGCTGGTGTACGTGTGCTCGGGGAAACTTTTGATTCGGAAAGGCTTATCGATGTAGGCAACCGGGGGATCGCGGTCAACGAAAGACAAATTGCCAAGCATGGTCGACCTCTAGGCGTTGAAGAAGTAGAAGATTGGGAGGACACTTTCACCTTTATCAAACAGGGAATTGCCCAAATTATGCCTTCCATTGCCGTTTCCATGCCAACAGCTATTGCCGGAGCCAAGGCAGGCGCACTTGCAGCAGCGCCTATCCCTATACCAGGAGCCAGAGTGGTTGGTGGAATTGTTGGTGGTGCTTTAGGTGCTTTCCTTCCTTCTTTTATACTCAGTACCGGTGAAATAGACCGTGAAATGAAGGCGCGTGCCGGAGAGGGCTTTGAAGCTCCCGGAACAGCCATGACCGGAGGTGCCATGGTTGCAGCCTTGGATGTGGCCTCTATCGCCTTTGGTCTCAAGCCTTTGTTGCCGGTCCTGTTAAGGAAAACAACGCTTAAAAAAGTCACCGATAAACTGATTGCCGAAGGGGTTGAAAAAAGTGTGGCGAAGGCAGCCGTGGGACAGGCTCTCGCCGCTTCCCTAATAGAAGGAACCACGGAAGCCGCCCAAGAAGGCGTTGAAGATTTCATGGCAGAGGTAGCAACGGAAATATCCGGTGAAGAAGGACAACTACAAAGTGCATTGTTAAATGCTTTTGCCTTGGGTGCCATTGGTGGAGCTTCCATGGGTGCGGTGTCCGGGGCCATCAATCAAGGAAGGACAAATGCTCTTAAACAAAATGAAAGAGAAATATCAGAACAGCTTGAAATAATAGAGAAAGAGGTACAGGAGCAGGTTAATGTTGAAGGAAAGACATGGAAACAAATGACACGAGCACAATTGATAGAGGAAGCTAATTCAAAATACATAACTCTTAAAAGAAACAAGAAAGGAAATGTAACAGAAACCAAGAAGTCCCTGATTAAAAAATTAACTACTTCTGAGGTTACAACTAGAAAAATGATGCGTATGAAAAATTATCTTTTTGAAGAGTTTGGCAATCTTGCCCCTTTGGAGCTTATAGCGCGAGACAAGCTGCGTGCGGAACTGGAAACTATAGCGGCGCGGGGCAAAGACGGAATCAATGAGTTAATACAAATTGCAGAAGGCGCCGTGTTAAGAAAAGAAGGAGAAAGCGACATTCCACGGATTCAGGCCTTGAAAGGCGCCATCAGAAATATGCCTGTTGATATGTTGATCAATGAAATATTAGACAGGTACATAACAGATAATCGCAGTGATGCAGGCAACAGAACTTCAATTTTATTCCGTGCTTTTCAAACCCAAGAATATCAGGGTAGGCTGGAGTTATTGGAAAAAGAAAAGCGCCAGTCTCTCATGGAACAGTTCAAAGCCAGAGGGCTAAAGGCTATTAAGGTGTCAAAGAAAGGCAAGATAATTGAAAAGAAGCGTCCTACAAACAAAGAAATGGCCAGAATGATCATGGATCACGATGTTTTTTTACAACTCCACAGAGAGAGGCAAGAAAATTATTATGAAGGAAAAGGCTACAATCGGACAAAGTTTTTGCCTTTTGGAAAAGGTCGTTATCGCAAAAAGATAGAGAAGGAAGGACCAAGCATGAAATGGAATGTCATCACGGTTACACCGCAAAACATGGAAGAACAATTACAGTTAGGCGAAGGCACAACTTGGGAACAGGTTGTTGAAAAAGAGCTCTCCGATGCAGGGTCAGCCGTTGAAGTTACCTACACAGTGGACAAAAACCCTTTACACAAAGTTGTTCCTGAAGATACTCCAAACACACGAAAAGAAGGCGGACAAACTTTTGAACGACGTGATGTGGTCACTGATGAAGAAGGAAATCTTGTTGGTGGCACCGGTCTTTTCAATACTTACGAAGGCTTTAAAAACCAAAAGAGAAAGAATGTTACTGTCTCCAAAATAAAACTTGAAATGAATCCAGACATTCCAATCCAAAGTGATCCGGTAGGGGGTATTCTGGGTAGTCTCCGCCACTGGTTTGCTCCGAGTGGACCGCTGGGGTGGACCGGTTTCATGGCAAAACGACAACGCATTGCCAATATCCGTAAAATGAATCAAGCCATAAACCAGATAGCAAAAAAAGCAGATATGGCTTTGGCTCATGCAGTAGCGGAAGGAGAATATGCCAATTTAGAACTGGGTCAAGAAGCGCTTAGACGGGCTCTTATTGCAGCAACTCCAAGATTTGAAAGAAAAAAAGATGCTCCAAGAGATGAAAAAGGAAAGGTTATTGGTCCTTCCGAAACTTCAGAATTAGAAAAGGAACTTGCTGAAAAGTTGCAAGAACTAGCGGTTTTAAAGGCAACAATAGCAAAACAGGAAATAATGAACCCCGAAGACATTGGACTTCTGGAAGACGATGCTTCAAAAGAAACCTTCAAACAACTTAATAAACATCAAAAAAAATTGATTGTTGACAAAATTATTTTGGAAGGGGATATTTTAGAATTGCAATACATACTGGGCGGAGAGAAAGCCAGATTAACGCCTGCACAGGCAGCCAACCTTTACCTACGGCCCTCTTTAAGGGAGCCTTTCATTGAAATACGCAGTTTCATTGACATGATGAGTGAGCGTTTATTGAGGGAACTTCCACACGAACTGCTGTTCAGCATAAAAAATGGAAAGGCTTTGCATGAAGTGATTCGGGAAAACTTGGGCTCTTACATGACCCGTTCCTATAAAATATTTGAAGCTGGCGACTTCTATGATCCAACCAGTTGGTGGCAAAGAAATCTTCCCACCAAGAGCGGCAAGGAGCTGCGAAAAAATATAGCTGCTGTTGAAAACATGTTGATGGAACGAGGCTTCACCAGGGACGAAGCAGAAGCAGAAACACGAAAAATCGCTGCTGGCATGGGGGGTGAAACTCCCTTTACCGATTTTTCGAGCATGAATATTTTGGGAAGAGGACGTTCCCCCGAAGAAGGAGAGATTTCGGAAACCGGATTTGATCCCCTTGTCAAAGATGTGTTGCTGCAAAGACAAAGAATACCCAAACCAATCCGTGCCTTGATGGGAGAAGTAACAAGTCCAACTGAAGCAGCCGCTGTGACCACGGCTCGTTTGTCTTCATTGCTTGAAAATAACCGCTTCTGGCAAACCTTGGCAATGATCAATGAAGATCCGGGACAGCGACTTTTTTCTCCTGTAAAAGTATCTTTAACCGAAACCGGAAAAAATGTTGGGTGGCTTGGTAAAGATAAAGGCTTTACATATAGAGTAGGGGGAGAAGGCTACAACCCCTTCTATGGAATGTATACCACTCGAGGTGTTGCCGAAGCAATAGGAGAGATGGGAAAGGTTGCAAACCTTTTCACCAGTGGTGTAAACCATTCTATCTGGAGAAATCTTGTGCTTACTCCCAAGGCTTGGACCCAGCTTGGAAAAATTGTGCTCAGTCCAGCGGCACAGGTCAGAAACTTTTTAAGCGCCGCGCTTTTTGTGGTGGGCAATGGACACTTTATAGGAATAGGCAAAAATTTCGGGGAAGCTGTAAGGGTTGTTGGTAATGAGCTGTTTGAAGGCGGTGTGGATTCTCAGGGACGTCCAATTGGTACAAGAGAAAAAGCACAAAGAACCTATAACAGATTATTAGAACTGGGGGTGCTCAATACCAGCGTACGTTTAGGGGATGTTTTAAGCACTTTCAGGTTGGCAGGATCAGGAATGTTTCAGGAAGCGGGAGATTTCACCGCGGTTCTAGGGAACCCTTTCAAGAAGCGTTATAAAAGAGCCGAACAGTTTTACACGGCGGCTGACGACTTCTGGAAGATTATTGCTTTTGGCTCAGAACTAACAAGTGTTAAGGAAAGATTTGCCACAGAAGCGGATTACGCACAAATGATTGAGTTCTCCAGAAAATTGGGGATGCAGGAAACCTTGAACAAAAATGATTTTACAAAAGCGCAGGAAGAACTGGCTGCGTTTTATGTCAGGCAAACGGTGCCCAATTATGACTATGTTGGAGGCTTTGCCGATATTTTAAGAAGCGGAGCCGGAGCTCCTTTTGGAAACTTCATTGCCTTTCCCACAGAACTGGTGCGCACAAGTGCCAACATTATAAGTCTCAGCTTCATTGAACTGGGTTCCAATGACTGGAAAACACAGAAACGGGGCTTTACCAGACTGTCCGGATACGGCTTGGCGGCGTATGGTATTGGGGCAGCAGCACAGGCAATCGGGAAAGCTCTCAGTGACATTGATGACGAGGATCTTGAAAAAGCCCGTTATTTCCTACCGGACTGGGCAAAACATAACCTGTTAATACCGATAGAGAAAAAGTCTTCGGAAGAAGGAGGGGGCTTTGATTACATTGATGGCAGTTATATCTTGGTCTATGATGATCTTTCAAGACTCCCCTTTACCGTGATGCGGGAGTATGAGGAAGGAAGGGAAGAAGGACGCACCATAGAAGAAGCACTTTCCATTGCCATGAGCAGAACCATAGGGAATTTCATGGAGCCTTTTATGGAACCAAGTATTTTCCATCAAGCTGTTTGGGATGTAGCGCAAAACCGCAACAGCAATACCGGAAAAGAAATTTTCAACACGGCACGAAGAGAAGCGTTGCCTTTGAGAGGAGCGGGTGAAGAAGCGGTTGCTTACCTTAAATATTTTTGGGACAGAACGCAGCCCGGAATAGCTTCAGGCATGGAAAAAGTTCTCCAGGCTGGACAAGAAGGAGAATTTGCCTACGATCGTTTTGGCAGCAAGCAGGAGCTCGGGGACGCTTGGTCCTCTTTCTTCGGGATAAAGGTAAATCGACTCAATCCAACTTCCAGTTTAAACTTTTCCATAACCGATCTTCTTAATACACGCAGGGATGCCAAGAAGATTTTTGCCAGAGAGGCTTACAGGCAAGGTGCGGTGACAGAGGAAGAATTGCTGGAGGCTTTTCTGGAAATGCAGAAGGCAAACTTCTTTGTCAATCAAGCCATTTACAATACCTTTGAGGCAGCCAAACAATTAGACGCCGATCCAAAAGAATTAAAAATTGTGAAGAACAAAAGATTCCCCAACAAAACAGAAAGGAGAGCCGTCATCGATAAAGGCAAAAACTTTGCAATCAAGCCTACTACTTCCCTTCAAGAACCGTTTGAAGAACAGACGAAACGAATAGAACGGATCGAAGGGATTCCTTCAGTTCGACATTGGCCCAAGAATGGTCTCAAGGAAATTTATAAATATTTCAAAGATCTTCCGCTTCCTTCGGATTATCAGTCTGAACTTGTTCGGGAAGAGGAGGCTGATCTGTATGAATAAAATTATCCAATCGTAGGTTCCAAGCGTCCACAGCCCTTTCAAACTCACGTCCTTCAAGGACAAATTCCTGATAAAAACAATCCACTGAGCACATCATAATCACACCCTTTTTGATCTGGGTGCCAAACAATTCATTGTGTGCCAAGGCATAGGCAGCCAACTGCTGGAAATAATCCCACAGATAACTTCGCCGCCGCTTAGGAGTATTGGTTTGTTTGAAATCCATGATGGCTTCTTCGCCTAAATGTTTACCGATAACATCAGCGGTTCCGGCGTATTTCCCGGGGTAATAAAGGGAAACCTCACAGCCATAAACTTGATCAATGGACGGGAACCCTTGGTCCATGATCACGCAAGCCATTTTATAGGCTCTTTTCTTCTCCGGCGTATCGGGATAGTAGTCCCAGATGCTGCCTTCCAATAGTTGCCGTTCCAGTATGCCGTGCATTTCGGTGCCCCGATCGGCGGCTTCCTTGCGAATACGTTCCGCTTCTTCCTCACCTACCCTTTCCCGCCACTTTTGCAGGGAGTCGTTTTCAGGTCTGGTTTTAGAAAGAACGGTAGTAACGGAATGAAGCCTTTCTTTTCCATTTAGATAAACCCGTCCCGTCTCCGAGGTTTCCCGGGACATGTCCATGTATTCATAGGGAGACTGGATTAGGATGTCGTGCTTCATTTGTCTTTGATCTGTTTCCAAAGCTCCTTGATCGCAAAGGCAAATACATAACTCTTGGGTCGTTCAGTTTTCTTGGCAATTCTTTCTGCTAATTTCACGATGTCGGTGCGAATAGCTACGCTTTTCCATTTAGTGGTGTCCATATTTGGTCCTGTGGTATATTAAAAGTTGTTAAATTATATAAAAATATAAGACAAATAACAACAAAAACCCACACCAATTTCTTGGTGTGGGTTTCTTGTTTAAGTTCCGATTCCGTTGAATCTTCCCTCTATTGTTGGGTCAACTTTGACCCCTCTTTTGTTTAACTCTTCCGAGTACAGTTCAATTCTTCGATAACAGCCTTCTCTTTTTTCGTGTCCAATACAAACAAGAGTTGCTGTATTATTTGCTATCGCTAACTGTATCTCTTCATCACTCAATTCACTAAACGCTGGATAGCGTTTTAGTTTTTTCGAGTAAAAAGAACTTCTCGGTTCTGAGTTATCATTATCCCAATACTTCATAAGTTTCACCTTAATAGTTAAATTAAAATTAAAATTTCGCTCGGTGGCGTCTGGTTGTTAAAGAACGCATTGTGCTTTTTAAGGCACCCTTATATTATACCATGAGCGCTCTAAGTCCTTGATTTACAAAGAGAAAACGGAACTTAAGAATTTACAAAACCGAGAAAACCGGTCCTTGTTTGGATCGATTTGGGGTATTTTTTTAGAATGGGTCTAAAGAAAAAGCCCTTGGTTAAAGGCTTTCGGAGTTGTTGCGCAACAACAAACTAGAATTTTAAGACATGGACTCTCCCCAATTTTTTCCAAGCTCTGCGTCCACTTTATTGGGCACTTCCAGGGAAACAGATTCTTCCATGATTTTTGTGATCGCTTTGACTTCTTCTTTACTAGAGACTGAAAAAACCAATTCATCATGCACTTGTAACAGGGGCTCGTATGAGGCGTTGAAACAGTCCAACATGGCTTTCTTCGTCATGTCGGCAGCAGAGCCTTGTATGAGCTTATTTAATGCCTTGTAAACGAAAGCTCGCTTGATCTCACCATTGTATTCGTGCATGGCTTCTTTCTTTTTTAGAGGTCTACCGGTGCCATACTGGAGTGGTTCCCACATGTCAAAATGACAGCGCCTCCCCAACAAGGTTTTAATGTAGCCTTTGGTGCTGGCACTGCGCATCACCGAGTCTGCCATCTGCCTTACAAAAGGGGCATAGGTGTTAAAGCGCACCAGAATATCTCTGGCTTCTTCCACATCGACGCCCAACTGGTCTGCCAATTTGCCTTTGCCCATGCCATACATGATTCCCAAGCCAATGGTCTTGGCAGTTTTACGGTTAATGCCCACCAGATCTGCCACCTCTGCATGAAAATCTGCTTCCCCTGAAATGTAGGCTTCAGCAATTGTGTCAGTGCCTTCCAGTTTCTGGCGAAAGGCAAAATGGGTGAGGATCCTTGGCTCCTGTTGGTTGAAATCAGCCGAACACCATTGCTGTCCTTCCTCGGGGAGAAATAGGGAGCGGATCAGGGGACCCAATTTTTTGTTGCGTGCCGGTACCTGTTGCAGATTAGGATTGGACATCGACAATCTGCCAGTGACAGTGCCTCCAGCCTCGCCTTTTAGTTGCCGGATGTCGGCATGGATCCTGCCATTGTGTTCGTGTTTGATAATGGTATCGATAAAGGTACTATGGGCTTTATTCAGTTCCCGTGCGTCCATAACCATCTTAGCAATGGGGTGTCCGTGATTGGCAAGAAAGGCTTTGGTAAAACTCGGAGAGCCCTTGGGCGTATGACTATAGGAAATTTTACACGCATCAAAAACCTTGGCAACCGAGTTCGCCGCCCAAACGCGAACGTCCTCGATCCCGGATTCTTTCTCAATACCTTTGATAATCTTCAGTTCTTCCTTGACCAACTGCTGTTTCAATTGGTCCGCCTGCTCAAGGTTAACCCTGACTCCTTTGCACTTCATATTAAACAATACCGGAAACAAACTGGTTTCCAATTCAAAAATGTTCCACAGGTTCTGGTCTTCCAGTAAAATCTTGAAGTGGTTCCACAGTTTCAAAGTCAAGGCAGCGTCCTGCTTGGCATAGG
>Ga0208553_1000848_pt1 | contig 10891 bp, 22 predicted proteins | sample 6_EtaG_FD_184079 | JGI IMG/M metagenome (GOLD analysis project Ga0208553, IMG submission 184079) | Marine viral communities from the Subarctic Pacific Ocean - 6_ETSP_OMZ_AT15160 metaG (SPAdes) (version 2) | ecosystem: Environmental > Aquatic > Marine > Oceanic | place: Pacific Ocean | collected...
TTCATTTCTCTTTTTTAAATATTCTAACATGAACATATATGTTTTATTGCTTATCTTGTACTGCTTTTTGCAGTTATCGCATTTCATTTCCCGTCTTATAACTCCCATCGGTGTCGAGTAGGTTCTGAACATCTTTACTTTTGTACTGGCACATTCAGGGCAATCCCATTTATCCCCTCCCGTCAGTACAGCGAAATTATTGTTGTGTGTAATAAAAGGCGAAAGTACAAAAAAAGTATCTTCCAATAAAATAACATCCTGCTCACAATACTTAATCATTTTCTCTAATGCCTTTTCACTTTTGTTTTCCACTACATCAATCCATAAATCAAAACCCTCCTGTTCCATCTTACGCCCTACATTCAAATACTGCCCTATGTAGTCTAATTTGTTACTAGCAAAATTAAAGTACTGCCTTGCTTTCTTAAGGGTGTCTAGTGTACGGTAATTGGGGAACATCATAACACCATAATTTATGCACCTGGTTCTGATTTCTTTTATATCAAACCTATCCCCGTTATGTCCTACTAATTCGTGTGCCTGTTCCATTACCTTTATAAACTCTTTGAGCATTTTCTTTTCACCCATCCTCCAATCTAATGTGTGTATCTTATCATCATATAATTTATGCACCTGGTGCGGATTTCTTTTATATCAAACCTATCCCCGTTATGTCCTACTAATTCGTGTGCCTGTTCCATTACCTTTATAAACTCTTTGAGCATTTTCTTTTCACCCATCCTCCAATCTAATGTATGTATTTTATCATCATATTGCCACTTGTAGCTGATGCAGATAATTTCTTTATGTTTTATTATTTGGTTAGGGTTTACCCATCCCACTTTGCCAATCCTCCACATCCTTACTGTATGGTAGCTTGTTTCTATGTCAAAGAACAGTCTTTTAATAGGCATCTGTTTTGCAATCACCTTTTCATCTTCCCTAAATGATCTAATAAAAACCCTAACGGCATCCATTTTTTTATCAAGTCCAAACTTATTAATAACATCCCTTGCTATTTGGGTGCTGTTGGGTGTCTGTTCACACCTGACCTTTATAAACTCTTTAACTTCTTTTGTATAACTCATAACTCTGCCTCTGCTTCAAATTGTGCTTTGTCTAACAACATATCTAAATCATCCTTTTCGTTTGCCATGTCTTTTATGATACGCCAAACGCCATAGGGTTGCAGTCCATGAAATAGTATTTTAATATCGTAATCTTCCTCTAGTAGCATATTACCTAAGTCGTTCTGCTCTACTCTTAATATAACCCAATGGCTACTGAATAAGATTTTAATAGCTGCGTTTAGTCTTATTGCTAATTTTTTCATAACATGGTGTTAAAGGTAAACAGTCTTTAATCTGCTCTGCACTCATTGTGGTATTAATTACCCTTGTGCAGGTGTTACCGTTACCGTAGTAAGTAACATATTTCTTTGAGCGTCTAACTCCACTATCTACTATTATCATTCTTTTTTATATAGTCCTTATTCAGATTCTTTATAATCAAATCCCATGTATCAAAATCAATACAGCAGTTTATGGTAGGTCTGTACTTAGGCTTTCCAAATACAGACAGGTGCAGTTTGTGTGCTATTATTAAATCCTGCTTTCTTATCTCCTGTTTCTTTTCTAGTGCACTCTTAAACCTAGTACTTTAAAACGGGTACGCATTTCTAACCATATTTGTTTTTCATCTTTTGTCATTGTGTATATTTTTTAATACAATACTTCTTTCCATACTTTCTCCTGCCAAACTGATGTGCATCTAAATAACCACCTATAATTTCATCAGTAGGTAAATACTCATTTATTTCTGAATCCCATTCACTATAATCGTCTGAATATATTAACCATAGTTCTAAGCCGTCATTAACACCAAAACTATATTTTATATTCTTTTTATCTGCTATTTCCATATAATATTCTCGTATCAATGTGCGCAATACTTGTGCATTAGATTTTGCATTAGTCTTTTCCTTTATGTATTTTAATAAAGACTTATCTGTATCTGATAATTCGATTGTTGTTAATTTAATTTTTTCTTTAATTGCTTTCATAAAATATTTCTTTTAAGGTTTCACGTATGTTTTTAACTCCATAGAAAATAGTCGTTACACTTATGTTTGTTTTCCTGCTTAACTCCCTCATGGATATGTTGTCCTGCATATAAGCTGTGTACAGTTTTTGGCAAAAGGGGTCTAATGTTTTTAAATGTTCTTTTATCTCTGCTTTCTTTACATCATATTCAGGGTTGGTGTCATCTGTTAAAAAATCATCTTTTATAGCTGATGGTATGATTCTATTTTTTCCAGAATACAGCACTCCGTCGGATCTTTCCCGTGATTCTATTTTTTCCAGAATACAGCACTCCGTCGGATCTTTCCCTTGCAACCATCTCGTCATAATCATCAATTATTCTGATATTATTTTTTTTACTCCTGATTTTGTTTAGTGTAATATTCCTTACTGCATTAAATAAATAGACTGTGTTAATCTTCCCTTTGTAGGTCAGTCGGTTAAGGTTGCCCTCTTTCTTCTCTATCTCTGTCAGCTTGACAAAAAGGTCTTGAACTATATCCTGAGCATCTTCATAGTCTACCCCATGATACTTAGCTATTTTTAGTAAATCCTGATACATATTAGTAACATCTTTTACTTTCATGTTTGCAAATGTAGTTACTTTTTCTCACCTGTCAACCTACCCCTCTTGACATTCATATATCCTTTTATCTTATCTGACCTTATTTTCTTGTCAGTAAAAAAATGTATTATGTTCTGAATCTCTTGTATTGTCAAATTATAAGTCATACGGGTTTTCTTTTAAAAAGGTTTCGTGTACTGCTTTTAAATGATAACGTGAATTTACTAACTTTTCATCGTGTGCCAACTGATGTACTTCATAACTAACTGCCATAAGGTTTTCTATATCATCATTCTTGTTTGCTCCATGTTCTATGTGATGTATATTCTCAGCTTTAACCATTACCCTTTTCACTATCCATGAATATTCACAATAGATGAAGTCTGCTTTAGTTAAACTGAAGTGATCTAAATATTTTTCTTTATAGTTCATATCCTCTCTCTTTGTTATTATCAATAACTGTTGCTAAAAAAACATTAAAACGATTTTTAGCTTTGAGTTATGTTTAATTTCCCCACTCAATATTATTTTTATTAAGCGCAATTAACGGTTCTATATCATCATCATTAGGTATTCTACCTTTTGGTGTTCCGCCTATTAATTTTGTAGTATAATTACAAACTATATTTTTACCATCATGTAGTAATATATAACCCCACCTGTCATATTCCCTGAAAACTAAATAACTTGGTAATATTGTATTTCTACTAAGTTGAATTAATTCATTAAACTTTGGCACATTTAAAAAACAATGAGCATTTTTATTATACCACTTACATTCCACCCAACAAGTTATATCTTTACCATTATAACAATAGCCATCTATTCTGTATTTTTTACTAAATGAACTAAATTGCTTGAAATCAGATTTAATGTGCTTAGAAAAAACTTCAAACAGTCTTTTTTGTTTTACTAAATCTTGTTTTGTTTCTCTTTTTTGTATCATATTTCGATTTAATTAAACCAAACATAACAAGGTGTAAAAGGCATTAAAACGCCTCTTACACTATGCGTTAGTAGCAATAAAGACTATTCATCTTCATCATTTATTTCTTGCTTTATTACATCAACGCTTTTTCCATATTTCATATAAGCATCACAATCATTTAAGTTATGAGCTTCATAATATCCTACTGCGTAATCTGATCTTCTTATTTGCCAATTCTTGTACACTTCCATAGTTTCTAAAATAATTCAGTTTGTTTAGTGTTTTTATGTCATTTGATATATGATACCATCTTATAAAGAAAGTTCATTAGGAGTAAGATAAAGTGCCTTGTTCGGCATTTCTACTAACATAAGTAGGGTTAACATAGTAAACAATCTCTTTTGACTTTCTTTCTTCATATTCTTTTACTGCCTTATAATATGCTTTGTGAATGTCTTTGTTAACAAAATCCCTATTTCTCATATAGCGGACAACTAAGTTTTTTATTTCTCTAGTACGCATAGCCTAAATCTTTTCTAACTGTACTCTGTTCCCGTTGTCTGTCAGCATAAGTAGCACCCCTTAATGCTTTCTGCTCTTCCTCTATTTTTCGCCTTACCCTCATTATACTTTCGGGGTGTGATAGCTTTTTATATCTGAGCAGTAAAAGAAATTCTCTTGCTGTCATTGTTTCACTCTGCCCTATTTCATCCCACCACACCCTCGCTATTAGTTTGTAGTAGCAATCCTGGTATTCTTTGCCTTTTGAACTTTCTAGTAGTTCTTTTACTAAGTCGTAGTGTTTAAGTATTTTCATCTTATTATCCAACCTTTCTTTTCTAGTTCTTTTATTCTCTCCTCATTCTTTGCCTTATTCTCAGCATCCTTTTGCTTTTGTGTTTTCTTTGGTTCTTTAGCCTCTGCTTTTAATCGGGCATACATCTTGGTAAATTTATCATCTTTTAAATGCTCTGCTTTGTGTTTAGAATTTTCTTTTATTCTCTGCGTTACTGCAAACTCTTGTTTTTCTATTGAATATTGGTCTAGTTCGTGAATAATGTTTTGTAGTATAGGTTTACCGTATGGATTGTTTTTTACTAGCCTGTCTGTTATGCAGGTAATATCTGAAATAGTGTAAGAATAATAGTGCTGAATAATATAATTAACCAGGTAGTCAATATGTGCCTCCTGCATATCTGCCTTTAGTATGAATACCATTCTTGCTATCTCTACTGCTAAAATTGATTTACATAGTGGAATGCCTCCATCCGATTCTATGCCCTTAAAAGTAATCTCTGTGCTATTCCATACCCCTTTAAGAGTTACTGCTCTACTGCTCTGATTTAGTATTATACTTTTTGATAAGGTTTGCTGCTGCGTTTGCAGTTTGTTCTTGGTGTGTTTCATTATTATCAGTTTTTATTGTGTAAAATCCTGTCCATCCTTTATTCATTGATTGCTGCATAATAGATATGGCTGTTTCTTGATTGCCGTCTGCTAAATTACATAATTCTGTTAATGCAGATTGCTCACCAATAATTTTATAGGGTGGTTTTTTTAGTTCCTCACGGTAGTCTTTCCATAGTTCCCATTTATCAGAAAACTTTTTAGTAACAAATGGAATTACCAAAACCCTCTTTTGTTTATTTACTTTACTTTCCTTTACTTTACTCTCCTCTCCTTTACTTGTATTGCTTACGCTATGCTCAGGCAATGCATTTGCATACGCTTTTGCATTATTCCATCTTTCATTAGCTGCATCCCTTGCCCTTTTTGACCTTTCTATGTATGGTTGCAGGTATGTTATTTGTTTTATAGAGAAAAATAAGTTATCTTCAATAGTAAATAGGTCAAATTTAGTAACTACTGCTATTAATTTTTCTTTTGATGTATGCCATTCATAAGCCAAATCCTCTATAATATTCAATGGTAGTTTAAACTCTGTCTGTTCCCTGAGTACTTCTAGGAGCATAAAGTACATTCCATAACCCTCAATATCCATTACCCTGCGAAGTTTTACAAGTTTACTATCATTCCTGGCATTGGAATAATGAGGGAAGTAATAAGCATCTTTTTTCATAGACTTAAATTAAAAAACCTACACGAGTTCGGCAATGCAGCACCTCCCCCGTATAGGTTCAAAGTTCTTTTATGTCGATTACTGCACTAATCATATTGCAAATGTATATTATTATTCCGTACTATCATTCAATTGAGAATAATAAATAGGACATACTAATTTAGGATTCTTGATTAACTTATTGTAAATCTTATCAATCCTATATATGTATTTTGGTATAGTTGATTCAGATTCTAGTAAACTTGGATACCGTTTAAGCATCTTAATAAAATGAGTATGATTATACCCATCTGTTTTCATTGCCCTTATCATTGCATAAATGAAATTAGAACGCCTGTAAATTTCAGGATGAGTGTCAGCAACCATTGTTATCTTATTTGCCATATCAGTTGCTTTATCAATCAAATTACACTTAAACACACCATTTCTAAAATCTTCATAATGGTTAAATCTTGGCTTACCTGTAACTCCAATCATTAACGACATGGTAACATCATGGGTAAATGGATAAACTTCTTTAAAATCAGAATAAACTAAATATTCTTTTTTATTCAACATACAATATGTTTTCATAAAATCATCCATTGTCCAATTCTTTTGATTCTGATTAATTGTTTGAACTTCTTTAATGCCCCACCCATTACCAATAATAAAATCAACAGGCTTATCCAATTCTCTGTATACTCTTAACCTGTGTTGACCGTCAACAACTTTCATTTCATTGTTTACCATTATAGGCATCTTTAAATCATTGTCTTTGATACTTGCCTTTAGTCGTTTGTAATGTAATTCATTGGTGGTTCGATTACCGTCAATGTGTTTGAAAACATTCTTGTTTTCAGTTCTTAGGACATACCCGACTATATCGAATCCTTGTCCATCTTTTTTTATTACTTCCATTATAGAAAAATATTAATTATATGGTGTATTATCCCACACCATTTAGGATATTAATAATCTTTTCAAAGCCTTTATAGTATTTTTAATCTCTGTTCTTGCTCCTTTGGATTGCCTTATACCATTTATTATTTTGGCTTCATATTCGTTTAGATTTGTTGATGTTAGTTGTGATGATAACCTTTGTATCGCACCCATTCCATTATCAACATCTTTTAGAAAGTCATCAAACCTACGTTTCCTATTTGTTTTAGTTATCCCCTCTGTTTGTGATTCTGCAATTATCTCATATATTGTTCTATCATCTTCTGTATTTATAATAGGTATTTGCTTCTGTTTATCTTCAATATCCTTTTTCTCTTCTTTTTTTATTTTTTGATATGCTTGGTTAATGCTTACCTCTCCCGTTGAAAGTTTTGCTCTTACTTCTTCTGGTGCTTTTTCTTGTATTTTTTTAACTTTATCTATTGTATCGTGTGAAACTGAAGCAACTTTAGAAAGTTCTTTTCTTGTATCTACTGCATTTATTATCGGCTTTGCAGATTTCTGCAAACCTGATTTTTTATCTCCACCTGTTTTACTTAAATTTTCTTTTGCTTTTACTCTAAAAACATCTTCAAGTTCTAAAGCTAAAACGCTTCGTTGGTATGAGTTTAAATTTCTCCTGCCTAATTGGTTTAATATCATCCACTCCTTAACATCATCTTCACTATCAAATACTTTTTCTTCTGTGTTAAATTTAAGGTTGTGTTTCTGTACTATTTTATAACGGTTATACCCGTCAATAATATATCCATTCCAAGTAATTAAACTGTCCCTTATGCCCTCCTCAACACAATTTAACTCTAACTGCTTAAATTCTTCGGTGGTTAATGGTGGTATTAACTTTTTAAATTCTTCTTTTATCCTCATATCTATAAATTAAAAAAGCATCGAGCGTTCAGGCGGTCGAGTACCCTACTAGCTCAATGCAATTAATATTTTCTTGCCATTTTGCAAATATATATTATTATTCCGTACCATCAAACAATACTGATGATTTTATTTTTAGTGCTGAGTTTACAAACCAGATTGCAGCCTTTTGCTCTGCCTCTGTTAGTCTGCCCTTGCTAATACCTGTTATCATCTTGTTACAGAAGTGAACCAGTTTACCATTAACATCTATGTCTGTGTAAACATCCTCAGGTGTTTCATTCTGTGCCACTAAGTCTATTGTTATCATGGTTTCTTTATTTCGTGAGGGCATTTATTACAAGCCTTTTGGTCGTCTAACCTATAAACGCTACATTTCATTTTTAAGTTGTATGCTTTGCATTTCATAGCTTCTTTATTTTAGGTAAATCATCATTAATACTAAATCTAAAAAATCTAACAGCAGGGTTGCCATCAATGAAATAATTATATGCCTTGATAGACATTCCTAATATCCAATAAAAATTTAAAGGCTCTTTATTTATTTTACTATTATATAATTTAGTAAATAAATAATTTGTAGCAGAGTCAGCAGTTCTCGAAATTCCTATAATATATTTCATAAAATCATACACTATCGAATCTGGTTGTTTACCGCCAATTACATAACAAATTAATGCAATCTGTGTTCCTGATAATACCTTGGGTGTGATTTGAGTTTGTGTTAAATATTGTGATTTAGACATTATTTCCTTTAACCAATCATAATTATCTTTACAATACTCTAATACTTGTTGGTTTGTTAGCATTCCTTCTCTCTCTCCAGTTGACACTTCAGCATTCTTATATGATCTAATAAAATATCTATTTAAAGATATTATAAAGGATGCTAATGGTGAGTAATATTTAAACCCATTCATCTGTAATACATCTCTTGCACTTCTGTTTTTACCTGTGTCATAGGTAGCCATAGAGTGTGGTAATACACCCGTTACGACAGGGATATTATAGCTTTTCCCTGACTTTATAATAGCCAACAATCTATGTTGCCCATCAACCAAATCACCCCGTAAATCAAATACAATAGACTCACCATTCTCTAAAAATAGATTATCTATCATTTGATTTGATAAGAACCTAATTAATCTTCCTGTTGCTTTTCTGTTCCTTATATTATATCGCAGATAGTTTTCCGCAATAGCAGGGGTAATTAACTGTAATTTTACTTTCATTCTTTCATTCATAGCTTTATATTTAATGTTTCAGATTCTTTGTACTGTACAACTACCTCACCCGTATCTGGGTCTGAGCCATTACACTCCTTTAAAAGTGTTTCTCTGGCTTTTAATTGTGCCCTAAGCATACACCATTGGCTGTCTGCTGAATAGTCTGCTGTCTTGCGTGTGCCTACTTTTATTAATGCTCCTTTAAAGTCCTGGTTATGGTATTTATCCGCCTCTTCCATAACAACATTCTTAACTCTTATGTCCTTACGGATTGCAGTAACAGCTTTCTCGATTATTCTTAGCCGTATTTCCATTTCCAAAGGGTTAACATTCCCCTCTAAGATTTCACCAATTACATCATTTACAAATTGGTTTACTTCTGTGTTCTTTTGTGGTAATTTTTCAAGTGTTTTCATCTTTTATATTTTCCGTTTTCAACTATAAATATTTTAGGATCATCTGGCATAAAGTATGCCCAATCCATATTAGCAACAACCCTTTTACTTAATACTTTTATAGGGTCTTTAGTACGGTAAACCTCCAGATTGTTTTTTAGAGTTTCCCTGTTCCATTCTATATAAACCCTCCCATCCTGTTTTAAATCAGGTGGGAGTTGTGTTAGAACATTAAGCAAGTCCTGTTCAATAGATGCACCTACAATGTATGCACATAATCTAACCAGGTTTCTTTTTATCCAATTAAAATGATAAACCATCATCACTCGCTTTCCTATCCATTTCAGCATCCATAATCCTACTTTCCTCTTGGCTTTCAAGTTCATCAATACGCCCTCTGTATTCGGGTGTACTTTCAATCATATCCTTTATAAAATCAGGCTGTTTAGCTAACCAATTTAAGTCAAAAGAATCATCATAGTTAAACTCCAAATTTTCATTGTATTGCGGTGGGCATTCAACACCCTTTAGAAGTTGGCTAACAGCACCCACGTTTGAGTATGTGTTACCGTTCCTTGCATCTTTGTGAACAATAGTAATCATACAAGGTTGCCCCATTAACTCAGTTATATCAAAGTCATCTGCACCCTGTTCAGATAGTGAACCTAACCAACTTTCCACATCCCTGCGTAAGTTAGATTTTTCGTGCATTGATAGAGTGTACTCTTTTGAAATAACAAACGGCTGTTCCCCGTTCTCTTCTTTGAAAACTTTTGTTTCGTTTGGCAGTTCCCATGTAAGGCGTATTTTATCGGTGTGTTTTACTTCACCTAAATATTCCCATTGGACTGTCCCGATGTGTACAATAGAGTAACATCTTGCAAGGTGTGAACCCTGAGGGATTAACTCCCTTTGCTGTGGTGTACTTTTCTGTGCTTTAATCATAGTGCTTTTTAATTAGTGAGATTATTATTTTTTCTTTACTTGTTCGGTTGCCCTGCTTTCTGCATTTGGCTACCTCATCCAACAGTTCCTCATTTAGTTCTGTTGGGATTTTTAAAATCATTTTTCTCATAGTTTTTATTGTTAATCTATATAGATATACCTTATTCGTTATAAAGTTCTTTAAAAGTGATCCTACGCACCTCAGGGGTGTTTGTAGGTGTGAAGTGATAAACAAGCATTGTTGCAATTACAATAATACAAAGTATTGTGTAATACAGGATAATTTTCTCAAGTAGTTTAGTCTTTTTCATTTCTCTATTTCTTTACAAGCTAAGTTTTCTAATTCCTCATATATTCTGTCTTCTGTGATGGGTGAAAAGAATGTGAGGTGAGTGAATTAATAAGATTAGTTATATCAATTGTTCCGTTTACAGTTTCCCACTCTACCTTATTGATATAAAACTCAGAGGGAGTGCCAGGATAACCCGAACCATCAGGGTAATATCTAACCTCAGGCTCTTCAGGTTCGTATTCTCCTGTTATAAACAGGAGTTGGTCGTTTAATTTTAATTGTACTTCCATTACAACTGTTTTTCTATATAAGATATGGTTGACTGTGGTGTGCTACCTTGTAATAAATCAGATAGGAGTGCCATCATTATTCCTGCTGAACCTGCTAATTTTAGCAAGTAGTCATCAGTTCCTTTAGTTCTAAAGTCCAAATACTCTTGCAGAAACTTTCCTGCCTCTGCTGTGTTTTCAAATAATCCGTTTTCTTTTTTCATAGTTTTTAGTTTAATGTTATATCAATGTGATAATTATAGGGGTTTTGGTTGTACACTTCTATTTGCATCGGTAAAAC
>Ga0208553_1000859_pt1 | contig 10800 bp, 18 predicted proteins | sample 6_EtaG_FD_184079 | JGI IMG/M metagenome (GOLD analysis project Ga0208553, IMG submission 184079) | Marine viral communities from the Subarctic Pacific Ocean - 6_ETSP_OMZ_AT15160 metaG (SPAdes) (version 2) | ecosystem: Environmental > Aquatic > Marine > Oceanic | place: Pacific Ocean | collected...
TACCCTTTGGATTAGTATTGTGGGGTTCCTATTCGGTTTATGGTGCGGTATAATGCTCGCATATATGAGATTGAGAGAATTATCAAAGGAAAACGAGGAGTGTTGGAATTATATTACCGAATTAGAGGATGATCTTAATGTATGACAATATGACAGAGGCTTAACTGCCACATCGTCTATTGGATAGTTATATTTATAGTGGTAACTTGATGTATCCAAAATGAGGAGATTATGAGCAAGAAGAAGAAATTCCCAGATAAAAGCGACCCCCAAAAACATTGTGCCAATTATAATTCTGGTATGTGTATGGGGATTCAGATAGGGAGCCACTTGCAACAATGGGTAGATTCAGATTTATATGGAAAGCGGTGTCGGATTTTGGATAAGAAAGAATGCGACTATTTTATCGAGATTGTAGAGCCGATTTTATGAGAACGGGCAACAGGGTGGTTACCTCCTTTCCCACCCTCCGTTCTTGCCCTTACAGGTATAAATATGAACTTGTAAGATGGGCTACCAAAAGATTTAATATTAGTGAATCAAAGGCAAACGATATGAAGAAAAAACAATTATATGCAATATGGTTTAATCTATGAGTTATATAGGTTATATTAACAAGCCCATTAGACACCATCCCGATCTATCACCGAGGGATAAACTTGTTTATTGCGAGATTACTGCCACCTTAGATGATAGAGGGCTTTGTGTTAAAAATAATATTTATTTCTCGAATGTTTTGAATTGCACCAAAAGTACGATCTCGGCAAGTATGACTAAATTACGTGAATTTGGGTTCATCGACATTATAATCGAAAAGGATAGCGAAAGCCAGAAGTTTAAGAAGAGATATATTATTTTGAAAACCAGTACCAGTTTTTCGGGTGGGGGTAATCCAAATTTAGAAAAAGCCGTGTCTGATTTATCGGTAGGGGTAGAGCCTATTTTGGCTAATGCCACCGAGGATAATGGTACAAAAGCCGATGCCAATTTTTCCGATTCTATTATTATAAATAATAATATTAGATATATATACTCTGATAAGAGGGTTCCAATTAATTATAATACAAAGATTACACAAGGGCAGATGGAATATCTCAAACAGATAGTAACGGAATTTTATACGGCAAAGCATAAACAATACCCCAATCACGTTAAAGCGGATTGGTATAACGATCAACGGCTAACGGTTGGTTCGGTTAATACTTTATTTGACCTCATTAAGTTAGATGGGTGGAATGAAAAAGAAGTTCGTGATGTTATCAGATGGGCTACAAATGACTCTTTTTGGTCATCCAATCTGTTATCTCTAAAATCATTACGGATTAAATCAAAAAACGGACAAACGAAGTTTGCAAATTTGCAAATTAAGTTTGCGAACTAAGGAGAATACAATGCGACTACAAATCGACGGATGGGAATTTTCGGATGCAATAGCCAAGTGGTTTGAAGATAAACACGGTTATGAATTGGATTTTGACAACAAGGAAATATCATTTTCCATCGACATAGATGGCAAGCCAAACTTGTATAGATACCGTAGAGACACAAAATGGAACGATGAAAAAGTTGATTTTGATGTCTTGGCTGAATATAAGATTGAAGGTGTTTATGTCAAGAGGAGAAAAAAAGGTGCGGAGAAGAGCCAATATGTAAAATTGGACGAGGATTGTTATCCTTCAATGAAAGGCATCCACGAAGGTACTGAAATCAACATTAACATATTCTAAAGGAGAATACAATGGAAACACAATGGGGGGGTCTAAGAAACCCCGAAATACGAAATCAAGTAAGGTTGGGTCTAATATCACCGTCAGCAGGTATAACGAGGGATTCGGAAGAACATAAATATAAAAAGAGATATTTATCCTCTTTAGAATCACTTGTATATTATTTTGGTGAAGATTGGTTCGATTTGAATGGTGATAAAAAACAAGCCGTCCAGAAGGGTAGAGACAAACACAAAAGGCAATTCACCCAAACTCAGCCAAAAAGATGTGGCGAATGTGGTGAGCCGTGGGGTAAGGATGCAGATGGATTCTATTATATCGACAATGATAATTTTAATAGATTACCAATGTTAAATCAAACTTGTCCAGAATGCCTATGACCTTCGACGAATTAGGGATTAATCTAAGGCATACTTCTGGGCAAGAAAAAACCCAATGCCCTAAGTGTTCACATCAACGTCGGAAGAAGACAGACCCCTGTTTATCTGTGAACATCGATGAAGGTGTTTATAAATGCCATCATTGTGGATGGGGTGGCTCAGTCAATGAGAAGGGCAGTTATATCCCACCAGAGATAGTTAAGCCACCAGAACCATTAACAGACCTACCTAAAGAGGTAATCAAATGGTTTGATGAACGAGGTATATCCGAAGCAATAGTTAGTGATGCGGGGATTGGTTACGATAATCATTGGATTCAATTCCCTTTTAAAAAGGACGGTGAGGTTGTTAATGTTAAATCTCGGACTGCTGATAAAAAATTCAGACAATCCAAGAATGCTGAGAAATGTTTCTATAGATTTGATTCTATGGTTGGGATGGAAGCAATTATAATCACAGAAGGCGAAATAGATGCCCTATCAATGGTACAGGCGGGTTATAATAACGTAGTCAGCGTTCCAGATGGTGCTATTGCCCCTAATTCTCACGCTTCAGATAGAAAATTTTCGTATTTATTGTCAGCGGAAGAGCATTTGATGAATGCAACCACTGTCATACTTGCTATGGATGATGACTCAAGCGGCCACGCTATGAGGGATGAACTTTCTCGACGGATAGGCAAGGAGAAATGTTATCGTGTTACCTACCCCACAGATTGCAAGGATATGAACGATGTGTTGGTCAAATATGGCGAAGATAAGATAACTGAGATTATAACTGATGCACACCCATATCCGATTGATGGGGTCGTATTGGTTAATGATGTCCTTGAAGATGCTATCGACCTTCTTAAAACACCCGATTCTAAGGGTTTAAGCACAGGTTGGGAAGGCTTGGATGAGTATTACCGTATATCGCCTTCTGAGGTTACTATTGTTACAGGAGTGCCTAATATGGGGAAATCCGAATGGATGGATGCCCTAATGATTAATATGGTTCAAGACTACGGATGGAAATTCGGTATATTCTCAGCCGAAAACTTCCCTGTCAAACACCACCTTCTCAAATTGGTTGGTAAATTCACAGGGCAAGCATTCTGGGGGGATGATAGAGTTGATGAAGAAACGGCACGTAATGCTATGGGTATATTAAACGATCATATTAAGTTTATTGGGACTCAGGAAGACACCGTGACTATCGAGAGTATATTAGACCAAGCACGGATTTTAAACTTCCGCTATGGGTTGAATGGGTTGGTAATTGACCCGTGGAATACAGTTGAGCATAAGTTTAGAGATTCTGAGAATGAGACTAATTATGTATCTCGGATACTCGCAAGTCTTAATACATTCGCAAAGATACATGAGATTCATATTTGGGTAGTTGCACATCCAAGAAAAATGGAGAGTGATAACAATAGGAAAGTAGTTGTCCCAACGCCCTATGATATAAGCGGAAGTGCTAACTTTTATAATAAAGCAGATAACTGTATAACAGTACATAGGCATAAGGATGAAGATGAAGATTATGTAGGGATTCATGTGCAAAAGATTCGTTTCCAATACAAAAACGGATACACGGGTATAGGTAAGTTAAATTTTAATATAAGGAACGGCAAATATGGAGAATATTTTAAACAAGACGAAAAGTCATTATTTTAAAGCAATAGAGAAAATAAAAAACAAACCTACAATGGACTATCGGATTAGACGAATGCGGAAACGACTACAGGAAGAATTTGATGCAGTCTGGGTTAGGTATGAGAAAGGTGAGGTTACATTCGATGTATGGGAGAAAGCACTTAATAAATGGTTACAAGCGGAGTCAATATGAAATGTGAACATAGAAATGTAAATAAACGAGGTATCAGAAACGGCAAACAGAGGACGAGATGTGTGGATTGTGGTCAATGGGACTCATTCTATCTATCACCCGAAGGGGTTAAAATCCTTCTGTTTGATATAGAAACAACCCCAATGGAAGTATATGTGTGGGGTTTATTCGGGAATAAATATATTCAGCACGGCAATGTAATAAAAGATTGGAATGTCTTGTCTTGGTCGGCTAAATGGTTGTGTGATTCGGGTGTTATATCTGATATTCAAACTTCTAAAGAAGCTATGAACAGGGATGATAAGAGAGTATTGGGTGGTATATGGGACTTAATCAACCAAGCAGATGTAGTGATTGCCCATAATGGTGATAAATTTGATCTCAAAAAACTCAATACGAGATTCCACATGAACGGTTTTCTACCCCCTTCCCCATACCAATCAATCGACACTCTAAAGGTTGCCAAGCGTAATTTTGCCTTCTCATCTAATAGGTTAGATTATTTAGGGCAGATTATGACAAATAAAGGTAAAATAAGTACAAACTTTCAGTTGTGGACTGATTGTTTAAGGGGCGACCCCAAGGCACTCCACAATATGCTTGAATATAACGAAGAAGATGTACGGCTATTAGAAGAGGTATATCTTGAGTTAAGACCTTGGATTAAATCCCACCCGAATGTCGGAGTATATATGGATGGTGAAGTATGCCCATCTTGTGGTAGTGATGATGTCCATGCTAATGGTGGTTATTATACCACAATGGCAAACAGGTATGAATCTTACAGATGTGATGACTGTGGTGCATTATCGAGAAAATTGCAGAGCGAATTATCTGTTCACGATAGAAAAAAACTAATGAGACCATTGCCAAGATAACTCTTGGTTCTTAGATTAATATATGGTAATATTAGGTGTGGATAAAGAAGAAATAACAGGCTCTTACAAGATAGGATTCCCAAAAGAAATGTCAAAAGAAGAAATAAATTGGATAAAAGAACATCTCTTTAGATTCCTCGAAAGACACTCTTGTACAATCGAGAAAAAAGATGTATAAGGGTGATTCTGGGTTATATTGGTTCACAATATCGTGGGATGGATTCGATGAGTATTCTGAAGGCTCCATGTCTTTCCCAAGAAATGAATACGATGATGCGGTGGATGGAATCAAATATTATCTTGATAAGTATAAAAATAGGGATGCCTATCTTAGTGGGTTCGCAATGGAAGACAAAACTTCCTCTAAGAACCTTATGACACCAGAATTTATTAAACAGCTAACAGGAGAATAAATGGAAAGAAACACCTTAAAAATCAAAGCTAATACAGATAACATAGTGGAATTTCTGTATGATACCCCAATAGAAGGGACAAATGCTTACGGTATGTATCATTTGTATGCCTTCGGAATGGATGGGGAAGAAGCGGGCTTATTCGCAACAGATACATTGCATGAGAAGTTGAAGAACTTCACAAAAGGTGATTCTGTGAATATTCGTAAAGAAGAATATGAAGCAGGTAAGTTTGGTTGGAATGTTATCCCTCAAGATGGGACACCTACGAGAAAAGCCCCACCACCAAGCGTAAGCACACCAACGACCACTCAAAGTGTAGATGCAAGGACAAAAGACATCCATAGACAGGTATGTCTGAAACTTGCAGTACAAAGTATGGACACCTCAGAGACATTAGATTTTGCAATGGTAAAGTTGCGTATGGAAGGTCTGCTTGGGGTATTGGACAACGAGGAAGTTAAAGAAGAACTCCCCTTTTGAAAAAAAGCCTGATTAAAAAGCTCGACTCAGCGTGGGGTTTAAAAGTCCGTGGATATGGGATGTGTGAGAAGTGCCATAAAACCTCTCCCTTAAATGCTCATCATTTCTATTCACGGGCAATCAGGTCAGTCAGGTGGGACTTAGATAATGGATTTTGTCTATGTGTTGGATGCCATGTATTCTCATCTAAGTTCTCTGCCCATAAAACACCCGCTGAATTTGTGGAATGGGCAATAGAGAAACGTGGGCAGGAATGGTATGATGATCTAAAAGGGAGAAAAAATTTATTAATGAAGTACAAAGACGGGGATGTTGAATCTTTACTTAGGAGAATGTTATGAAAAGTAAATTTAGAGATGGTCTCGCATCAATCTGGGGGCATACTGAAATGGAATTAGCCCCCCTGACAAAAGCAGAACTATTAGATAAGATGGCAGAAATTAGTAACATTGTCGATGATTTGGTAAGTCTCGACCTCGAAGGTGAGTGTACCCATTGCGGTGATGTGTATATATGTGAACCCTGTATGGATGAGATGTGTTCGGATATTGCCACTTAAAAAGTAAGGTATGCCCATTTGCATCAAGTGTTTATTGTGGGTTTCAGACAGGGGAAAACCGTCTGGAATATATGAAAAAATGCCCTTTAAAAAAGAAGGAAGTCAGAAAAGAAAGAATTTATGATAAAAATACTTAAATTTGTTGGGCTTATATGGCTGATACAAGTGGCTCTTGTTATAATTAGCCTCCCAATGTGGGTATTATTAAAATTATGGGGATGATACTTAACAATGTGGATAAAGAACAGTTGGAAAGTGTAATGTCGTGGTTGGCATTCCCCATAAAAATTTAGGAGATTAAAATGGAATTTACGTGCATAGAATGCGAAACTCTTTATGATGATACAGATGGAGACACAGACGAAAGAATGTGTAATAAATGTCTTGACATTATCTACGATGAATCTTTGGAAAGAAAATCAAAAGAACAGGTTAAATCATCTATGAATAAAATCGATAAATTAATTAAATCTTTTGCCTAATCGCAAAGCAAAACAGAGGAAAAAATTGAAGGTACTCAAGCGAAAAAAGATTGCTGAATATAAATCAAAGAAACGAAGGGAGCGTAAGAATGAAAGTAAAAGACTTCGTAATGTGGGCTAAGTCCATGCAGGAAGAAGAAAATCGTATTATGCTCGACAAGGGCAAGGAGTATACGGTTAGTGATGAGGATAAGTTTAAGAATTTCAAGAGCATAGCAGATAGAATTAACATATCATCTGAGCAGGTTGCCTTGACCTATTTATTAAAACACATGGATTCTATAAGAAACTTCGTCTTAACTGGTAAAGAATCGTCTTCTGAGCCAATTATGGGTAGGATACAGGATGCCCGAAACTATTTATTACTATTGGGGGGTATCATTGAAGAAAACATGGACAGAAAATGATTCTATCCAGTGGGTAATAGATGCCCTCAGCAACCAAGTAATAGAAAAAAGGGATAGAGAAAACCATAAATATGATGAAGTTAGGGCAGATCAAGACTTGAGTTGGTGTCCTTTATGTGAATGTAAATGGGAAGAATTTGAAGGTAAGATATGGTCTTCTCTCGATGACCCCCTATGGAAGATGGATATATGTCCCGATTGCCTTGCAGAGTAGAGAACGGTGAGTTATATCTCCCCCATATTGATGTGGAAGATGGGGAGTATTATTTTGAACTAACCAAGACTGGGGTAAGATCATCCCAACAGAATAATTATTATTGGAATATAATTAACATATTAAGTGAAGAACTCGGATATACTAAACAAGAAATGCACCAAACTATAAAGAATCACTTCAATATAGAATCTACAAAATCATTGGAAACTAAGGAATTTAGTGATTTTATTGAACAATTAATAAGGTGGAGTGCTATTGAACTTCACATAGCCATCCCAGACCCCGTATGATGCCCTATTTAGCCCAAAATAGCCCCTTAACGGAGGGCAAATACGATATGCGTACTAAGTATCCAATGTTACGATAATTGCTCTCTTAGGCTCATATTCGCACTATATACGGAAGGAGCGACCTCAGTAAAAGTTACAGGTTTTGTCATCCTAACATAGTGATAATTTGTATCATCGTAATATATAAACTTCTTCCAATCCTGTACTGAAGCATTTAGGTCTTCTAAGGCTGTTTTCTGTGTAGAAAGTATATGAGACCAATTCCAATCCCAAGTGGTCTTAGGGGCATGGCGTTTATTTGCATATTCATTCCCACCATAGGATGTCATTATATCTGTGCCAAATTCTTCCCCAGTTTTCGCATTTAATTCAGGATTAACAGCAAAATCATATTTAGTCCCGAGTATCATCTCAGATACACCAGCATAATAATCATTAGTGCCGTTATATATATAGATATATTGTTTATCAGTGATAGACAAACTGAGTGTATTCCAATCATTTGCTGGATGGTCTGTCGTTAAGGTATTTACATAATCGCCTGTAACCCAAGTGGTGGATGAGTTTGATGCGTATATTACTAAATCATTCTGTTCCGCACTGGGATGATATAGGGCTATTGCATTCGGTGATTTCTGTGAACCTAAATCTATCCGTAAGACTTCATATTGTTCCCAATAATTCCCCATAGATAGAGATATATTTTGGTCTGCTAATCTATCTAAATTACTAATTAATGCACTATTCGCAGTGAATGTGGCTGTCCAAGGGTCTCCAGCTTGTGCAAATGACCCCGCTGTTAATGTAGCTTCTGAGAACCCTACGCTGTCGTAAATAAAACTTCTTGCCATTATGAAACCTTTATTGCCTTAATCGAACTTCCATTCGGTTTTTTATTAATACTCTGTACTATATAGTAATCTGTACCCATTGATGCACCATATATCTTTATATCTGAATCCCAATTTGAGAATAAGATTATATCCCCTATCTCCAAATCATTATACTTTGCTCTGCCACAATCAAAATCTATTATTACCTTACGGTCTTTAAATATATCTCTGTATGCTTCAGCCAGTTTAGTGGCAGTTGTTGAATCGAGTATATCTGCATCCATCTTCATCTTGAGATTTTGGTTGTATCCATTCACACTATCGGCAACAGATGTGGCATCTGCTGTTGGGTTCACACTTGATAGGAATTGATCTTGCCCATAGTCTTTATTGTAATTTATTGTTATATCATTTCTAACACCACCCAAAGAACTCCTTGAGATGGATTTTAAATTACAATCATTGAAATCTATTGTCTTATTTGCACTCCAACCACTGGCTTCCAAGGTTTTTATTTTATATTTCCCATCACCAGATATAAATACCCAGCTAAATGATTGCTTACATATACGATTAATTAAATCTTTTGAATTAATAAATTTACTCTGAGAGAAAGCAAATTTAACATCAGTAACATTATCCTCACTAAATATATTTTTAATATCACCCGTTGAGCTATTCCCAGAGGTATTGAATGATGTTATATCTATCTCAGACGATGTCAAACTTAACTCGTCTCTCATGAGGCTCTCAATGATAAATACTGGGTTTTCAATAAAATCAGTTGTGGCATATCCGACAGATCGACTACTCGCTGTTATCCAAGAGCCATATTTTCTACCCTTCCCGCTACAATATACATAATCTATCTCTGCTGGGAATGTGCTATCTGCCGTCTGTGTCCTAATAATAATATTCTCAAGATTGTCTCTATCGTCATCGAATCCCTCTCGTACATTCTGTGTTAATTCTGACGATTCATGTAGAAATGAATATTGCTTTGTCAATGTTTTTGACGGTGCAAATGTAACCCTAACCATCATCTCATTAATCGTAACATTAGATACCCCAGCACCATCCTCAAGAAAGACAACCCCCTTCTGTGCGAAATCCCACCCATCGCCAGACTGTATCTGTACAGATGTCTGCGGGGTACTACTTACTACTGCCCCCACATTGAATATGGTGAAGCCATCGGCAGTCGTTAAATCGTATGACCCATAATCAAGGATAACATCCACACTACTAACAACCCCAAGATTTGGGACTTCTCCTATAGAAATTTCCTCACTAACATTACCTAAAGTTGCTTCTATATTGGTTGATGTGCCAAAATTACCATCTGTTAGATTTGCGGAATCTGAGTTCATAGGAATATAGGTATACCAAGTTGTCCCTTTATATTTTAGTTGTGGATTACTTAATGCAGTGTTTGTTGAGCTACATTTAGAATAATGCCCATCATTATATATAAAGAAATACTCATTATCTAATGTATGTAATGTATCTGTATCTGGATTGGCATATACATAACCATCTGTCTCATTCATAGTGTTGGTAATAATGGCGGGGAATCTTGACTTTAAGAAAGCTGGGTCAAAGAGTGTGTCTATAGTCCCCACATCTGTTTTTTCATAGAAATCCCCATAAGCCATTGGGATTGGTTTGCCGATATTCTTTTCGGGGGCATTGGGATAGGTAGCAGAAGTAACTGTAGCTGTGGGCAGTTGTTTGTTATATTTAGAGGTATAATCTAATAACTTCAATGAGATACTCTTTACACCATAAGAAAAATCACCAGAGATTATACCTGTGCCTATCATTCTTTCTGCTGTGTCATAAGTATCAGCCCTGCCAGTATTCTGGAATAACTCCCATTTACGATTGGCAAAATTATTTGTTGAGAGCAGATCAGAGAATCTGCCACCTTCTATTGTATTATCTGTATTGATTAATTTTACAGACATATTCATTAAAGAAGTGGTGAAGTTAAAGAAGTCTAATGAGTGGCTTAATCCACCCCAACTTGAAACTATTCCATAGTATGTATCAGAGCCATCTACTCTATCTTGATCTGACACTCCTATAAAAGAGGCTTCATCGTTATAATATAACTTCAGTACCCAGAATGATTCTGTGGAATGAGTCTCAAGAGCATCGCTTAAACTGGAATCGAAGGCTAACACTATGCTAATGCTCTCGCTTTATTAATTGCAGGTAGGAGTTCATTGGTAACATAATCCTCTTGGACAATACCCCCCATAATATTTACAGTAACACCACCACCACCTAATGCCC
>Ga0208553_1000871_pt1 | contig 10726 bp, 19 predicted proteins | sample 6_EtaG_FD_184079 | JGI IMG/M metagenome (GOLD analysis project Ga0208553, IMG submission 184079) | Marine viral communities from the Subarctic Pacific Ocean - 6_ETSP_OMZ_AT15160 metaG (SPAdes) (version 2) | ecosystem: Environmental > Aquatic > Marine > Oceanic | place: Pacific Ocean | collected...
CTTCCTTTAAACGATTACTCTCCATTAACAAAGTTATGTTCTTGGGAAGGTACTTGGGAGTTTTACTCAAGATGAGATGCCCATACAAATACAAATACGAGTTAGTAGACTGGATTGTAACAATATTTAATATATCTAAGTCTAAAGCAAATAAACTAAATAAGGATCAACTATATGCCATTTGGTATAAAAGGAGATAAGAATGACTAAAACTAGATTAAAGAATTTAACTTTAACACCAGTAAAGCGAAAGGTTGGTAGACCTCGTGGGACTACTAAAGCAAATGGATATAAGGTATCAACAGGTAGACCACCAAATGAGAAACCCATATATCAATTACCAAAGAATTGGGGTAAGTGGTTATAGTATATATTTGCAGGGAGCAAGGTGAATTATTGTAGAGCTGAGAGTTAAGCTGCTCGGAAGTGCAATAATTCTTGCATTAGTTGGTTCGAAGCCAATGAAGTGTCCTTGTTAATTTGCTATGCATGTTTAAAAGAGAGGCTGTCCCAAAGGCTGACAACATGTATTTACCTAGACAGTGATTAGTGAAAGGACTGTTTATTGTCGCACTAACCCGAATGGGGACAGCTTTGCAGACGGAGGTTTGCAAGGTTGTGAAGCAAGATAGCTCTTGCAGGTAAAGTCTTGATAACACAAACAAATAGAAAAGTCGAGAGACGAACTACTTTGTGACGGATTCTAAGTATCAACAGGTTCTGGGGTGAAGCAGCCTGGATACTAATGTATTTGTTGTAGTAACTGTACTTATGGATAATACCCGTGTTAGGGATAACATATTATCTGAGGTGCCTTGTAGAAATACGAGAATGCATTGAACCGTGACCTGGAAACAGGCGATTGCTCCTATTAGATATCGAAGTTGTTTTCGATAGCAAACCCTGCTAATTTTTTAATCAGAATACAAGTAGCTTCTGCGACACCTGTCATGACATTCGGAAAACCAGATAAGTCAAAACCGCACTGGTGGCTACTTGTTTAACATAATCTCAGATTGCTGTCCAATAAGGCAGACTTGGAACGGTTAGCGGCACTCACCGTTTACACCTACTGAGATGTTAAACAATTAAGGGAGACATTTATAATGATTTCTTATAAAGCTTTAAAGATAGAAAGAAGGGATTAAGTTTGTCAGCATCTGCTTACTCCCTTCAAATGATACATCACGGTTAAACCAACCGTAAGTGGGTGCTGATAATTTTGTGAAGAAGGGAGACAAAAATGAAAGAAGAAAATTTACTTTTAGAGATTGATGAAGAATGGATAAGATTTGAATATTTCGTGTATATGATGGAAGAATTTGATGAACATCAAGATAGTGTTATTCCAAGCATACCGCATGAAGAAGAAATTCTTGATTGTTATGAATACATAATTGGTAGAAGATTATTTTATATAAAAATGGAAGAAGGTTGGAAAATGATAAAAGGATATGATAAATGAAAAGGGAGGAAACAATGATAGTAAGTGAGTGTTGTAATGCATTACCTTATCCTGAAGTATATGAAAACATGGGAAAATGCAGTAAATGCAAGGAAGATTCAATGTTTTATGAAGAAGACGAATTCGATGAAGAAATAGAACAAATCGTCGATTATAAATTATTAGAAGAAGAGCTTGAAAAAGCTCATAAACAAATAAAAATCGCTAAAGATGCCCTTAAGTTTTTATCTAGACATCCTACTTCATCCCTAAACTATAAGTATATATCAAAACAAGCACTTGACGAAATGTTCCCAGAAGCTGAGGTATCGGTGAGAGAAAGAAGAATAAGCGAACAAATTCAAGAGGACATCTGTACCTATTTAGACGAGTATGAGATTCCACAACCCTGCATGGATGACCTTTGCCAAATCATAGTTGATAACTTTAGGAAATAAACTAAAAGTAAAAAGGGAGGTATAGTAATGACAGATTTTATCAAAACAAGAATGGGTAAAGAGACTGTTGAAAATTTCAATAAGTATTTGCCAAGAATAATGACATGTCTTGAGACAATAGCTTTAGCTTTAACAAGTTTAGCTTTGAAAGAAGAAAATAGACTTTCAGATATCGCTTTAGAAAATCTAAAGGATAAAAAAGATGAAATTAATTAATAGAAAGTGCAGTATCTGTGAAAGTAAGATAGTAGCAGATCTAAATGGATGGAACGGTGGACATAATTCATGGCCAGTCAATGATGATAGATGTTGTGGTTATTGTAATGATACTGTTGTTCTACCTGCAAGAATGATGATCTATTTTAAAGAACAAAAACAAAAAAGAAAAGAGAGGTAAATAAAATGGCTAAATATCAACAAGGTGATGTTTTATTCGTTTCAGCAGAAGAAGATCAATGGCACATAATTGAAGAAAATCTACCAGCCGAAGGATCAATGAACAAGGTTTTTGATACCCAAAGAACACGATTTGTAATGAAGCCTACATCAAAGAATGACTATGGTAGAACATTTAAGGAAACTGCTAGAGTAAATAGTGACTGGGATAACAAAGAAAATGTTTTAACAGTTGCACATGGTGAAGTTACTGGTCATTCTCATGCATTTAACATGGTTGATCATCCTCCAGGTATTGCAATAACCGCATTTGGTAAAAGAACTACAAGAGTAGGAAATATACCTGAATTCATTAAGATTACAGGTGATTCTGCTGTTATTAAGCATGAAGAACATAATGCTTTGTCGATTCCTGCTGGTCATTACAAAGTTAGTATAGTTAAAGAGTGGGATCATATTTCTGGAACAGCAAGATATGTGGTGGACTAATGGGTATTCATATTGATAGAAATTATAATCTAGAGAAAAGAGATAAACTACGTAATTTAGCTGTTAACGGAAAGCAGGGAGATGCCTTTTTCTTATATGCTGGATGTGGACACAAGCATCTTGCATTTCACTGTGTAAAGATGGGATCAAAAACTATAAATATCTATGGATTTGATAGAGCATGGTATAACGGGATAGATCATAAGATTCCAGTTATAAGAGTAACCAAAGAACACTTTACATTTCTATCAGGTAATTTTAGTCATTGGGGAGAATTTTCAAAAAAAGTACATAATAGACAGACTAAAGATGATACTCCAGGAAATTGGTCATACACTTTCAGAGGATTCTTGAGTTTAGGTATAATACCCTATGCAGGATTAAGATATCTGAGAAATGGTACTCTGGTCAATTTTAGTGATGATGAAGTAGCCACATTCTATCCAATGAAGGTTGATTGGGATGGTAATCTTTTAAGCAGGATTCCAAAAAAGGTAAAACTTTTTACAGAGAAATGCTATAAAGATGATAGAGATATCAAGAATAGAGCTGCAAGATCTAATTATGGCAATACACGTGTAGTTAAATTAATAAAAGAAGCTAAAGAGACTAATAATTGGGATAAAGTAAAGCCAATAGATACTTTTAGCTTAACAAATGTAGCTTTCCGAACTGAACTGATTGAACATTTTGGGATGGAAACTATTCTTGAAAGTGTACCTAATATGCGTGTTGATGAAGATGAGATTGATGGAAGGAAATATGAATTATTAAGATTCTTTTTCCCTGCGACATTAGTAGGCAATATAAGGCCATCAAATGCTGATACAATCCCAGCAACATATCTAAAGATGATAAATCCATCTACAGGAGACATATGCATAGAAGGTGTTCCTAATAATAAGGATTATCAATGGAATACTAGTGATGTAAATATGAATACTGTAGAACAAGCACTACGTTGGAGAGATGATGATCCCTCAGATGAATACTTAGTACCCATTACATTAACATAAAAGGTGAGGGAGTAGGCTATTTATACTTGCTTGCTCCCTCGACAAAACGTAGATTTATAGTCAGTTTTCAGACTATTTATCCCCCAAAAAAGAAAGGATAGAATCAAATGAATAAAATCTTAATGTTTGATACAGAACATGGATCTAATACTTTAGGTGGTGAAGATGAAATACAGGAAATGTTCAACTGTCCAGTCTTAAAACCAGCTCAGTTTAAAGACTTTAGAGACATTATTACTGCAATGTATACTATCAAAAGAATAGAAGTTGATAAGAAAATTGCAGATGAGCTTATCATAAAAGAAGTTCAGGAACATACTGTTCTTAAGAATGGAGTAATGGTAGATGCATTAATCATAGACTCGTTCTCTGAATTAGCAAAAAAGTATCAAAGGTCATTAGTTGATAAGAGTGGAATAATGAAGCTTAATGCATGGGGTAAGCTAAAGAATACCCTTGATACATTACTTGAGTTTATCACTAAAGTTCCTGGTATTCTAATTGTTACATGTCATAGCAAAACTGAAACTCTTGAAGATGGCAGGACAAAAATCAAGCCATACATAGATGGTAGCACTAAAGAAGACATAAGTAAATGGTTTGATTTTATACTATATACTTATACAAAGAAAAATGGTAATTTAGAAGATTATATGTGGAGAACAAAACATTCATCCATATATGAGCACGCCAAAGACAGGACTGATCTTCTACCAGCTGATATGGAACAAGATTTTCAGCCCGTAATAGCAGCTGCCAAAGAAAAGGGATTTCCCAATGTAAGAATAATGGTTGTTGGCAGTCCAGGTACTGGAAAAACAAGGAGTTTAGTTACATTAATCAATAAAGGAGAGAAAAATGGCGATTAAAACAGTCACAATAGGTTCTGGTAGTAGTGCTGATTATGAGGCAGGTTGGAAGGAACTAACAATAAAGAATGCCAAATATGATCATTACAACGGTAATAAGTTTATGGATATTTGGTTTGAAGATTATCCAGACAACTTAAATGCACGTGTATACGAGACAGTAAACAAGACCACTAAGGAAGAATTTAGAATTTCTAGCTGGTTTAGATTTGCTAATGCTGGTATACAAGAGATTATTGATAATGGATCTGGTCAACCAGTAATAACATATGATGATGATCCAACTAATCTCAATGGAATGAAGGTTAATGTTCTATTTTACAGAGAACAAACAGGTGATGGTGAATATGCCCGTATATGGCGTGAACCTGCTCCTGTTATAATGGAAACAGATAAACTTTCATACACAGAGAAAGATGTTTCCTACTGGAAAACCCGTTCCGAGAGGAGTTTAAGTACTTGGCAGGCCAGAAATGGAGAGAGTTCAAGTTCAATAGAAACTGTTATGCAAACTATAACAGATCCTCCTGCAGACGAAGTACCATTTTAAGTATCCAATAGTACCGAAGGTTGATAGATAGTAGTGATTGCATACTATTATCTGTCAGCCTTTTTCAATGTAAAGGAGTATATCATGACACCTACTGTAAAGAAACACATAGAAGCTATGATAAAATGGTATTGGAATAATAGAAAATTAGGATTTCGTACCAGAGATATACAAAATCTTTCAGAAAGAGGTGTTCAATTATATGGCAGAAGATTAGGATCTCCTTCTACCTATGATAGAATTTTTAGAGAGATGAAAGAAAAGGGAATAATTAACGTTAAAGAAAAATCAACCAGAAAGGATTCAATCTGGTTATTAAGAGGACATAAACTATGATACTAAAAGAATATGCATTCTCACTTACCAATCGTCATCATTTCTTTCCACCAAGTCAAATATCCTCATTTTATAACATATCTTCTGATACATTTATGTCTTTGTGGGATTATGATGAAGAAGTAGTAAAACATGTTAAGTCCAAGAAAACTTTATCTGGATATAGAGGTAAGTTATACATGCCAGATGAATTTATCTTTGATGTTGACGGAGCAAATCTACAACAAGCAAAAGACCTCACTTTCGCATTATTAGAATTATTAGAAGATTTACCATCACAAGTTTATTTCTCTGGAGAAAAAGGATTTCATATACATATTTCTGGTTCTGCATTCAAGTGGAAACCATGTAATGATCTACATTTAAGAGTAAAACATGTCTTAAAGAATAAAGGTATATATGATTATGCAGATCCTCTTGTAATAGATAGAGTAAGATTAATCAGGATTCCAAATACTCTAAAAATACACTCTGGATATTGGAAGATTCCACTTAAGAAATCTGAAATTACAGATGTAAATGAACAATGGTTAGACATAAATGCCTCTGGACCAAGAGATAGCTTTAATTTTGAGGAATTAGAGACAGATCCTGTATTTGATGTGACTGTATCTCTTCCAAAAGCAAAGTTTGTTTCTCAAGGGAGAAATTCAATTTCTAATGATTATATATGCATTCAAAGAATGATGGAAAATGTACCATATGGTTTTAGACATAAGGCAGCTTTAACTCTTGGATCTCATTTAAGAATCAGGTTTCCAGAAGATGCAGTAAGAATATTCATGGAATATTGGAGAAATAAAATATCTTCTAGTGATAATCCATTTACTGAAAATGAGATGGAAAAGATAATACACTCAGTTTATAATGCTAATAATGGTGAAGGATATAACTTTGGATGTAATTCTGAGATAAAAGATAGAATGTGTTCTTCTGAATGCAAACTCTATAAAGCTAAGAAGTCTATTAGTAACTATGATGTAAGTGATCTTGAACAAGAGCTTATAAAGTTTTACTCAAGCAATCAAGTTCCTTTAGATATAGGTGCGATTTATGATCAGCATTTTCCTATATATCCAGGAGAAACAATGCTTCTTACTGCTCCTCCAGAATCAATGAAATCAATGCTAATATTAAATTGGTTGCTTGCTTTTAAGAAACGATCATATTTCATGGAATTTGAAATGTCAAGAAAGCAAATTATTGAAAGGATATCAATGATTCATAATGGTTGGAACCAAGAAACTTTAAAGAATCATTATAGAACTGGTAAAAATGGCATTCCTAACATGAATCATATCAAGTTTGATTTTGAACCATGTTTTCCATGGGAGATCAAGAAGAAGCTTGATGTAATCAACTTCAATCCAGAAGTAATCTTTATAGACCATTGTGGTTTAATGAAATCAAGATTCAGGGATGAGATATCGAAAGATAAAGATATTTCTGAAAGCATAATGAATCTATCTAAAGACCTAAACTGTATTGTTATAGGTATATGGGAATTATCCAAGGAAGCATTTAAGAATGGAGTTGATATAGCAAGTCCATCAGGATCATTCAGAATATCCTATAATGCTAATAAGATACTGGCGTTAAAACCAATTAGAAGTGGTGAAGGTGTGATAGAACATCTTGAACTCATTACCTTAAAGAATAGAGAACAAGAAAGGTTAAATTGCAGACTTGATGTAGATGTAAAAAAGAATGGGAGGATTATATGAAAAGAAAGATGCATGAAATATCAACAGATATAATGACTCTTCAAATGGGTTTGGATATGAAAAGTCCAGAGGATAGAGCTATTCAAGTTAAAGAGCTTTTTACTGAACTGTTTGATAAGGAAGATGGTATTTACTGGTTGTATACAGACAATGAAAAGAAGATCGGAATGGTTAAAGATCATATAGATAAGTGTAAAGCTATATTGAATGTTATCAGAAATGATAACGAGCATATTAAATCTTTAGTTGTAGACACACATAAATCTGTAGGCAGTCTTCCTAAACATTCTGTATTCAATCCAGTAAAAGTTAGGAATTCAAGTGGTGCTGTACATGTAGAAGATGAAAATATGATTCCTAAAGAATATTTTGTTCTAGTTCAAGAAGAAAAGTTGGATAAGAAGAGAATATTAAAGGAGTTAAAAGAAGGAAATAAGATTCCTGGAGTTAAATTAATAAAGAAACCATTTGTAAGTGGTTTAAAGAAAAGGAGTAATGATGAATACATTTGAGCCATATACACCAATAGAAAAAGTACCATTGTTTACTGAAGATCACGGCATGCAGTCCAGAATGTATTCCGTAAAGATGGAAGTACCATATAAAGCTGAAGATGGTAATACAGCGAGAAAACCTTACGAATGTGGTGTTGTAAGTGAGCAGTTCATGCTGGTCCCAAATTCAGAGGTTAAAGCATTTTCAGATGATCTTATGTCTGAATTGCCTGGTTCCTGGAAAACAGGTAAGGAGATCTTTGACGGCAGTAAATACATGATGACACAAATCTGTAACAATGGTTTTGCTACTCATGAATTGAAAGTAGGAGATAAAATTGCAATGGGATTAATGTGGCGTAATGCATATGATATGACTTGCTCATTGTCTTTTGAAATCTTTATCAATGTATTATCCTGTCTTAATGGTATGATTCATAAACAGTGGTTTAACAAGTTTCGTTTTAGACATACTCCCAACAATTCAAATTGGAAGGAAGTCTTAGAACAGGCAAAGCAGACAATTATCTTTGCTGCTGATTCTATGCCAGAACTAGTAGAGAATCTTGATAGATTAAATAGTATTAATGTTGATACTACTGATAAACTTAAATCTGTCAGGAATGATCATTTAGGTAAGGATATACTTGGCTATACTCAATGGGGTAAAGTTGTGGACAAATTCATAACAGAACCACCATCTAACGGAAATGATCATACTTTGTGGGATATGACACAAGCATGTACTCATACATTTTGGAATAGTGGAAAAGATTCATCCAAGATAAATTCATGGGCTGATCTTCAGACTAATGAGAAATGTGTACGTAAGCTAACTGCTATCAAGGAACTAAATCCAATAGCAGAATCATAATATGAATTAGATTATGCAGAGGGAGCTGGGTTAACCAGAGTAGTGGAGAGTACAGATAACATACTAACGATTATTATCGACGCCCGAATGTGCCGAAGTTTTGGGAGGCACCCTTTAATAATCTATGTCCCATTGGTCATCAGACTCTTTAATTAGAGTAGCAGTGAAATGGGAATATTGTATTGTATACTGACTCACAGGTCGTGGTGGAAGGGCTGAAATATCCTTTCGTGTACGCATAATCTAATATTATTGGAAAGAGGGGTTAAAATATGATGTTTATAGGAAAAAGTAAAATGGATGGCAGGGGTCGCTTTACACTTCCAAGATCATTTAGGAATGCGAATAATATAAGCAGTGATACTACAATTTATTTTATTCCATTAAAAAGTTCAAATGAAGTTAAGTTAGCATTCATAAAATCAGAAAGTGAGGAGAAAGATGAAGACAATGTCGGTATTGGGACTGCGACTACTGTTATTTGAATTCTTTATGCTGATACAAGTTATTGTAGTTTTCTCCATATATGAGATTGTATGGAAGAAATGGAAAGATAGTAGAAATGATAAATATTACAAAAGTTAAGAAAGTGTTTCATGATGTTGGAGTTCAAATTTCTGCAGATGCTCTAGATATTATGAAACATGATATAGACAGACAAATCAAGTCAATGGCTAAAAGGTGTAAGAGTGGAAACGTAAAAAGACTTACAACTTCTACTTATCATATAGCTATCGGAAATTTAAGTCAATATCTTAAACAAAAGGAGGAATCATAATGGTTGTCAAAAAGAAGACAAAACCTACAGTAGGAATCAAAGAGATTAAGAAAGATATGTTGAAGATGATAGATAATTTAGATTCACTTGAACAGAAGATAACTAATGTAGCATATAGATTAAAAAAGTTAGAACAAAGAGTAGGAATGGTAATATAATTGTTATGGGGTATGGTTGCTCAAAAAAGTATATTATACCCTAAAATTTTATGATGATGGCTGTTCACCGATGAGCTGAATCCGAGTGCATCATGCATCGTAGGATATAGTAAAAATGCTGGGCAGACAGCTATTCTGACGAGAATAGTGCTAGACTGTTAGACTATAAACACACACGGTTAACATCTTGATAGCGAGATGAGGGGCTAAACAGCTATTATCATATAAAATTGAGGAATAAGTAGAAACCATGACAGACAAAGAAGGAAGCATGATAATAAGGTTCTCCATAAATGAAGTATCAAAATTACTATACGCTTTAAGGCATGTCATAGCCAATAAAACTCAAAAGTCAAATGAAAGCAGAGAATGGATAGACAGTTATGGAGAGCTAGTATCAGACATAGAAGGAATGTTAAAAACATATGAAAAAGCAGAATCAGCAGAGGGGAACAGAACTTTGGAGGAATAAATAATGCAGATATATACCTGGATAGCTAATATATGGGTACTAGCATGGAGTCTAATATTTTTAGTAATAGCGATATTTTTCATAGTATTAAGTGTACAAATAGCAATAGAATACTTTAAGGAACACAGATGAGAACATCGTTTGGAGTCTAAAATGCATAAGAAGCGAACTCATAAGCAAAGGTAGTTGGCATGGTGGTAGCAGCCAAGACTCCATAACATAGAAGGAGCGAGTAGCACTAAGTCACGTGGATATGTGGTGTGAAAAAGGTCAGACCTCTCGCTTCTTCTATTAATTTTAATAAAGGAGAAATCTAATGTCTAAAAAATATAAATGTACTATAACTGAAGGGAACAAATGTTGGAATACCAAGAGAACTTTCATGGTTCCTGTTCGATCTGATTATTTGGAATATGCTCTAAATTATATAAAACAAGTTCTGGAAGATGAAGCAATGGAACCATATGATGATGACATATGGCGAGAGTTGAAACATTCTTTGGAAGACGCAGAAAGGAAATCAAAAGAATACTTCGCAGACTTCAACATGATAACTTTAGAGGAAGAATAAGGAGAAGAACAATGATACTTGAAGTAAAAAAGTGGCCTGAGAGTCAAGATGTAATGCATAATGATGGATGGTTCTTTATAATGGCTGGTGATGGTGA
>Ga0208553_1000873_pt1 | contig 10725 bp, 13 predicted proteins | sample 6_EtaG_FD_184079 | JGI IMG/M metagenome (GOLD analysis project Ga0208553, IMG submission 184079) | Marine viral communities from the Subarctic Pacific Ocean - 6_ETSP_OMZ_AT15160 metaG (SPAdes) (version 2) | ecosystem: Environmental > Aquatic > Marine > Oceanic | place: Pacific Ocean | collected...
ATTAAACCCTTCACATCTTTATGTTCTTCTAAAATCTCCTCTACACACTCAACAACTTTAGGAAAATATCTATCAATATTCTTTTTTGAGAGTTGAAACGTACCAAATATAATTGGAGAAAGGACTGGATCGAATGACGAAGGTAGGTCTATATATTTAAAATCTTGTTCTGCTACTCCAAGACTTCTCATAACACGCCTATAATCAACAAACGTAGCAGACATAAAAAGAACTTTATCGGCATATTTAAATAAATGTTGAGCTAGTACATCAATCTTCTTAGGTATTAATTGTATATATTTTTTATTATGAATAAAAGCCTTATTAATAATATATTCAGATTGTTGCCAGGTATCAATAACAAGAGACAAATCTCCTTTTAAGTCAGCAATCAATTTAAATTCCTTCTTCACAGTGTCGCTAATTGTATCAGAATGCTTTTCAAGCATCCGAAGTAACTCAATATATCTGCCTTCTAACTCACTTTGTAATTTAATTAAATTATTATGAAATCGTTTTCTGTTAGATGAATACAACAAACTAAACCCGTGCTTGTTTAGCTTATTCAATTCAATACTGCAACTAAACCGACTAACTATTATATTTTCTAATTCAGAAGCCTCATCACATACAATGAGCTGTCTATATTTTAAATGATCAGGCTTATGAAAAAAGCTCGAATAACTCTCTACACTTATCTTCGCAGTAATAGATTTATTTTTAGCTTCATAATAATCACATCTATTGCAATCCCAACATTCCCTTTTTAATTTAGAACTAAAAATACACGGTGCTGCATCTGCAAAGCTCCGCTCATCTAAATTACAAATATATGAACTCTTACCTTTAAGAGGTTTTATATCTTCAAAATCTTTAGTATACTGATCCTGTAGTGCCTTTGTGGTTGTTAATATCGATGTGCCATAATTTTTATTTACAAAATCATCTGCATATTCATAAACTAATTTACCATTATCCCAAGATGTCTCAAATGCTCTATAATCAGAAACTATCTTTGATAACCTGGATGGCAGTTTTTGTAATCCATTTGCTATTGTTTTAGCGACAAAACTCTTTCCACAGCCAGTCGGTCCTTGCATGACAACAAACTTATTTTCCTTAAACGCATCAAGTATATTAGGTATAGCATATTGCTGACTTGAGGATGGAATATATCCTTTCGGGAAATTTTTAAGACCCATATGTATATTATAATATCTCTATAGAGAGAAGCAAGTCATGATACTTGTTGCGTTGGTTTTTAATTAATCGATTAATACGCGCCTTCCATATAATATCATCCTGATGTATGTGTTGTAAAGTATAATCAAAATAAACGATTTTTTTATCAGTAATAATATTAAAAGGATATAATAGCTCTACTTTTTTATTATTGCTAAATAATAATTTAATATTAAAATCCTTTATATCATATAGCATAATTTGCCCAATACCAAGAGTACGTTTTTTAGATGTAATCTTAACAGTAGTAAGTAATAGCCTTTTTAATATATTATCAACGACGTCATATGTCATGTGTTCATAAATCCCATCTTCTCACCAGCAGACATTGGCGAAATTTTCTCATTTAAATATACCCAAAATGTTTCATCTGATTCTAATGTACTAATTAAATCTACTGTGTCGCAATTTATAGTCCTATAACCTTGCATTAAAATATCCCAAACTACAATTAAGTTTTCTTGATTAGGATTGTAACTAGGAGCCTGACGTGGCGGAACATAATTTAAAATAGTACGACCTTCCACAGAATTTAAAAGCTGTGCATTATTAGTACATAACATTCGCCTAGTGACCGGCCGGCCAGGCTTAAGGTTCCGTCTTACAAACTTTACCTCACATACCTTGTCTAATAATATAGCTTTAAGATTAGCTAGACTAGTTATCATCGTCTTCTAGGTCTTGACAAATTCCAAAAAAGCGTTGCTCATTTAAAAAGATACAATCTCTAAGAGAATGATCATGACCAACTACTCGTAAATTATCAACCTTAATACCTTTATCATCTGGAAAGCAAACTACATCCCCAGGTGTAGTAAATTTACAAAGTGAGCCGACTAATATAACTTTTGCTAGACGCCATGTACGTTTAACTTGAGACAGTGGAATGTGAATGCCGTTCCGTATAACAGACCGTCCGTCATTTGATAAATCTACATATTGTGCTAAAACAATATCATCCATAACTTTGCTCAATTTATATCCTTGAAGACTAAATGTATCAGTCTCTTGATACGTCTCTAAGTCAATTAAGCTTCGCTTTGCATCATGATCAAAAGCATCACGTTGACCGTCAGTTAACTCTAACTTATCTAATGCTTGTTCGTATTGTTTTTTTAACTTTTTCTCATTCATACTTTTTAATATTTATCTTAAATGTTTCTGAATACAAATCCACTTCACGTTGTGACAATTCATATTGTTTACATACCCTTTCATATGTAGTTTTATCTTTTTTTATTTTTTTAGTATAATTAATATATTTTCTTTTTGTCTTTGGAATTAAAGCATGTAAAAAATTATAATGATCAACATTTATACTAAAAACCGACCCATACATATTAACACTATTGTTTATTGCTGAGACAAATCGAACATCAGCAAATGTCACGTACCTATTCACTATATATGGAGAATAAATTTGTGCTGATGTGACATCGATGTCAACTTTATCCTTTTCAAATAAAATATTAGTTACAAAATCAAAAAAATTGTTCGCTTGCTTCATAATACAGACAGTCTAAGATCCATTACCAGGTTTACTAAAAGTTTTGCAAAAAAAATTTGGAACACGTATACGAACTAAAAAAATTCAATTCTAAAAGCAAAATAGGAAAATCTCCCGGGTTTTGCAAAAAAAATTTAGATATAGAACCAAGACTCATACGGTCAGTTTTGTTGTCGCAATAAACGCGTCGTCCGTCATGGAATAGTACAAATCCACCACGATTTTCATGAATTCTTCCACTTGATCGTCGGTTAAATTCGTGGAAAACGCAAAAGACGGGGCTTGTCGACCGGCAGTTACATTAATTGCAGTGTGACCAATAGCAACGTTGTCTTTTGAATAGGTTATACTCACACTGCACTTGCCTTTTGGTTGAATAATGCCATGTTGCTCGAATTCTTTGTGTACAATTAAGTCATCACCGTCAACTTCAATGGGAGCCTTTAAATATTTCGTTGACAACAGGTTCGCAATTTGTGTATTGAATAATCTTTGAAAGAATACAGCACCCAATGGGCATAAATTAGGAAGCTCCCAGCAAAAATTAACAGCGTCGTCAGAATAAATGAAATCATTATTAAGAAGGTCTTCATTATCAATCATTCCCTCCGCTTCTACCTTCATTGGCGCTCGAAACGCAACAATATTTCCAATCGGGAGAGTCTTTTTCCGGAAATATTTATAAGCGAACCGGTGGTGAATTAAATCTCCATCATACAGATCGATATCTTTTAAAATCATATTAAGTATTATAGAATAGCCTAAGAGATAGTCAACATGAAGATACATTTATTTTCAATGCTATGTTTGGATGAAAATGAATATCCAGATTTAAATCTATATAGACACTTTATAGATTATTACAAGCAATTAGGAATCGAGTCAAATAACTTTACTATTATACCCTGCGGTGTTACTGATTATGAAAAAAACTTAAAAGAATTTCAGAAAATAAATACCGTTAACGATATACCAAACAGTAATTTAATATCAAAAAAATATGATATATATAAAGCAAACGAAATACTATTAACCTGGCAAAAAACATTACATAAGGAAGATTGGGTTCTGTTTCCAGATCCAGATGAATTTAATAACTATCAACACTTCAATAGCATACAGAGTTGTGCCGAGTTTCTAGAAAAAAATAATTACTATGCACTCGAAGGTGAATTCGAAGACCGAATTGCTAATGATAGTGTTCTACATAAAGTACAATACCCGGAAAATATATTTGATCAATTTCCAAAAAAAGCAAGTATCACCAGATACATAATAGGGGCAACTTGGAAGAAAATATTATTATCAAAAGCAAAAACACACTTACGAATAGGGCATCATACTATAGTATGGAACTCTAAAAAAGAACGACCAGCAACAGTAGAGGAGATAGAATATAGAGGAGATGAATACTGTGAATACCCTCCAAACCCAACACCTAAAGTATATCAAACAAACTTTAAAGTTTGTCATTTTAAATGGACTGATTGTCTAATTCACAGATTAAAAAATCCAAACAATCATACGGATTTATATGAAGTGTTTAATATAGACAGAGAGAAGACTAAAAAAATTATTACTGACAATAAATTTAATATTATAATATATTAGGATCAAAACTATTCATAGCATATCGCTGACTTCTTGTTATGAATTTTTTACTAATTTGCTCTTCCGCATCTATTTGACTATCAAATACTGTACCACGACACTCCGGTAGGCATAAAAATGGACGGAAAACATATGCATTATAATATTTTCTAGAAAAAATAGTACCACTTAACGTACCTGTAATACCGTCAGAAATAAGTGTTATAGGATAAAACCGCGACAATAATTGTTTTGCAATATTTCTGGTAAGAGAATAACAAACCGCACCACTATATTCTTTAAATCCAGTATAAAAATAATCATTAACTTCAATTCTTTTTTTAGCATATTCAGGTTCTCGTTTACTGTCAAACGGTCGCCAAGAATGAAAATGAACAATATCCCAATTGGGTGGAATATACTCTTTCCACTCTAAAGCATTATTACATAAATCCTTATCTAATGCAGCGTCATCTTCTAGAACAAGAAAATTATTTACTTTATCTTTTACTGCAGTTTTCCATGCTTTAATATGACCATACGTACAGCATATTTCTGCTAACGACATCGGATATGGATTACCTTTTTTTCGAAGACCACCTAAATTATAATTAAGCGCATCCGGTGGTGCAAGTGTTTCCGCGGCCCATATTTTTTTAAATCTAATTTTTCTATTTCTTTTACCTTTAATAAAAAGATCATCTGGAGTAATACTACGAACGAATTTATAATTTTCAATATTACATGCCCGTAGATGCTGCTGCATATATTCTTTACGAAGTGGGTCACGACCCCAGACTACATATATTTTATCAAATAATGTATCTAACATTAAAAAACATTACCGTAAGAGTGTTTCTTTATATCCTAACATGTCCCATGTTTCAGTATCAGGTGACCAATAAACAACAATACCAATTGGAAGTTCAGCAGTGTCAACAAATTCATCGTTAACAATACCTTTTTTAATTTTTGATTTTTCAACAAGAAACACCTTTTCTTTAAAATAAACAGACTGACATTTACGTTTATATTTTAGCTCATATGCTTCTTTATCTATCGCTTTAGTCCAGTCCCATGTTAAAGGGTTCCAAAAAACTGAGAGATTAGGCTTAATTTTTGCCTGTAGTGTTTTTGTACCTAAAAATATAATTTCTTGTATATCTTCTTTATTTGGTGCATACTCAACTCCATTAAAATGAACAGATATATCCTCAACAATTACCTCGTCACTATCTACATTTGTACTAATTGGATCTTCAACTTCGTCGATTTTTTTTGTAGCTCTCTTGGTCTTCACTTTCGCCTTAGTCTTAGTTGCTGTCATAATTGCTATTGAAATAAATGTTTATTACTGTAATTAATTATACATGTCAGATGATCTTGCAACTAGGTTTTGTGACCGACCATGGACATTTTTAGAAGTACAAGAAAAGGCTTTATATAATTGCTGTCCGAGGTGGGTTAACCTCAACAAAATCGGAGATATTACTCCGGAATTAGATTTCGCTAAAGAATGGAATAGTGAGCGTAGTAAAGCGTTTCGGCGAACTATCCTGGATGGTTCTTTTAGTATGTGTAGTAAGGGGGAATGTCCTATGATTCAAAATCAATCCTTACCAAAGCGTACTGATATATTAAATGGAAAACATGGAGAAAAACTAAAACAAATTGTACAATGGGACCTCGAGGTATCTGATCTCCCGGCGACTATTAATCTGTGTTATGATAGATCTTGTAATTTAGAATGCCCTAGTTGTAGAAAGAAGAAAATATTTTATAACGAAAAAAACTTTCCACATCAATATAAGCAAGCATTAAAAATTAACGACAAGCTATTACAAATGATTCATAGTAAGCCTCATGATGTTAGTCTTACTATAACAGGGTCCGGTGATCCGTTTGGATCACCGTCATTTTTTCAACTAATGAAAAAAATTAAACCACGACTTAATCCTAAGATTGCCTTAACACTACAAACAAATGGTGTATTGTGGGATGAAAAAAGATGGGCTAAACTAAAAAATATACACGCATTAAACATAAGCACTATTATTAGTTTAGATGCCGGTATAAAGGAACATTATGATAAAGTTAGAGTAGGAGGAGACTGGAACCGACTAATGAAGAATTTAACCTTTATAAAATCTCTCAATTTACCGTGGGTTAGATTAGATATGTGTGTACAAAAAAACAATTATCAGAGCATACCTGAATTTATTAAAATAGCTAAACAATATAACTTTGATTCCTACACATCAAGAATATTTAACTGGGGTACGTTTAATCAAAAAGACTTTAATGAGCATAATATATTTGATATTAAGCACCCAGAACACGAAAAACTATTAAACACAATAAATAAAGACTATCAATATGACAAACACGATTGGGGTAATTTAACTAATTTTATTAAATGAAGCTAGCGGTATTATTATATGGTCAACCACGATTTTGGGACTTAAGTTACAAAAGTATTATACAAGAGACTACATTTAAGAATAGTACTACGGATTATTATTTTCATTTTTGGGATAAAACTGCATATCATAGCCACGATCCTGAATATGAATTAACCGATAAAGATAAAAAAAACATAGTAACTGCCTATAAGCCAAAAAGATATTCTTTTACTGATTATTCTATATTAGAGGAAGCTTGTGAAAAAGTATTTAAAGTTGTAGAAAAAAATAGAAATGACCTAAACGAGTTTTTTCATAAAAATCAAAAAGTTACAGATTCAATTTCATTAAATGATGAGCTAAAAAATGCTGAATCTATAGAGGATATTATTAATAAAATTAAAAATAAACACCGTAAACACTATCCTAAAACTATCTTTGAAATTGCTAAGCCAGAAAACTTAGCGTACTTTCTAGGTCAATTTGTATCATTGGAAGAAGGGGCAAAATTAATACAAGAAGAATATGATTACATTTTTAGAATAAGAACGGATGTATTATTTGTTACACCAGACTTGTATAAAAATAAAAAACAATACCTAAACGATAAACAATTATTTTATCATAGACTATATAACAACGAAAAAGGAATCTTCTGTAAATCGGGAGATTTACAAGTTTGGGAAGGGACATATTGTAACACAAACTCTAAAATTATCCTCGATGATGAGGAGTTATCTTATGAACCTATAAAAGTGACAAACTACAATAGTTTTTCATTTAAAAATAACAAACTATATGCAAATAATCCTCGAAACGATGCAGGTATGTTACAAAGTTCAAGTGAATCTAATATCTATAACCCTAAAACCCAATATTTACATATGAAAGATTGGTATATATTAGGATCTGGACAAGAAATGCTATTAAGTATGAAGCGATATATTAATACCATAATAATTATGATTAAAAAATCTAAACAATTCCTTATAAAAAACAATATAGACAATAATTGGTCAGCGGGCGAGCTTGTATGTGGTGAAGTCTTAGGATTAAATGGTATAAATGCTGGTGAATTAGGATTTGAATATTACGGTAAAATGATTGTTCCTAATCGATATGTAAAAATTGCTAATAAGCATACTAAACAAATTATTTTAGATAGACCTCATGTTAGAGTTTTAGCAGATTCTGATATACCTTTAAAAGATCAATACAAAGAAATTATAAAAAAAATATTATGTTAAAAATATGTCACTTGAGAGGCCCAAAAGAGTATTGGTTAAAAAAAATAAAAGGAAAGTATCCGATAATAAACGAATGGGCTAAACTTAAAAACTTTAATTTTTTAGAATATAGAAAAAAAATAAGAAATATAGTAATATCTTCTATAAAAAGAAGTGAAGAATACAATGTAATTTGCTATAATGATAGTGAACTACAAGCACTATTACCGAGGATAAAAAATAATGAAAATATATTATTTCATTCTCAAGATGATGATGATATATATGTCGGGGGAAATGTGACTAGTAATCTACAAGAAGGTATTTACCATACTCCGTATGTTGTTTTTAATGAGCACCTCGTACAAAAACTTCATAATAATAAAGAATTTGAAATAACAACACCACAACTGTATAAAAGAAAAAGAAACAAACACGGTTCTTGTAATATGATAATACAAAGTAAATACGAATATATAAAACCGTTAATAATTGACATATCGTTAAAGTCGTTTTATACAAGAAATAAAATAAGACAATTTATTAAAACAGTACCTTTACAACAAACTGATATAAATGATATAATAAATATCGAACTTAAAAGTTTTTTTAGTTTAACATACTTGAAGAAAAAACAAAGAATTTATAAAAATACAAACAATTTAAACGAGGTAATGACACAACTCTTTACACAGGAATACGATAACATAATGAGTATAAAAATAAAAAACGTAAAAGAGTGGGAGGAGCTAAAAAGTGTATATAAAGAATTTAAAAATAAAGTTTTAATGTGAATATAGCAATATGTATATGTGGAGAGCCTCGCATGAAACAATACGGTGCCGCGAGTTTAAAAAAATTTCGTGAAGATATAAAACAACACCAAGGCTCTTACGGACCGGTTGGTGATGTTAGGTTAGATGTATTTTATCATATATGGGATCATGTAACAAAAAGACAACGTAATCATAAATCTCAGGATCCGTTTGTTAAATATGTAACTAAGAAGGAATTAGATGATTTATTTTTACCGACAGTCGGCCATATGGCGGATAAAAATGAAATGGATGATGAAATAGATTACATATGGGATTATGTATGTAGCTTAAACGAACCAGATCCAAGATATGATACAAAGGAGATATTAAAAAACCAAATTTACTATTCTAATACACCTGGTTACTCTCAGTTACATAGTTTATGTAAAAATCAATTAATGAGAATAGAGTACGAAGAAAAAAACAATATTAAATATGATTTAATTATTAAAACGAGGACTGATGTAGAATTTAAATGTCAGCCAGACTTTACGCATATTAAAAAAATAACTAAAGACCCTAACTTTCAAGAACAGATATTTTTACCTAAAATTGAAGTATGGAGTATAAGGCGGAACCCCCTTATAATACCGGAATTTTCATTATTTTTTGGTAATTCAAAAACATTAAATAAAAACATATGGGAAAATTATCCACAAAAAATTGTGTCAGATTTATACACCTATCATGGCGGGAAACATTTAAGTGTATTAAATGACCATGCAGTATTTATGAATCTAATATTAAACAATACTAAAGTAAAGGTACATGGATATTTACGGGATACTCTATATTATAGATTACATCAAATGCCTGAACATTACAACGAACAAAAAAGAAAATACAGTCATTATTAACTACTATGTACAATATAGCGTTATGTTTTTATGGAGAAGCGAGAAATTGGCAAAATAATGCTGCTGAAAATATAAAAAAATTTAATAAGTTATCTCGAGAAAAATTTAATATAGATGTATATTTTCATTTATGGGATAATATTACACGCAGATGTAGAAATATTAACGAGTTAGTTAAAAAAAATATTAATTTAAATGATGTATGTGTTATTGAATCAAATTTACAGCATGAAGAACTATTGGAAAGTTTCAACCCGATCAATTATAAAATTGAAAATAAAGATGTTCTAGATCAATATATTGATAAGTTTAACCCTAGTAGTAAATTTATGTCGTGTGAGCAAATTAAGCAAGCTATAAAGTATTCAAACACTCCGTGTTTTTCTCAGTTTTACAGTATGTCACAAAGTTTTCATGTTGTCAAAGATAAAGATAAATACCATTTAATTATTATTGTAAAAACTGATTACTTATTTGACGATGAATCGGTTATAGATAAAACATTAACATTTTACTGTAAATATATTACTGAAAGGAGCTCGTTACTCGTAGAAAGAATGTCTTTTGTACCTCAGAGAAAAGAAACATGGTTATATCACGGCTATATGCTAGGTAATTCTATTGTTTTTAATGATATATTTTATAATTTTCCAAAAATACCTATAGGTATGGGTATATCTCCCTTAGCAAGATGCATATGGAAAGGTAGTAGTCATGCCGAACTAGCAAACTATATCTTAAATTATACTAATGTATTTAGAGTATGGCCTATTCTTCACCAGAGTCACCCGCAGTTTGTAGGTAGATGTGACCAATTTAAAGAGGAGAAAATACAAACATGAAAATAGCTATTTTATTATGCGCTCAACCAAGGTTTTTAAATTTAACATATAAAAGAATAAAAGAAGAGTTTAATTTTCCTAACGCGCAAGTTGATTTTTTTATACATTTTTGGAGTATAATAGGTTTTTCACCGGCATGTGAAAAGTTAGAAAGACAAATAACCGACGATAATTTAGAGGAATATATAAAATATTTAAACCCTAAAAAATATAAAATTGAAGACTATTCCGAATTGAATGA
>Ga0208553_1000891_pt1 | contig 10657 bp, 10 predicted proteins | sample 6_EtaG_FD_184079 | JGI IMG/M metagenome (GOLD analysis project Ga0208553, IMG submission 184079) | Marine viral communities from the Subarctic Pacific Ocean - 6_ETSP_OMZ_AT15160 metaG (SPAdes) (version 2) | ecosystem: Environmental > Aquatic > Marine > Oceanic | place: Pacific Ocean | collected...
CGTAAAGTCTTACGATCTTGCCAGCCAGGATCGTATTGTACGGGGCCGGATGCCCACGCTGGAAATGATCAACGAACGCTTTGCTCGTTATACCCGCATCAGCCTGTTCAACCTGTTGCGCCGCAATGCGGATGTCTCCACCGGCGGCGTTCAGATCATGAAGTTTGGCGAATACATACACACGCTGTATGTGCCCACCAGTCTGAATCTCTGCAAGGTTCGCCCGTTGCGGGGTACATCCCTGTTTGTTCTGGATGCCAAACTGGTGTTCAAGTTGGTTGATAACTTTTTCGGTGGTGAAGGACGCCATGCCAAGATTGAGGGCAGGGAGTTCACGCCAACGGAAAATCGAATTGTGCAGATGGTGCTTAACCAGGTTTTTAATGACATGCAGGAAGCCTGGCAGGCAGTCATAAAAGTGGATTTTGACTACCTCAGCTCTGAGGTAAACCCGGCTATGGCGAACATTGTCAGCCCCAGCGAAGTGGTGGTGGTCAGTACCTTCCACATAGAGCTTGATGGCGGTGGCGGTGAGCTACACTTTGCCTTGCCCTATTCCATGATCGAACCGATACGGGACGTGCTGGATGCCGGCGTGCAAAGTGACATTGACGATATTGATGAGCGCTGGGTGGGTGCACTGCAAGAAGATATAAAAGAGGTGGATGTCCCGATAAATACCACGGTTTGCCGGCGCCGGATCTCTTTGAGAGAAATTGCCAAGCTGAAAGCTGGCGATATCATACCGGTAGAAGTGCCCGATTACCTGACAGTAACTGCCAATGGTATTCCTATATATAAAGCCACCATGGGAACTCGGGACGGAAAGCTGGCGCTGAGAATTCATGAGCGGGCGACACGCCCCAAGGTAAAAAAACAACTGAAGGTAGGACGCAATGGCTGACGACAAGAAAGATGGTCAGGAGCTGAGCGAGGACGAAAAATTGGCAGCCGAATGGGAAGCTGCCATGGAAGAGTCCGGCGATGAAGGTTCAGAAGAGTCCCCGGGCGATGAATGGGCTCAGGCTATGGAAGAAGCCGGAGAGACCGGCGGCAGTGCCAAAGAAAACGCCAATAGTAGTGTGCGTGCAGCGCCCATGGAAGAATTTGATGAAGGTTTCATGGCGACTCAGGGCAGCGGGCCACCGCCGGATCTGGATGTGATTCTGGACATTCCCGTGAGCATTTCCATGGAGGTGGGGAACACCCAGATACCCATTCGAAACCTTCTGCAGCTGAACCAGGGCTCAGTAATTGAATTGGATCGACTTGCCGGCGAGCCACTGGATGTGTTGGTTAACGGCACACTCATTGCCCACGGTGAGGTGGTTATGGTTAACGAAAAGTTCGGCATACGCCTGACCGATGTGATCAGTCCAGGCGAACGCATCAAGCGGCTGCAGAAATAATATGTGGGTAAAAACGGCGGCTGCGTCACTGCTCCTGTGGGCAGCACCGGTTATCGCAGAAGAAACAGCCAAAGCCCCACAAAATGTTGCGGCTAAAACGGTAGGCAATGCGCCGGATACCATGGGTACTTTGCTTAGTCTTGGTGCCGGCCTGCTGGCTGTTATTGCTATCATTTATGGCTGTGCCTGGATCATCCGCAGAATGAACGGCATGACAGGTATGAACAATAATGCCATCAAGGTTGTCTCCGTGATGGCCATTGGAGCCAGGGAGCGTATCGCGCTGATTGAAGTGGGCGGACAGCAGATCCTTCTGGGTATTACTCCCTCAGCCATACGGACGTTGCAGGTGTTTGAAGAGCCTGTTGTGGACGCCGGCAACCCGAATTCCGGAGACTTTGCTAAACGCCTGCAAAGCATGATTGGTAAATCCTGGACGGCTCCGAGTAAGGAATGATTAGCCCCATGATGTTGGCAACACTCAAACGACTCATTCCACTCTTTGTTGTGCTTACAGGGTTGTTCTGGGCGCCTTTGGCGTTCGCAGATCTGCCAGGTATTCCGGCGTTTACGGTTCAGCCAGGTGAGGGCGAGGGTGTTGAGGAATACACCGTAACCCTGCAGATTTTGGCCTTGATGACGGCGCTGACCTTCCTGCCGGCCATGTTGATGATGATGACGTCTTTCACACGTATCATCGTGGTGTTTGCGATTCTGCGCCAGGCACTGGGCCTGCAGGCCACGCCTTCAAACCAGATATTGCTCGGCCTGGCCTTGTTTCTCAGTATTTTTATCATGAAGCCGGTACTCGAAGAAGCCAACCGGGTGGGCCTGCAGCCGTACTTGCAAGAGGAAGTTACGTCTCTGGAAGCCGTTCAGCTTGCCAGTGAGCCCTTCAAGACATTCATGTTGGGACAAACCCGGGAAGATGACCTGGCGCTGTTCATGCGCATTGCAGATGTTAAATACGATACAGCACAGGATGTCTCGTTCTGGATACTGATGCCCGCCTTTGTAACCAGCGAGCTTAAAACGGCGTTTCAGATAGGGTTTATACTGTTTATCCCGTTTCTGATTCTCGACATGGTTGTGGCCAGCGTACTGATGGCTATGGGTATGATGATGCTGTCCCCCATTATTATCTCGCTACCATTCAAGATCATGCTGTTTGTACTGGTAGACGGTTGGGCCCTTATCATGGGTACGCTGGCAGCCAGTTATGGGATATAGGCCGGTTATGACACACAGGAGAGCGCCATGACTCCGGAAACCGTTATCGACATCATCCGGGAAGCACTGTGGATGATCGTCCTCTTTGCCTCTGTGATCATTGGGCCAGGCCTGGTGATTGGCTTGGTGGTTAGCACCTTTCAGGCGGCTACCCAGATTAACGAGCAAACCCTGAGCTTTCTGCCACGCCTGCTGGTCACACTCATCGTGATTATTGTCTTGGGGCCATGGCTGCTGACCAAGCTTTTGGATCATGCGCACCGGCTTATCTCAAGTATTCCTTACCTGATTGGCTAACCCATGACCCCTGCGGAACTCAGTGCGGATATGCTCGGCCAATGGGTAGGGCAGCATCTTTGGCCCCTGTTCCGCCTGGCCAGCTTTTTGATGGTTATCCCCATTTTTGGTACCCAGCTGGTGCCCGCCCGGGTGCGCCTGGGGCTTGCGCTGCTAATGACGATCCTGATCGTGCCCATGATTCCGGAAGTGCCCAAGGTTGAAGCCCTGAGTGCCGACGCGGTGGTGATTACCCTGCAGCAGATCCTGATCGGCGTGGGTATGGGGTTTGCGTTGACGGCACTCTGGCAGTTATTCGTCGTTGCCGGCCAGATGATCGCCATGCAAATGGGCCTGGGTTTCGCCTCGATGGTTGATCCTGCCAACGGCGTTAACGTCCCCGTATTGGCGCAAATCTACACCATTACCGTCACCCTGTTGTTCCTGGCCATGAACGGCCATCTTGTGGCGTTTGAAGTGTTTATTGAAAGCTTCCGAACCATGCCTATTGGCATGGAAGGCCTGGGCCAGGTAGGTGTTTGGGAGCTAGCCCACAGGGTTAGCTGGATGTTTACCTCTGCCATGTTGTTGGCGCTGCCGGCGGTGACCGCCGTACTCATCGTTAGCATCTCCTTTGGCGTAATGACCCGCGCCGCGCCCCAGATGAACATCTTTGCCCTTGGCTTTCCGATTGGCCTGATTTTTGGATTGTTTGCTATATGGGTGCTGCACGCCAATTTCCTGCCGCACTTCCAGGAATACACCCGGCAAACCTTTGAGTTTATGCGGGGCCTTCAAGGGCAACCCTAGCCGGCAAGCCAAGAGTTAAAACATGGCAGAAGAAAACGACAACAGTCAGGAGAAAACCGAAGAGGCCACCCCCAAACGGCTCGAAAAAGCCAAGGAGGATGGCCAGACTGCGCGATCAAAAGAGCTGGCCACCATGGCGGTACTGATCGCCGGCGCCGGCGGATTGTTAATGTTTGGCGCGCAACTGGGTGCCTCCATGGAAGCCATCATGCGCGATGCCTTCACGCTTGAGCGCTCTGCCATATTTGATACCAGACATATGAGTGTTCAACTGATTGCCTCTGCCAAAGAAGCCGCGTGGGCTTTGGCGCCCATTCTTACCCTCCTGCTTATCGCCGCCATCGCTGGCTCCATCGGCATCGGTGGCTTGCTGTTCAGCGGCAAAGCCATTGCGCCCAAGCTTAACCGCATGGATCCCATCAAAGGCCTGGGCCGCATGTTCTCCGCGCGTTCCTTGATCGAGCTGGTCAAGGCCATCGCCAAAGTTGGCTTGGTTATGGCCTTGGCGCTCCTGATACTGAACGTTCGTACGGAAGATTTGCTATCTATCGCAAATGAGTCGGCAGTACCGGCCATGGAACATGTGCTATGGACACTGGGCTGGAGCTTTTTCCTGCTGGCCTGCGCCACGATTCTCATCGCAATGATTGACGTGCCGTTCCAGATTTTTGATCACCAGAAAAAGCTGCGAATGACCAAGCAGGAGGTGAAAGACGAGTACAAAGACAGCGAAGGCAAGCCCGAGGTTAAAGGCAAAATTCGCCAACTCCAACGTGAAATGTCTCAACGTCGCATGATGCAAGACGTACCCACGGCCGACGTTGTCATTACCAACCCTACCCACTATGCGGTAGCGCTGAAGTACGATCCTGATTCCATGGGTGCACCCATGGTTGTCGCCAAAGGCGCCGATGAAATCGCCTTCAAAATCATGGAAATCGCCCGGGAACACAAAGTCGAACTCCTGCGCACGCCGCCGCTAACCCGGGCTGTGTATCACAACAGCGATATAGGCGACGAAATCCCTGATGGCCTCTACATGGCCATCGCCCAGGTTCTGGCCTATGTGTTCCAGCTTCGGCAGTTCCGCAAGGGGCGTGGCCCCAAGCCTGGCATGCCCGATTTGCCGATTCCTTCTGACTTGCGGCGGGATATCTGACCTGGATTCGTAGCCTGCTGATTTGGAGGTTTTCAGGACTGGTGACTTGGGGGGAGAGCGGTAGTGGCGGGGCTGTTCAGGCATTTGATTGCGGGCTTGTACACATTCGTCTGTGTACTTGATGTTGCGATATCTGAAAAGCAAGATAGCTTGCGGGTGTACGCCCCTCCCAAAAATGTCGTAGGCCAAGGACGGCCGGAGACAAGCGCACATGGATGTGCTCGTAGCGGTTTTTGGGAGGGGCGTACACCCGCAGGCAAACATCTGAAGCAGCAGGCTACAAGCCAGAGGGGTCAGTTTTCTTTGTGTTCGTAAATTGCTTTGCCCCAGGCTTCGCGGCTACCCGGAAGTATCAGGTTCAGGATGATGGCAGCCACCGCACATAAAGCGATACCCTCCAGGTGGCCGAGCACCATGCCTCCGATGCCGAACACCAGTGTCACGCCGACGATAACCAGATTCCGCGCTAGAGAAAGATCCACCTGATGGCGGATCAGTGTGCTCATGCCGACAACTGCAATGGAGCCGAACAGCAGGCAGAGAATGCCGCCCATCACCGGTACCGGAATTGTCTGTAGAACCGCACCAAACTTGCCTACAAAGGCCAGCACGATTGCAGTGCAGGCCGCCCACCACATAACTTTCGGGTTAAAATTACGGGTCAGCATTACCGCACCGGTTACCTCCGAGTAGGTGGTATTCGGCGGGCCGCCCAGTAATGCGGCAGCGCTGGTGGCCAAACCATCGCCCAGTAGGGTGCGATGTAGGCCAGGCTTTTCCAGGTAGTTTTTACGGGTAACGTTACCAATCGCCAGAATATCGCCGATGTGCTCAATAGCCGGCGCAATGGCAACCGGAATCATGAACAGAATGGCGCCCCAGCTGAACTCTGGTGCCACAAAGTTGGGGATCGCAAGCCAGGGCGCCTGCTGTATGGGCGTGGTATCAACCACCCCTGCGAAAGCAGACAGAACATAACCCACAATCACTCCAAACATGATTGGGATAAGCCGGAAGATACCCTTGGACCAGACCGAGGCAATGATGGTCACAGACAGCGAGATCATGGCAATCCACAGAGCGGTATCCTGAGGTATCAGCTGCACAGCGCCATCGCCGGTGCGGCCAGACGCCATGTTTACTGCAACGGGTGCCAGCCCAAGACCGATCACCATGATAACCGGCCCTATAACCACCGGAGGCAGCAGGCGAGTGACAAAGCCGGTACCACGCAGCCGTATTGCACCGCTAAGAAGGATATAAAGAATACCCGCAGCCATCAGGCCGCCCAGGGTTTCCTCAAGGCCGAACTTGCCCTTGGAAGCGATAACCGGTGCGATAAATGCGAAGGATGAGGCCAGGAAAATAGGGATCTGGCCACCGGTTACAATATGAAAGATCAACGTGCCCAGGCCGGCGGTGAAAAGCGCAACGTTGGGGTCCAGGCCGGTAATCAGCGGCATCAGGACCAGCGCGCCAAACGCTACGAGAAGCATTTGTGAGCCAGCAATCGCCTGTTTCCAAACAGGGTCCTTGGTGTGATCTTCCATGATCAACTGTCCTTTTGCTTGGTGCCGAAGATTTTGTCGCCAGCGTCACCAAGCCCAGGCAGGATGTAGCCTTTCTCATTCAGGCATTGATCCACCGAGGCGGTATAGATAGACACATCCGGGTGCTTGTCCAGAACGTTTTTTATGCCTTCTGGAGCAGCCACCAACACCAATGCACGAATTTCGGTGCTTCCGGCTTTTTTGAGTACGTCGATGGTGGAAATCATTGAGCCACCTGTGGCAACCATTGGGTCCACGATCAACGCCATACGCTCATCCAACTCTCCCACCAGTTTTTCCAGATAGGTATCAGCCTGGAGGGTTTCTTCATTACGGATCTGGCCCACCACACTGACCCTGGCAACCGGAATAAGGCTCAAAACGCCATCCAACATGCCAAGCCCGGCTCGTAAAATAGGCACGATCGTTATTTTTTTGCCTTGAATTTGTTCCACTTTCACCGGGCCGGCCCAGCCTTCGATGGTTTGTTCCTGCAGACTGAAATCCTTGGTGGCTTCATAAGTCAGCAAAGCACCGACTTCTTGCGCCAGTTCACGAAAATTCTTGGTGCTGATCTCTGCACGGCGCATCAAGCCGAGTTTGTGTCTGATCAGGGGGTGTCTTACCTCGTGGACTGGCATGGGCTCACCTGTTTTTGGGTCTGGAGTTGTGGGTTTCAGGGTTCAATGTTGCGATTAAGTGGCGCAAGGATACCGCATCTTAGAAGGCGAGTCAGGCAGGCAAAGCCACCTCAGGAACGAAAACTCGAACACAGTGGTATGGATCTTGCGGTATCACTGTTAAAGACGCTTGAGCGTCAGAATTTCGACCCTGAAAACGCCTTCAGAAACAGTGAACCGGAGATGCTTACGGCATGGACAAAGCTTTAGTCCTTCATAATGTCAAATCCCTGACGCAGGGCAACCTTGGCGTACCCGTTATGCTGATGGGTCTGCTGGGCATGATGATACTGCCTGTGCCAGCTTTTTTGCTGGACGTCTTCTTCACGTTCAATATTACACTCTCGATTGTCATTCTGCTGGTGTGTGTATACGCACTGCGGCCCATGGAGTTTGCCTCCTTCCCAACGGTATTGCTGGTTGCAACCCTGTTGCGCCTGGCGCTGAACGTGGCGTCTACCCGGATCGTTTTGCTTGAAGGCCATGAGGGCGGTGATGCCGCGGGTAAGGTTATCGAGTCTTTCGGCGCGGTGCTTATCGGTGGTAACTACGCGGTTGGGCTCGTGGTGTTCGCCATTTTGATGATCATCAACTTTCTTGTTGTAACCAAAGGCGCGGGCCGGGTTTCAGAGGTTAGTGCGCGCTTTACCCTGGATGCCATGCCGGGTAAGCAGATGGCTATTGATGCCGACTTGAATGCCGGCCTGGTTAATCAGGACGAAGCCAAGCATCGGCGTGAGGAAATAGCACAGGAGGCGGATTTTTACGGCTCCATGGACGGTGCCTCCAAGTTTGTGAAGGGCGATGCGGTTGCAGGCCTGCTGATTCTCGCCATCAACATTATTGGCGGTATTGCCATTGGTATGCTCCAGCATGGCCTTGATTTCTCGCTCGCTGTAGAACGCTACGCGCTTCTCACAATAGGTGATGGTCTGGTGGCTCAGATTCCATCACTGCTGCTTTCTACTTCTGCGGCGATCATGGTCACTCGGGTGACTTCCAGCCAGGACATGGGTGGGCAGATTCTGCAGCAAATGTTCAGTGCCCCCAAGGCGCTCGCGATTGCCGCAGGCATTCTGATTTTGCTGGGCTTGATTCCGGGCATGCCCCATGTGGCATTTCTCGGGCTTGGCGGGCTCGCAGGCGCAGGCGCCTGGTTTATCTGGAACAAGGATCGGCAGACTGTGGAAGAGGGGGGGACATTCCCCAGCCGCGGTGGCGCCGGTGCTCTGGCCGGCTCTGGTGGCCGGGATGCGCCTCTGACTGGCGATACCGGTGGCGATCCAGGCCGCCAGTTGCCTGCGCCAGGCGAAACCCGGGAGTTGGGTTGGGGCGACGTGGCAACGGTGGACATTGTCGGGCTAGAGGTCGGTTACCGTTTGATACCTCTGGTTGATAAGTCCCAGGGCGGGCAGTTGTTAAGTCGTATAAAAGGTGTGCGTAAAAAGCTGTCGCAAGACATGGGCTTTTTGATGCCTTCTGTGCACATTCGCGACAACCTGGATCTGATGCCTAACGTGTACCGCATTACCTTGATGGGCGTAACCATCGCGGAGGCGGATATTCACCCTGATCGGGAATTGGCAATCGACCCAGGGCAAGTGTTTGGAAAAATAGAAGGTATAGAGGGCAAAGACCCGGCCTTTGGGCTGGATGCGAGCTGGATTGAGCCTGAGAAGAAAGATCAGGCTCAGACCCTTGGCTATACCGTTGTGGATGCCAGCACAGTTGTTGCCACGCACCTGAACCAAGTGCTGCAAAAACACGCTCACGAACTGCTGGGCCACGAAGAAGTGCAGAAGTGGCTGGATCAACTGGAAAAGGCCTCGCCCAAGCTGGCGGAAGAGTTGGTGCCGACCACTGTGTCCATCAGCCTTCTGTTGAAGGTGCTGCAAAACCTGCTGAGAGAAGAGGTGCCGATTCGGGATATGCGCTCCATTGCGGAAGCCATGGTAAACGTGCACCCCAAGAGCCAGGATCCAAAATTGCTGACCACTGTGGCGCGCCAAGCGCTGCGTAGAATGATTATTCAAAGCATCTGCGGCAACGATCAGGAGATACCTGTTATTACTCTGGATCCAGATTTGGAACAGTTATTGCTAAAGTCTGTTCAGCAGAGTCAACAATCTGGCGGCCAGGAAGACATAGGTATGGTTCTGGAGCCAAATATGGTGGAAAAACTGCAGCGCTCGTTGCAAGACAGCGTTCAGCGCCAAGAGGTACTTGGCAAACCCGCCATCCTGCTGGTATCTGGCCCCTTGAGGCCGGTGCTCGCAAAGTTTGCCAGTTTCGGTGTGGAGCGGCTGCACGTGCTCTCCTACCAGGAAATACCGGATAACAAGCAAATTACGATCGTGGCGTCTGTGGGCCAATAGGCCGGCGGATGAAAGAACGGACAGCGCGGGTACAGCGTTGCCGGTGGAGGATGCAATATCATGAAAGTAAAACGATTTTTTGCCAAGAGCATGGCCGAAGCACTGAAACAAGTCAGTGAGCAGATGGGCCCTGATGCTGTCATCCTTTCTAATCGCCGGGTAGACGGTGGCGTTGAGATCGTCTGTGCCTTGGATTACGACGAAAACATGGCACGCCAGAGTCTTGGAGAGCAGGCTAGCGAAGCCACCAACAGTGCCCTCCTTGCTGAAATGCAGGCGGAGCGTCACCGTCGGCTGGAAGACGAGCTTGGCCGTTCTCGTTCCCGTATCCGCGAAGTGCGCGAAAGCCGAGCAGAGCGCAATCAAGGCTATTCCAAAGCGTCATATGCAGATTTGCACGAATCGGTAAGTGACGGTTTTGATGAGCCGGTCTCTTCCAGCGTTAGCGGCCAAACAGATTATTCGGACGAGCTTGCAAGCATGCGTGCAGAAATCAGCTCATTGCGGGATCTCATGGGTGGCCAGCGAAGCGCTCCGGAAAAAACCGGAGTAAGCGCCGTTCAACAACGGTTGGCAGAGCGGTTGCAAGAATTTGGTTTGGGGCCAGATTTGGCGGGTTCGCTTTCCCGCAGACACAAGAGCGGAAAGCTGGATGATGGCTGGAAGCAATCCCTGAGGATGCTCGCCACCGGTGTACGCACATCGCGCCAGGAATGGCTCGACGAAGGCGGCGTATACGCGTTGGTCGGCCCCACGGGCTCAGGCAAGACCACCACCATTGGCAAGCTGGCTGCCCGCTATGTATTGAAGTACGGCGCCGATTCTTTGGCACTGGTCACCACAGACCGTTATCGGGTTGCCGCCCATGAGCAGCTCTTTGTGTTTGGCCGCATTCTGAACGTGCCGGTTCGGGTAGTGGACGAAAGCAATACGCTGGATGATATTCTTGATGAACTGTCGGATCGTCACCTGGTGCTGGTTGATACAGCGGGGCTGACCAGCTCTGATAAAGGCTATCAGGAGCAACTGTCGGAACTGGCTCGCAGCCACCATAACGTGCGTACGCACTTGGTGGTTTCTGCAACCAGCCAGCCGCGTATTATGAAATCCGTCTGGCATTGCTATAAGATGGCAAATCTTACGGGCTGCGTGATGACAAAAATTGACG
>Ga0208553_1000893_pt1 | contig 10652 bp, 13 predicted proteins | sample 6_EtaG_FD_184079 | JGI IMG/M metagenome (GOLD analysis project Ga0208553, IMG submission 184079) | Marine viral communities from the Subarctic Pacific Ocean - 6_ETSP_OMZ_AT15160 metaG (SPAdes) (version 2) | ecosystem: Environmental > Aquatic > Marine > Oceanic | place: Pacific Ocean | collected...
TCTGAAAAGATGCCTCTGTTAAAAGGTTGCCCTCTTCATCATAAGTAGCATCTATTGGTATCTTGCCTATTTCAATTACTGCCATTCCTTGTGGATAGCGTTTATTTCCCTCTGCATCTGTAATCAACAGTTTATTCTTTGCCGTAGTCCAAGTACGTTTGCTTGTAAATGAAAGTTTGTGTACCATATCTTAAGTTGTTAATTCTGCCATTTGTGCATCTGTTAAATATTCAAATACGCTAACCTCTCTGCATTTGCCTGAAAAATCATCAGTTCCCCCGCCATTATCAAAAGAACATTCTGTCAATACATCTGCTGCGAAAGTTGTTCCTGACACATCAGTTCCTCGTTCCACCCCATCAATCCAAAGTGAAAAATCATTAACCCTGTATCTTATTGCCACTTTATGAAAATCAGTTACATCTGAAACTGAATAAGTAATAGCAGCTTGTGTTCCTGCTGCATTTCTTATATAAGAGTGAATCACATTTTCTGACGGTGAATAATAAACCTGCACTCTGTTTGTGGTTGTTCCATCGCTTAAAGTTATTGTTCTCTCTGCTCCGTCAACATCTGTTGCTAAAGCCGCCATTTCCGCATACAACACACCCTCAACACTATTAAAAGTAGCTGCCACACCTGCATTATTTATTTCATCTGCAATCCTTGTAGTAGTGCTACCCTCTGTTCCGTCATATATCCAAGAGGTTGGGTATGCTCCCTCTTCGAGTTGGGCAAAGGCTATGTATGCTCCTGAACTGCCATCGCCTGAGTATGAATTACTATTATCGGCATCTGCCAACCCTGCTTTAAATACTGCTGTTGTAGCAGGGACTGTTACAGTTATTGATATTAAATAATTGCTATCTGCCAAAGGGGTAATAGAATAAGCATCAACCGTTCCAATAGCTGTGCCAATAACACCATTTGTTAAGTCAAAATAATATCCATCTGCTGCTGCTGTTTCTTCAAATCTTATCCAAGTACGCTCATCTGCCTTTGCTACAATAGAACAGGTTACAGCCACTCCATTTGTTACTGTTAATGACCTTTGAATATAATGTGTACTTGTTGCACTATTCTCCACCAACTTAAACGCTGATGTTGTTAATGTAGCGTGTGGTGCTGACTGTCCTGATGTTACAGAACTTCCTGATTTTGTCCAATAAGCATTGTCAAAGCTAACAGGATATGTTAATAGATTTGTTCTCTGTGGCTCTAACAAGCAATAAGGACACGTTACACCACTATCGTAACTTATTCTCGGTACGTGTACTGCCATTTCCTCTAGCTTAATGTCGCTATTGACTCTTGTCGCAACGCTATTTCTCGCAACGTCAAAGTCACCACTTCCATCATCAGGCAATACAGAATAATAAGTTGCTGCCTTATAGCCACTAGCTATGTTTACTAATTTTGCTTCGTCATAAATAGCCATATTAGTTATCTTTTAAATTTTCTATTTGATCGCCTACACATTGTGCTGCCTCTACTGTTCCACTATCTGCCTCTACCCTTACAATGTAATCAGGTACAGGTGGTATATATTTTAAACAGTCGGGGCGTGAATCAAAAGGTATTGACCTTTTAATATTATCCCAATCACCAAACCAAGTGGTACAGTACACACTCCCATATCCTGCGGGTATAGCCATAATCTTTGTTTTAAAACAGGGGATCAATCCCTTTTTTCAGGGGATCAATCCCTTGTAATTTAAGCTGCTGTAAAAGTACACCCTGTACTTGTTACAACCGATGCCTCTACATACCAGTTAGTACCATCACAGTCTAAAGTTACCCAATCACCAGGTAAGAACTTAGCTACTACCAAAGTAATAGTATTCTCATCCGATGCTGCTACTACTGCACCTGCTACCTGAGCAGACCCTTGTATAACATTTGTTGCTGCTACAATAGTCCAATCAGTAGTAGCTGCTGTCGTGCTACAGATAAATTTGTACTTCACTCCTGTTGATGTTCCCACCGCAGGTAAAGTAATCACTTCACCTACTGCATCCAACATATAGGTTTTGCCACTATCAGCCTTTGTTAATGTAGTATTTGCTGAAATCTCTACAATTCGCTCACGTGATCGCCTCACGTCATTTGTTACATAAGTTGCCATCTTTATTTGTTTTAGTTAATAATAGCCTTTTTAAATATACTTCAATCTTCTTAATATTCTCTATTTTTGGTCTGTATCTTATATTACCCATCCTCCCATGTTTTGTTGTCCCTCACTATTCAACTCACCTCCTGTTATCGCTGCTGATATTTCAGGAAACTCGCTAGAGTTATCACAAATATAATCACTCATTCTGTTACCGTAAAACTCCGCTTTGTCTTTGAACTTTTTAATAAGCATATTCATATTTTCCTCACTTGCACTAATACCGTTCTCTGTTGTGTGTTGGTTTATTCCTCCGTTACTTATTTCATACTGTAAAAAGGGCAGAAAATCCCACATTACTAAATAAACTAAGGTAGGTGTTATATATGTGTTCTCCAAAGTAGCATAGTATTCATTACCTGCATCATCCAATTCATCATCCTCTATAAGGTCTTTCACTTTCTGCATTAAATTAGTGCCGATTATAGGTTGTAAATGAATGTCCTGTGCAGTCATTACATGGGGCAGTATCTTGTCTTCATCAATGTTGCCACTTAACCCTGTTATCCTCATTATATCTGCCCTATTTATTAAAAGTACCTCAGCCATTTTAGTTCTTATTTACAAATCCATGTTTAGGCATGTCCTTAGGCATCATTGCCACCTCTTTAGGGTTTCTAACTCTGTACCCTGCTCTCTCTGCTTTCCCTGTTGATACTGTTGGAGCAAGTGGATTGCCTGGTGATAGACCTTTGCCCTCTTTACTCATAAAGGTTTTTCTAACCCATTTATGGTGGCAGTTGCCTCCCCCTTTATAAAGCCAAATTGAGTAGGTTGCTGCTCCACCCTCACCCCATCCTGCGTTAACAGGCTGTGAGCCCATCTGTATAATATCTTCTTTTCTGTATAGTTTTCCTGCTGCCATCATTTTACGGCAAAATTCCCTTTCTCCTGGTATATTGCCATCATAAAAATATCTTACTTTAAACTGCCTTTCGTCTATCTCTTCATCTTGCTCACTTTTGGCGTTTGGTCTTGCTGTTCCTGTACTTGCTAACTCCAATTCATAGTCAACATCACCCTCATCCACAAGTTCCCACTCTTCAGGGTCTAAATACTCACCCATCTCAATAAACTCCTGCAAGGGGTCTTTTGACATTTCAAACTCAATAGGTGTATTGCTCTCAAATCCTACGTCTAAGAAGTTTTTTTGCTCTCCCAATAGGAAAGTAATATTGTTTAGCATAAGTATCCTGTAACTCTTTAGTACAGTTCTCTCATACAACAACCATGCGTTCTTTATTTCATCTGCGTTTGACCCTAACCCTGATGAATCTCTAATACCAAAGAATAAAGGTGAAGTAATCCTATGTCCTACCATTATTTTTTTAGTGCTTTCCTCTGATAAGAATTGATATTGCTTATCTAAGTCAGGTTGTGCAACAGGTTCAATAGTTGCTGCCTCTTCTTTTGAATCATTGAACGCCAAAACGTATTTACCTGCATTTGATGTACCACCCCATTTGTTTTGAATGTTGCGTTCCATGTCTTTGCGTTTTTCCTCACCAGGATCACCATTATTGAAGTTTACTAACATAGCAGGTGATAAACCGTTCATAATGTTGTTAAGATGAAAGTTAGATATCTCTTCCTCTATGTGTGCATACTGTAAAGCACCCTGATAGTCTACTGATGGATAGTAAAAACTACCCGATCTGTAAGGTTTAACTGCTAAAATAGAAAGTGGTCTTTTTATACTATGGTTGTATGTTGGAAAGTCTTGGGGTTTGTACTGTTTCTTGTTGGTTTGCATCCAGTCATCACTATACCACATTGTATCTATGTTACCCTCTTCATCTGCAATGCCTGAACGCCAATTTTGAACGGGTGTGTACTTAACCTCTACAATATTTTCCAATGCCTCATCCATTATTATCTGCTGAACATAAAAACCATAGCATTTTAAGTCAAATGCCCACCTGCGTAAGTCATCATCTTTGAAAAGTCTTTTAAGTAGCATATAATCCTGAGGCTTATTGGCTGCATCTGCACTTGTTAACCCGTTGCCTATAATAGAATCAGCAACACCGTTTATAATAGCATGGTTTGTAGGTGAACCCCTGTACCTATCTAACAAATACTCAAAATAATTATTACCCTCACCGTATTCTACCCATTTCTTCTGAGGGTTTTCCGTTATAGATGGACTTGTATAATTTGATAATGTTACAAATTCTATCATTTTGTTATGTATGTTGTTTCTGTCTTTGTTGGCTGTGTGTAGTAGTCATCTGTTACAGAATAGTTCTCTAAATCGGTTTGGTCTGTGCAGTATATCTTAGAAAAGTTAACTAGCTGTGATCCTAAATAAATCTTAACCATATAAAAACGACCCTCTATAAAATTGTAGGTAACATCTATTGTTAAAATACCATCTGAGATGGTACCTGCAACTAAATTAGAATCTGATGAGTTAAGACTTTCATCTATAACCATTACATTGAACGTGCTGCCCTCATAGTCCCTTACATAAGGGGTTATGGTTTGAGCAGTCGCTATTGCTGATAATATAATCATACTAATATAACGCTTAAACCCCTATTTTGTTTCTTTTTTGTATATTGGTATAAAGAAAAACCCCCACCGATTAGGCAGGGGTTTTTTATATCATCCGCTAGGATGGTGGGTCTGTTCCTGCTGTTACAGTTACAGGACCTGGTATTTGGTCAAAAGGATAGTCTGCTGCTGTTGGGTCAGCAGTTGCAGTTAGGAAATTGGCAGGTTCTTGCTCACGCCCTGTCAATACCATAGTATATCCTGATAAATCTCCCATCGCTGTTCCTGAAGTAACCGTTCCTCCCGTTACTTCCATTCCAAATGTACGCCCTAAGAATAACACGTTGTCATTGTTATCCTGGACAAACACATAAGGATTGCCGTAAGCCATTATCTTCAGTTCTTTTCGAGTTACAGCGTTCAACTGCTTAACAGTTAGGTTTAACACCTGCTCCCAAAAAGTTGTGCCTGTTTCCCTTGAAGAGTTAATGGTTTCCTCAAAATTAGATATGTCCTTGGTTTCGTACTTATAGACTGTTACCTCTCCCAAATCTGTGATAATATCCTCAGCACTTTCTACAATCGTTCCATCCCCTGCATTCATAAAATAGACTGCCTTAATGCCACCGATTGCATCCTTACATAATTCTAATCTTCCTTTGCTTAAATCACATGCCATAGTCTATAAGATTAAGCAGGTGTATAAAGTACAATTTCTGATCCTATGCCGTATTGTGTACCTGCTGTAAAACGCATTACAAAACGAACATTTTTGCTGCCGTCAATGTCAGCCATATCAATTATTTTGACTTCGTTGTTGTCGTTCAGTAAACCAGTACCGTACCATAGGTTAGATGCCTGTGCTGCTACTGCATAGTTTGATGTCAAACCGTTTGCAATAAATACAGGTATTCCATCAAATGTGAGTCCACCACTCCTGTTAAACCATTGTGTACCTTGTGCATTTGTACCTGATGCTCCAACTCCACTAGCTGCAAATCCACCTAATGCTCTGATATATGCTCTTCCGATATTTGGAGCAACATATAAAGTCATATCAGGCTCGTTATAAACTGCTGCAGGAATTTCATCTACTATACTACCTAACTCAGCTATAACATTACTTGCTGTTACTGTTGTTCCTGCCTCATCAACTACATCACTATCGGCTGTCATTTTCACAACCAGACCCTCAAACTGACCTGCTGTTGCTTCAACGCCATGCCATAGAGAAGTTTCTACACTTGCATTAACTATACCTGCCATCTGCTCTACAAAGAAAGCCTGAAAGCTAGGAGGTAATACGTCAAATGCTGAATAACCCATAGAAATAGCATCAAAATCCGATTGAAAATCAGTCTTACAAAGTTCAAGATTTACCTGAAGCTCTTTAGGTGAAAGAATACTCTCAGTTAAAGTAACTGTACCTGTTGGTGAAAAGTCACAAGTTGCATCTGCTAAAATACTCGCAGTAGAAATTTTCTTAACAACTTCTTTTAGTTTGATGTTAGGCTTGACTGTGATAGCATTTGCTCCCAAAGTAACACCTGATAGAGTAGCTGCCCCAATGTACTGCCCTGCAAATTCCCCTGCATAGGTAGTAGTGATTGATTCAGTAGTTGCCAATTTTACATTGTTGTAAAATGGTGTTTGCTGCATACGATGTGTAATACGTTCCTTGACACTCATGTTTGACAGGTCAAGGTTACTAGGCATTTCTTTTGCCAAAACAATCTTACCCTCTGGGGAAGTCTTAACACCTCTTGATGCAGGTTTAGAAAGTTTAGTTTCTTTCTTTACGTTGTCAGCTTTTAGCTGTTCGTTCTTGGTTTTTAGTTCCTCATTTTCGGCTTTCATTTTTTCGATAGCATCCAAATCTTCCTGGCTTAACTCTTCCTCTGCTGCTGCAATGCTGTCAATAACACCCTCAGCCGTAACGGATAGAATCATACCATCAGCTAAAGCATATTCACCTACTGCTAGGGGTACACGTTCCTCCCCATCGAGCATCCAAACTGCTTCGCCTGATTCAAATGCTTCTGCAAAAATTACAGTACCATCCTCTAAAGTCATTTCGGCTAACTCTATATCGTCACCCAAAACAACTTTACGAATCTTCTCTAAAATTGATTTCTCTTTACTCATTTGTATAAAAATTTAATTAAATAAATATAACAATATAACGCTCTACTACTTGTTTTGTCGTAAATTGGTAAATCGAATCTAATAGCCTTTTTGTTAAGTCTAAGCGTACTTAACCTTTTTTAATAGTATTATACCTATAATAAAAGATAATAGGAAACTCAATGATAATAGGGGTTACAGGGCATAAAAAAAAGGGGATGTAAACCACAACACCCCCTTTAAAAAACACTATGAAAACAATTATTTGGTTTGTAGTTCTGGCATTAGCTAATTGATTGTGTACTGCCTCCTGTTAGACTTCCTATCCCCTGATAAGTGTAGTAAGGTTGTTCACCATCTATTTCCACTAAAGTAGAATAGGTAGACTTACTCCAATTTAATACTGCTTTTTTACCTGTTCTTGGTGGATCAAAAAATTCTTTATTTTTCATATCATGTTTAGTAATCGTTTGACTTCATTTAGTTTGGTCTTGTATTCATCAATAGGTTCTTTGCTTAGTTTTTCCCTTAGTTCAGGCATGAAAAACCCCTCTATTGAGAACCCTTTTACTTCACCTGTCTTAACTAAGTTAGTCCAGATATCATTGTTATCAACTTTCATAGATACCATCCATGTTCCTAACGGTACATCAAAACCATAAATTTTTGACTTATCCACTTCTGCATCTTCAACAATCCAACTCTCTACGGTTGTCAGTCCATCTATTGACCCCTCATGTTCTAAGGTTGCAGACTGTTGACGGTTACGAATAAAATATAACTCTGATGCTCTACGGATAGTTTCTTTTGAAAAGATAATGTAAAATTCATCTTCCCCAACTTTACGGTAAATAGGTTTGTTAGGTACTAATGCAGCACCCATTAAAACCTGCCTATCTTCATCTGCTAATTTTATATGTTTTTGTTTCTCTTTACTCAATGCCACAAAGTCTATGTCTATTGCAGGTGAGTTAACAAGTGAAATAGCATTTATCCCACTTTGAGGGTTTTCCTCATCTAATATTACTTCGAATACTTCCATAATAATATAACGCTTTAAGTTAACTTTTGTTTTTTATACTGTTGCATTTGCTTTTATGTTTCTGTCTAATGCTGAACCTGATTCTACTTGCTCACTTACTACGAATGCCTGTGTAGGTGGTATGTCATTATCTTGGTTTAATGCGTTTGATATTCCTTGCTCTCCACTTGTTGCAGGTTGTATTAAATCAAATGAGGGTGCTGCTGTATTAACTGCTCCCATTCCAATATTTCCCTGTACTGTTCCCCCCTCTGGTTTTGTCTTTTTAATATTTGCAATGTTTGCTAATCCCATTGCACCGACTGCTGCTGCTAATATACCTCCAACGATTGGTCCCGCTATTGGACCCAACTGCATAGCCCCTGCAAATGCAGCCACCATACCTTGCAACATCTGAACAGTAGCACCTGCAATTTGATATTTCTTTTGTGTCTCAAAGTCCTGACTTGCTCCCTCCGCTAATTGAGAAATTAATTGGTCTGCTACGTTTAATGTAGCCTGTGCAGTACCCAGTATGATGGTTTTCTTGTCCTCTGCCTGTAAATCTGTCCACTTAACATCCCTATCATAGAAACTTTTAAGCAATTCAAAATAGCCACCCCACATACCGCCCATTTCAATTAATTGCTCTCCAAGAAATTCTTTATAATCCAATAGATTTTCAAAACGTGCTATATTGGCAAGTTCTTCCGCCCCTGGCTCTAAATCACTCTCGTCAATATCTAATTCATCAATTTCTTCTAACGCATCTTTCCATAATTGCACTTCATCATCTAATATTTGTTTTATAAAAGCATTTCTTTTAATTAGTGCTGCTTTATCTTTTTCATACATATCTATACGATGCTGAAACCACGCTTCCTCTGCCGCTTTATCTCTTGCTGCTGCTTCATCGTCTGCCTGTTGCCTTAGAAGTTTAATATATTCCCTTAAAGAATCTACCATATTCCAAGTTTCTAAAATAACTCCTTTCCTGGCATTTTTATTTGCCTCTAATTGTCTATCCAATACCTCTAAGGCATCACGCGTTTCCTGACTTTTATCTTGCGTTGCCCTTAATGCAGCCGCTTCTAGTTTAATTATCTCTGCCTGAACGGTTAATATCGCCAACTGTGCTTTTAACCATTCTGCTATTGCTTTATTTCTTTCGGTAATAGATTTGGTTTCGTCATCAATAATTCTTTTTAAATCATTCGATTCAAAAGTTAAATCCTGCACTAATGATATTGCCTTTTCTCTTTCTTCATTTAATTTACGTTGTATCTTATGAGCGTAGTCGGCTGCAATCAAAAAGGCATTAAGGCCGTTGGTTAATAGTATTTCCCTTTTTATCCAATCCCCCATAATCAAGAATCCTCTCTTGAAATGGAAGAAGAAAGACCCGAGTTCAATACTAAGTCGTTTAGCAGCCATTGTAAAGGCTGTTGTAGATACAGCCAATCTTTCCATTTCCCTCTGTGCTTCAATATTTGATGCGATGAAATCTTTTATAGCTGATGTTGCACCTCTGTACACAATTACAGCAGCAGTTACAGCTATCAATGCAGAACTTAAACCAAGTAATCTAGCAATTAACATTCTAATAGCAGCAGAACCTATTGTCGTTTCTTTAGCTGCCTTGAATTGTTCTGCTCCCCAATTTCTTATTGATGTTAAAGCATCGCCATAGGTGTTCCCTAATGCTGTAATGGCAATACTTTGTTTTTTTGCACTCTCGGTAAGTTTGTCTGATCTTTCTGTGAGTTCTGTTGTCTTTTTATTAAGGTTGTCTATATCCCCCTCACCTTTTACCTGCGTGTCTATTTCTATTATATATTTCTTACCCATCACTTATATATATTTTTACCTCTCCAAACTCTAAGGAATTGTCCTTTTACACCCTTGTAATCCTTTTGCAGCTTATACCTGCCTTTAGCAATTTCCACATTCTCAGATACATTGTACCAGTCATTTGATTGAAGTTGTTTTATAATCTGTGTTATCATTTTGTTAACATCTTTTGTAGTGTTGTTAAATCAGCATTAAACGATAAAAATAACAACGCTGTGTTTACTTTCATTTCTGTAACTTTGTCGAATTTAAGAACATCCCCATTTGAAAGGGTATAGATTGAAGAATACCAACCCCATTTCTTACCAAATCCAGCTTCCTTGTTTGATCCTCCCCCTGAGGCGTCAAAGATTTCAGGGTATCGCTTGTTAATTGCAGACCTATGTCGAAAAAAAAAGCGTATGCAGACTGTGCAACCCCTAACAACATCCCTGATAAATCTTCATTTATCCCCTTATAGGATTGTATTATATATTTATCTCCTTTCTTTTTTGTAATCGGTCTATATAGAATTGACATTAACTTATGTAAATCTTCAATACCACTATTAGTATCCATATCAACAAACTCACCAAAACTAATATCATCTAAGTTTGGAACAAACCCATATAAGATACCATTAAGTTCAAACTGTCTTATTAAAGGTATTTTTTGATTTAGTGCTTTATTAAGTTCACTTATCATAAAATCAATATCTTTTACTCTGAGTTTATTAAAATACTCGCCTTTAATATCATAAAAAACCTCTAATGCTTTACGGTTTGCAAAATCATCTGTGCTATCTTCTTTTACGATTGACATATATCTCTGCCATCGACAAAGGGCTATATCGTTTATTGATTCAGGTATTGTAATTTCTTTTTTCATATTCTTATAAGATTTGTAGAACCTGAGTTAATTGTATATGCCTGTGAAATATTACCGTAACAGTATAGTTCTATATAATCACCTATGCTTAGTGGGATAGTGCAACCCATTATCAATTCCCAT
>Ga0208553_1000897_pt1 | contig 10641 bp, 19 predicted proteins | sample 6_EtaG_FD_184079 | JGI IMG/M metagenome (GOLD analysis project Ga0208553, IMG submission 184079) | Marine viral communities from the Subarctic Pacific Ocean - 6_ETSP_OMZ_AT15160 metaG (SPAdes) (version 2) | ecosystem: Environmental > Aquatic > Marine > Oceanic | place: Pacific Ocean | collected...
AGGGAGGGCGAGCCCGGGTAAGGGGCTCGATTCTCACACCCATAGATCGGCCTGGGTGGCCGATCTACAGCGGTCAGCCGTCAAGAGGCCTCGAGGCCACCCGCCAGGGAACTGGGGAGGGCCTTTCACCTTTTGGAGCTTTGTACCTGCCAGGGTCATGGGTGTCCTCCATGCGTTGGAGGTCATCCTATCGCCTGTCCGGCGCCAGGTCATCCCCTCATCCACGGCTGGGAGGGGTGACCACTATGACCGCTTCTTACTTAATTGAGTCTATATGTGTCGTTTAATACCCCTTTACCCTATTTAAATGACTGATCTGGACTCAATTAGGTGGTCTAGTGGTCATAGCGGTCAAGGCCCCGAGATAGGGGGTACACCCGGCACTATCGGTGACCACTTCAAATGGTCCCAGGTGGTCACGAATTCGGGCTATGACCACCTGTGACCACTACTTTTGCCCTAGTAGTGGTCACCAATTTAGGCCTATATGACCTCTTCCTCAGGGGGCTCAGACCGGAGCTCCACGACGTTGGGCCGGCGCCATCCACGCCGATAGGCGCTGTCGTACTTGAACCGGGTCTTGATGAAGTCAGCTTCCTGCAGGATGGCGCTGACCCGGCGCTCATCCATGCGCCCTGCCCGGCTGAGGTCCATGTCCAGGGCACGCGCCAGCACGTCAGCCACAGTGAAGGGGCTGACCTGACTGTGCCCATATTTGAGCACAGCCTCAGCCCAGGGGTCTACCACTTGGTAGGCCTCAGCCAGCGCTGACCGTTTGGTCTCCATCTCTGCCGATAGGTGCCAGACCTCACCACCCCTGAACCAGTGGACAGCCTCACCCCACAGGGCTGGAACAGCAGCCTTGAGGCCCGCCAGGTCAATGGTGCCCACCCTGATCGGCCAGAAGCGCCGGGAGCCTGTGGCGTCCCGCAGGAAGCCGGCCTCATTGGTGCTTGCCGTGATGATACAGCGGCGCTTCCTGGTGATGATGTTGCGCCCGTAGCTCTTCCGAAACCTGTCCTCTGAGCTGCTGAGGAACGCTTTGACCGTGGACATCTCCTTGGCCCTGGTCATCCCATCGAGCTCAGCCATCTCGAAGACCCACGCCCCGCTGTGCAGGGCCTGGTACGCATCAGCAATTCCGTAATTGAAGTCCAGGTGGCTATCAGAGAACCACCGATCTTCAATCGCCATCACCCTCAGCGCTGAACTTTTGAGCGCCCCTTGAGGGCCCACAAGTATCGGACACACATCGACCTTAGCGCCCGGGATGTAGCATCGAGCCACAGCCGCCACGAGCCAGGCACGGCCCATAGCGGCATGAAGGTCATCATCCGGCGCCCCCAGATATTTGGAGAGCCAGCTATCAGCGCCTGGGGTGCCATCCCAGGCCTCTGCCATCTCTTCAAGCCGCTCCTTTAGGGGGTGCCGCTTGTGTCTGGCTGCCACCGTACACAGGGCCTCGTGAGCGATGTTTGACCCTATCTGCAGGTTGTAGTGAGCCTCCATCCAACAGGCCAGCTCACGCTCAATCTCATCACTGAGCTCCTGGTCATCCACAAAGACCTGCTCAGCCATCTCATCAAACCAGATCCGGCCCGCCCATCGGCTGTCACCCTCGAGGACCACTGAGGCATTGCCGAGGCTCTGCAGGGGCACCTCATCCCTGGCACGCTTCCTGAGCCCCCCCCAGACTTCCAGCTCTACCCCTGCTGGTGGCTTCCTCTTTGGGCGCCCCCGCCCCACCCCTGGGCCTTTGTCCCGACCCTGGGACACGCCACCCGCGCTGGGTTTGAAGGTGGGGTCAGGTTCCCAGGGCTTGACCTTGCCAGCCTCCAGGCCTGACGTGATGGTGCGCTCAGCCTCACCAGCACCGAGGCCAGCAGCCAGGGCGGCGCCTGTGAGCACCCGCCTGGCATCCTGCTCAGGGTAGACCCCACCACCCACGAGCCGGCCTAGTGCATAGGCGCCACGGTTTACGGTCCTGTTCCGGGTGCCCTTCTCAGCAGCGCTGATGTCATCCAGCACCCCTGACAGGGTGGCGTCAACGTACCGATCAGCCGGGCTGACCTCACCCCCAGGCTCACCCCTGGGCTGTGGGGCTCGAGCTGGCTGAGGCTCAGGCTCAGGCTTAGCCGGCGCCAGGTCATCGATCCTGGTATCTGCAGCAGCCACCAGGGCCTCAAGGTTGTAGCGGAGCTCAGCATCAAGGAAGTCAAGCACCACCGGCCTGGGGTGCTGTGGGTCTTTGACGTTGAGAGACCCTGGCAGCCTCAGCACCCGTGCCGAGTCCTTGCAGGCTTCATCAGCGCCTGTGGCGGCTATGAGCCGGACGTTGGCAGCCTCGATGACAGCCGGCGCCACCACGGCATCAAGCAGCCAATAAGCGTGTAGCCCATTGCCTGAGCTGACGAGGGCTGAGGGTGGCATCCTCAACAGGGTCAGCCTCTCACGGGCCTCTTCCTCCCCATCCTCATAGTCCTTGAAGTCCAGGTCACACCAGCAAACCTGACCAGGCCCCACTGAGGCCTTTGTCCCTGACCCTGCCTGGAGCCGTGGCAGGACACCATAGAAGGCCCCGAGTCCATGCTCAGCGCACCAGGCTGACACCTTGGGGGCTGCTCCTATGGCATCGGCCACAGGCATCCAGCGCCGGCCCAGGTTGGCTGTCTTGAATGCGGCGCCATCGGCCTCAGGTAAAGGCCTGAGTTCTACAAAGCCCTCAAGGCCCTGGTAGAGGGCAGATAGGAAAGCGTCAACCTCTGTCACTGTCTGCCCCCATCTCTTCAGCCATATCGGCCAGGTGCTGGACCCTGGCCCAATGGGGGATGCTCTGCCACTCGATGCACCACCGGGCAAAGCTGAGGGCCCTGTCCCCCTCATCAATCATCGTCACCAGCCACGGGGCAAGGGTGGGGTGGCTGTCCACAAAGCCCTTGCCCACTGCCTGGTGCCTGACAGCCGCTGTCAGGTGTTCCGGTTCACTGATGCCGGGGATGATGGCGCCAAGGAAGACCCTGGTGACCTGTGACCGTTGCTGGGGTTCAAGACCCCTGAGGAATTCCTGCCTGGCCTTTGACTTGATCGGGTTGCTCATCGGTGTCCTCTCTTGGTGAAGTTGTAGACAGGGGGCTGTGGATAGTCGCCCTACCCCCCGGGATGATCTCAAGGGTCCAGTGGGACCGGGGCCCGTGGATGCTGTTGCCATACTTGGCCCAGGCCTGAGCCGCTGCCCTGGTCCTGAGCTCGTGGCCGGCGCCAGGCACGCCCCCTATCCGCCAGCACACTACCCACATCAGGACCGATCCTCTTCCGGCTCAGCCGGGCAGTCAATCAGATCGGCGCCACCAGCACCCGTGAACAGTGAAAGCCCTGTCAGGGCGTCACTTGCCACCGAACAACGCCTGCTGGGAGTCATCTGCAGCAGCGTGTAGATTCCTGACGGCTTGCTCATAGTAAGAGCGCTTGAGTTCGGCGCCGACAAAAAGCCGTCCCATCTCTAATGCGATGTAGCCCTCTGATCCGATGCCTGTGAATGGAGAGAGCACACGGTCTCCTTTGTTAGTCCACAGTCGGATCGCTCGTCGGATGACCTCGAGCTGAAGCGGGCAGATATGTCGCTCGTCTTCGTGCTCCCGTGCGCTCCGATATTGGAGAGTATCTGACGGGTTGATATCCATCCATACCGGGGATGCGTACTTCTGCCACATCTGGACTGGGAAGGTCTCGTTAGTATTCGTCACAGGTTCAGGGTTCACTCCCCGTTTCCGCATGACGATGAGATAGTCAGGGATGCCCTGCCGGCTCATTGCTGCGTTCTTCTTGATCTGCTTGTGCAAGAGCCCCAGTGCCTTGGTACGTTGCATCGCCGTGACGGGATCCTTCCAGATGCATACTTCGGAATGGAACACCCACCCGGATTCGACAAACATCCTGATCAGCATCCCCCTAAAGTCTCGGATGCCGATGACCCCATCTCGGCTCTTCATCATCGGGAGATTCATGACGTGGAACGCGAGCAACCGCCCTGGCATGGTGACCCGGAGCATCTCGTCAATCAGGAAGCGAAACTGGCTCGCGAACTCGGCATCGTTGCGGCAATTTCCCATGTCGCGAGGGTCATCGCTATAGGTGTACAGGCTCGCGAACGGTGGCGAGAACATCGTGAAGTGGATGCTATCCTGTGGTATTTGAGCCACCACCTTGACGCAGTCGCCACGGTAGAGAGCAAATTCATCTGTAATGGTCTGATCGATGACGCTCATTATGAAACCTCCGAGTAGAGCCAATTTGGGATGCGGATACAATCTTCTGCTGCGTCTACTGTGCCGGGCCGGCGCCCCATCACCGAGGCAAGCTGCGTTTCACGGACAAGAGCCAGCATCTGGTCTGCCAGGACTTCTGCAGCCGCTGACTTCCTGGCCAGGTTCTGGGCGATAGCCTGATCTGCCTCAGCCTGGATCAGGTGGACCGTCACCGTGCGGGATTGTCCGAATCGCCAGCAGCGCCGGACTGCTTGATAGAACTGTTCATAGGAGTGAGTCGCCCCAGCAAATACAACTCTGCAGCAGTGCTGCCAGTTCATTCCAAATCCGGCAATACTCGGCTTTGTGACGAGCACCCGATAGCGCCCAGATGCAAATCCGAGTAGCCGATCAGCTTTGATATCGGGATGGTCCGATCCCTTGACCTCAACCGCGTCTGGGATTGCGTTGGCAATGGCTGCAGACTCGGCGTTGAGCTCGCACCAGATCAGGCATGGGTCATCGTCCGAGTTGGCGATAGCCATAGCCTCAGCCACACGCCGGCCCATAGTCGCCCGGCGTACCCTCCTTTGATCGGTCAGCGTTAGTGCAGTCGGGACAAAGAGCAGCCCGGCCTCATGCGCCGTGCTGTGGTCCATAGCGATGGTGTGAGTCTCAAACCTCAGATCAGGAAGGTCATAGCGGTCATCCTCGAAACCGAGGTCTGAAGGCTTCCTGACCAGGACAGCCCACGATGCCACCCATTGCCAAAAGTCCTCAGTGGCGTGACCCTTGAGGCGCCAGACGTTGGTATTGCCTCCGTCGTGGCAGAAGAATTCCGCCAGCATCTCGAGCCGGGTACAGATACCCAGGAACTCGGCATGGTTCCCGAGTTCGGAGTGGTCATTCGGCGCCGGAGTCGCGGTGCAAGCCAGGCGATACGGAGTATCTTGGAACGACTCGATCAGCGCCGTTCGGGTTTTGCCATTGTAGCTCTTGAGGATGCTGCTCTCATCGAGCACTACTCCAGCATATCGGCTGATGTCAACCTGATGGAGCCGATCATAGTTGACCACATGCACGGGGGCCGTAGACAGCCGGTCACCCAGCCTCATGGACATCTCGAGCCCCTCAGCGATGGTCTGCTGGTTGACAGCAAGCGGCGCCAGCACCAGCACCGCGCCCCCTGTCCACTCGTGGACCTGGCGAGCCCATTCTAGCTGGATTCGAGTTTTACCGAGTCCGGTATCGGCAAAGACAGCAGACCGGCCCATCTTGCACGCCCATCTGGTGATGGCGTCCTGGTGCGGGAACAGCCCGCCAGCGGTGTCGGTGGCGTCAAAGCCAGCAGGGTTATTCTCGCGCCGCTTAGCGGCGATGAGTTCGTCATAGTTCACAGTGTCCTCCGTGGTGGGTCATTGTTGACGGGTAGGCATCAGCCACCCCGAGCCGGGAGCCTGACCCGGCTGAGATCTTTGAGCCGTGCTTTGCAGTTCTCGCACGTCACCTTGAGGGGCTCATCACAGCGCTCAGGGCTCATCCATCCAGGCTGGCAGAGCACCCTGACCAGGATGGTGCCATCCTCAGCCCTCCTGGCCTCAGTGCCTGCTATGGCGTGTCGAGGGGTGGTCACTTGCCCAGCTCCTTCAGCCCATACAAGGCAAGGCAGCAAGCATCAGCCAGCCCGTCATGGGGCTTTGTCCGGCGCCCCGGGGTCAGGTCCAGCTCAGGCACCCGTGACCGGGCCACAGCTATTGACCGGGCCTTGCCCTCACCCGGCGCCCCGGTGAGGATGCCACGGGTCCACTTTGCAGGGCTGACCTCGAGGTAGGGCACCCTGAGCGTGGCAGCAATGCCGGCCCACAGCCCCCAGCCGTACCCGGTGACCACAGCGTGGGCCTGTCCGGGTCGGGTTGACTGGGCCTCGATGACCACCAGGTCACAGGGCACCAGGGTCAGCCAGTCGGCCATAGTCCTGGGGACATAGGAATTGCCGCGCCCCTTGAGGGTCCAGCGGTCAGCCGTGGCAGCAGCACAGACCCTGCCGGCCTCATCTATGGCCACTACGGCGCCACTCTTCCCGGGGTCTATGCCGATGACAACAGGCACCTCAGCCCTCAACCTTGCTGGTGAGCCTGTCCAGGTCACCCATTGAGAACCTGAGCACCCTGGCCAGCCTGGTCAGGGTGTCGAGGCTGGGGGTCCTGGTCCCTGTCTCATAGTTACAGATCGTGGGGGTGCTGGTCTCAGCCAGGGTGGCAACCTCAGCCTGGGTCAGGCCCCTGAGCTCCCGGCGCCTCTTCAGGAAAGCATGAATGGTCATGGTGTGACCTCCTGCGCCCCTTATAACAAATAACAACGGGAAAGCTGAAATAAACTTAGTCTTAGGTTGTACAACCCGATATACTCACACACCCCAACGCAACACAGAAGGAGCCGACATGACCACCGAAGCACTGAAGACCCGCAGGAACGCCCTGGCAGAAAAAGCGAATATGCGGGGTGGGCATGATCATAAAGGGCACGAGATCGCCCTTGCCGACGATATGGACGCGATCCGAGAGATCAGCAGAATTAATGCAATCCTGGCCCGTCGGCGTCGTGAGTCCCACGAATCGAACGCCATCCGAAACACCTGACCCCCGACCCCGACCTCCACCCCCGGGCCTCCCGGGGGGACAGGTGGGGGTCGGATGACCGATCTCCCCAAGGCCGTAGGAGGGCCACCACCATGACCCATGACACAGCGCTCGAATTGTTCCTCATCATGCTTGCGGCCCTCCTGACATCCTTTGTCATGGGTGCCGCGCCTTATGTGGACCACTGGCTCATCACCGGGAGGCTGGTGCTATGAGCGCTCAGCCGTCTCAGCCGTCTCAGCCGTCTCAGCCGCTGAGGGTTCTGCAGCACATCACCCGTCAGGGTAGCTGCTGCTCTGACACTGTGGCCCGTGACCTGGCGATGACCCGGTCCAGGGCCCGGCGGATCTGCCGTGTCCTCCACGAGGTCTATGGCTACCTGAGACCAGTCAAGGGCTCAGGTTATCGGGTCAGCCGGCGTGGCCTGCAGCGGCTGAGCTCATCATTTACTCACGGAGGACTCCACCAATGACCACCAGATCCCCAAAGGCTGTGACGCTCCCACCCCAGGTAGACTGGGACGGCCTCACAGAGGGCACCCACTTTGTCAGGCTCCATGGACGAAAGGAGCCCTATCTACAGTTGCCGGGGCTTCTGGCCCTGGCTGGTCAGGTGGGGCGGATTGACTCCCGTTTCATCCAGACCCCCACCCAGGTTGATCAGGGGGTCTGGCTGGCTGTCTATGAGGTCACACTGACCCTGCCTGACGGCACCTCACAGACGGCTCAGGGGGTGGGGGATGCCTCCCCCGGCAACGTGGGGGCCTCCATAGCCTCAGCCCTTCCCAGGATGAGCGCCACCAGGGCCCTCTGCCGAGCTCTCAGGCATGTCCTGTTGCTGGGTCAGACTGTGGCGGAAGAGATCCCCGAGACCAGCGGTCAGGGTCAACAGGGCCACCAGCCCTGGCAGCCTCCACAGCAGCGCCAGCCACGCCAGCCACGCCAGCAGGGGCAGAATGGCCAGCACCACCAGCAACAGCCCCAGCAGCGGCGCCAGGCCCCTCAGCGCCGGCAGGATGAGGGCGCCTGCCCAAGCTGTGGCTCAGGGCTGTGGGATAACCGGGAGCAAAGAGCCAACGGCAGCAAGCGCCCGGCCTGGAAGTGTAAGGACCAGAATTGCGCATGGATTCAATGGGACATTGACCCCACCCCGGCGCCAGGTCATCAGCAGCAGCCACCCCAGGGCTATGATGACCGCCCACCCATGGATCCTGATGTCCCGTTCTGAGCCCTCAGCCGTGCAAAACTCAGCACGCCCCCACCTCTGGCTGATCCCCGGTTCGGATCAGAGGGGTACTCCTACTCGCCCCTCAAAGTCAGGGGTGGGGGTTTGCTCTCAGGATGACCTTGAGCGCCTCTTGAGGGCCTGGTCCAGGGCTAAGAGAGCAACAGGCCCAGCACGATCAGCAGTGCCGCCAGCAGGGTGAGGACAGAGAGCAGCTCAAGGTGCCTCTCATCCTCGAGCAATGCCTCAAGAAATGACGCTATCAACCTCTTCAGCGGCATCCTTGACCCCCTTGGCAGCCTCTCCCAGGCTCTTGCCAGCGGCAATGGCGGCAGCGCTGTCAACCAGGGACTGGCCACCCACATAGGTCAGGAGCATAGTCACCAGGGCGTCCAGGCTCTCAGCAGGCAGGGCGTCATCAAAGAGCGTGGACACAGCCACGAGCCCCACAGCCAGCACAGTCACAAGCAGCTTTCGAGATAGGAATTTGTCCACGGTCAACCCCTCTGCCTTTCGGCTTTGCGTTGTGCCCTTCTATCCTGGCGGGTGTACCACCAGACCTGACGCTGAGCCCGGCGATCTGCCCGGCGCTCCTGACGGGCTGCCCGTCTGACCGGGTCTTGGGCCAGGGACAAGGCCAGCTCTACTATCCAGGCTGCCACGTCGTCATCAACAGCCTCGAGGAAGGTGCCAAGGACACCGAGCTCAAGATCCTCAAAGTCGATCAGGGCGTCAACAACTTGGCCGGTGATGGTGGCCGCTTTGCTTTTGTTGCCCGTGGCATCCAGGGCAGCATCAGCCACAGCCAATAGGCCGGACTCTTCAGCGATAGCGGCGCCGGCTTCCAGCACCTCAGCCGGGAGGCCCGCCAGGTCAAGTGTTTCCATAGTCAGATCCTGATCGAAATTACCACTGGTTCAAGAGCGTATAGGTGAAGCGGTCCCAGGTCGGGTGGTGGGTGAGCTGCAGGTCGACCAGGAACATCAGGTCACCAAAGCCAGCCGGGCCGGACTGGGCCAGCACCTGACAGCCGGCTGACCACTTGCCCACCACTGTGGAGGCCTGGCCAGCCTTGTGGGCATTGATGCCAAAGACCCCCTCAGTGATGGTGACGGGGTCATAATCCAGCACCCGATCCCGGTCATCATCCCGATAGACAGCACAGGTGCCGACCTGGACAAGGGCCCGATATTGCCCACGGTGCTGGCCCACCTTCCACAGCCCCGGATACTGCCGATCAGCAACCAGGGCGGCACAGCCCTCCACCCTCATGGGGTGCTGGCGCCAGTAGATGCCAGGGTCAGTGGTCGCCGGCCAATACGCCACCCGCCAGGGGCCTCCATCGGTGGGCCGATAGGCACAGCCCATGAGGTCATCAAAGGTGCCAGCGTCCCGGCTGGGTGACCTGATGCCAAACAGGTTGAGATTGTAGGCGCCGGACGTGAAGACCTCACCACCAATTGCCTTGATGCGCTGGAGCACCAGCGGCAATGGATAGGCCGGCGCCGGCATGTCAGTCACTGACCTTGATCAGAAGGGGTGAGAGTCCGGCATCGGAGTCAGCCGGGGCAGGTGGCTCAACCACAGGCTCAGCCACAGCCGGCGCCGGGTCAGGTTGCTGGGCAGCCAGCTCAGCCAGGGCCTCGAGGTCAACCGCCGCCAGGTCATCAGAGATGGCCTGGAGGGTTTGCACCATCTCAGCGTGACAGGTCTCAGCCTGGCTGACCGGCTCAGGGGGCTCACCAGCAGCAGCATTGAGGACAAGGGCCAGGGCTGAGATCATGGTGGGCTCCTATGGTGCTGGTGGGGGGCACGGGGGCGGGTCTCCACAGTCCTCTTGAGCTCTCTGACCAACCGCAACCAACAGCAAACAGGTGCCGTGCTGAACTGTCTCTATCATACACAGCGCTTCAGCGTGCTGGGCCTGGGTTGTGAAGGGCAGATCCTCATCAGCGATCCCCAGCATTGGCGGGACCGTCTCCACAAACCAGGACGTGCCAGCGATGATGACGCCAGCCGCTGTGGTGATCAGGATGGGGCTCTGGCGCCACCTCCACCACAGCCAGCCAGGGACAGCGCCCACCACCCGGCCCACCAGGGCCACATCAGCCGGGGGGCCTGTCGCCGGGCCTGCTGGTGGGATGGGGTCAGCCATCGAGCTCAGACAGAGGGCCCGTCATATTGAGGAAAGAATTTATAATAGACTTTCAGCGCCTGGGTCCACCCGGAAGCCATACCCCCAGCAACGGAACCAATGCCACAAAAGATCTGAGGTGAGGTCCCGAAGTCCTCGTTTATGGAAGTCTGGACGGCACTATCCGTTGTGACCCCGGCGGCAGACTGTGCATTAACGATCTGGATCGCCCAGACCGAGGATCCTTCAGGCTCCCACCGCAGCACGACGCCCTCGAATCGTTGCGGATCGTCTGAAGCGACGTTGCCGCTAACATTCCTGGAATGTCCTGCCCTGCAAGAGACCGCTTTGATGACCCCGGTGCTCGTCCGGTCCACCCCACATGCGATCCCCTCGTTAG
>Ga0208553_1000898_pt1 | contig 10617 bp, 9 predicted proteins | sample 6_EtaG_FD_184079 | JGI IMG/M metagenome (GOLD analysis project Ga0208553, IMG submission 184079) | Marine viral communities from the Subarctic Pacific Ocean - 6_ETSP_OMZ_AT15160 metaG (SPAdes) (version 2) | ecosystem: Environmental > Aquatic > Marine > Oceanic | place: Pacific Ocean | collected...
GGAGTATTATAATGGCCATAACAGAGCAACGACAACTATATAACCCGCAGATAGAGGCACTAGCTACTCAATACGGAACGGCTTTAGGAGACATAGGTAAAAGACCGCTTACAGGCGCACAAATAACATCAATGGCGCCAACAGTTGCACCGCAAACAGCGCTGCAGCAACGGGCAACTTCATTAGCGGGAACCGGAGTTGGGGCTTATGCTCCATACGTTGCGGCGGCAGGAGCTGCTGGAACAACGGCAGGAGGAATTTTAGGTACTGCAGGAACTCAATTAGGAACAGCACAAACAGGTTTAGGCGGAGTAACAGCACAGTATGCAGCTCCGGCGGTTACAGGATTACAGGGAGCTCAAGCAACGTTAGGTGGAGTATCACCATATATTAGCGCAGCAGAAACAGGATTAGCAACAGCAGGAGGAACAGGGGCTCTAGGACTTGGAACAGCAGGAGCAGCATTAACAGGAGCAGGAACTGCGATGGGAGACGTTTCTCAATACGTTACAGGCGCTGGAGGACTAACAGGACCAATGACAGGTGCTCAAATGGCAACTATTGATCCAACAACCGGCCAAACAATTACACCTACATTAGCGGCTGGCAGTTATATGTCCCCTTATCAATCACAAGTTATAGATACAACATTAGCAGAATTTGACAGACAAGCAGCGATGAGACAACAAAGCATTTCTGATGCAGCAGTAGGCGTTGGTGGCTATGGCGGTGGTAGAGAAGGTGTTATGCAATCTGAATATCAATTAGGATCAGATAGAAACAGAGCTATGATAGAAGCTCAATTACAACAACAAGGATACACTCAAGCCCAGGCTGCAAGACAGGCAGACATGGCAGCGCAACTTGGAATCGGTGGAGCACAACAACAATATGCTTCAGGATTAGCAGGATTAGCTGGAGCAAGAGCAGGACTTGCTGGTCAACAAGCAGCACTTGCTCAAGGACAATTAGGTTTAGGCCAAGCAACAGGAGCTTTAGCTCAACAAGAAGGAGCTTTAGCGCAAGGATACCTGGCACCAGGGCAATTTGCAGCTGGTGTATTAGGTCAACAGGCAGGCATGGCTGGTCAAAGAGCAGGACTGGGACAGGCACAACTAGGTTTAGGACAATATCAATTAGGAATTGGAGGAGCTCAACAAGGAATGGCTGGAGCAGATATTTCAACGGTGGGTCGTGTGGGCGCGGCGGACCAAGCTTATGCACAGGCACAACTAGATGCAGCAAGAGAAAAGGAAAGAATGGCAATATACGAACCATACGAAAGAATGGGATATATTGGTTCAGGATTATCCGGATTAATGCAGGGTATGGGACCACAATATCAATTCTCTACTCAACCAAATCAAACTCCACTACAGACAGCTCTTGGAATAGGATCTACGCTGGGTGGAATCTATGGTGATTATCAGTACGGAAAAGCACTGGGTAAATTATAATGAACAGAACTTTAAGAAGACCCATGTTTAGGATAGGAGGTGTCGCTGAAGGTATAACTTCAGGGCTGGACAATCCTCAACTGACTGCTTCAAGACAACCGTATAACAGAGGAAGAGTGGTTAATCCAGGTGGGTATGCTGGGGATGAGGATATCGTTCTTGGAAGAACGGAAAAATCACTTCCAAAATATTGGGAAGCTTTACAAAATATTAGAGGAGAACGTAGACCTCAATGGCCGCAGTTTTTAACTTCATTTGGTTTAGATTTATTATCAAGACCACCAGAAGGAAACATATTTCAGACAGCTGCTGCTGCCGCAAAGGGTCCTTATGAACAAATGATGGCAACAAGAGGTGAACGTGGAGATACAGAAGATAAATTAAAATCCGCTTTATTCGGTGATGTTTTGTCACTAGAAACTGAAAAATATAAAGCTGAGCAGGATATTCTAGCTGAAGCAGCAGGGGCAAAAGAAGGAAGAGACGAATTTACATGGGAAGCAAAATTTAAAAAATTTACAGAATTAACAAAACAAAGAAAAGACTTACTAGACCAAATAGAAGAAGCTAGACTCATGGGTCCTGATGAAATATCCGAACAAGAAAAAGCAAGAACAATAGAAAATTTAAATGAAAACATATTAAGACTTGACGATGAAATTGCTCTTCTTGATGAAGGAGAAGAAGACTATATTGCAAAAATGCTGGAACAAAGAGATGACATGGAAACGTTGATTAAATATCAAGACTTGAAAAGAAAAAAACATACAATGTCTCCAGAAGTATATCAAAGAGAATTAGATAAGATTCTGTATGGAGAAGCAGAAGGCGGACGTATCGGTTACCAAAACGCAGGTTCCGTGATGCCAAATGCTATGCCAAGTGCAATGCCGGCAGCGATGCAGACACAGGCACCAGGACCCACGGACCAGGACGACACAGTACAAGACTTAAGCTTTGAAGAATTAAGAGCAAGGCTTCCACAAGAAATTACAAATGACATTGTTAAACTGCTTTCAGAAAGCAAACAGGCGCTGGTTGACTTTGCAAATATAAGAACTCAACAGGACGTTAATGCATTTAACCAAAAATATGACGTTAATTTGGTAGTACCACAGGAGGTCTAAAATGTCCTCAGACAATCCATTTAGAATAAAACCACTCAGAGAGAGAAAAATAGAAAAAAAAGACGTCGAATCTATTATCAAGAAAAAACTAAATCCAAAACCAAAAGGCAAGTCTGTTAAATTTACCTGGGAAGGTTTCAAAAATATGCTGACGAGCCTTGCTGGCAATCCTTTGAGAAATCCTTTCTCTGGTGAAATGCCGGCATCGATGAAAAGATATTTAGAATTAAAAGAAAGTAATGCCAAAGAACAAGACTACATAGACGTTTTTGAAGAGATAGAAAAATCAACTCAAAAAGGATTACAAACTCTTGCCTATAATATAGGTGAGATTGTTACAACAGGCATTGATTTAGGGGCTAAAGCCATTGGAAAAGAAACAGAGCTTACTGAAAAATTAACAGAACAATACGAAAAAAATAAACTACAAAGCCCAGAAACTTTACTGGGTAAAATCAATGAAATTCTAGTTCAATTTGGTATTCCAGGCGCGGCCGGATTCAAAATAATGAACAGAGTTAGAAGATTCTCTGGAATTCAAAAATTAAAAGCAGGAACAGCGGCAGCTGCAACTACGTTGGCGGGCGTTAAATGGGGAACGCGAATTTCAAACATCGCCCATAAGTCAGGGTACATGGCTGGCGCTTTTGGCGTTATGGATTATTTAGGAGCGGAACCTGACCGAGGAAATCTTATATACAAAACAGAAGACACGGAAAATTTAACGGGATCAGATCTTGCAGCCGCAAGATTCAGGAACAGACTGAGATTCGCTGGTGAAGGAGCAACCATTGGTACCTTTTGGCCTTTGCTTGGAGCGCCTGCTAAATTTGGTCTCAAGTGGGGATTGCTTAAACCTGTAGCATTTACAGCAGGTATCGGCTTGAAGACTGCAAACACACTAGTAGTCCAGCCTGCAAGCTGGCTACTGTCCAAAGATAAATATATTATTCCAAATATTTCAAAAGGCATAAGAAAAGGCACAGCTTTCACTTCGGAGAAAATTTTTAATCCCATTATACAACTAGGCATAAGGGACAAAGTTAAAGAGCTTCCTAAATTTTCTGAATGGAGAAAGTTTGCTCCAGGAAAAGGATCTGCAGACCCACTGAAAGGAAGATTAAAAACACTGGACAATATTTTCTCCTGGTTCAGGTCCGTCGGCAAAATGACAGGAAACAGATACAATCTAACAAGCAGGGCAAGAAGAGAAATTAAAGCAAGGGCAAGAACAATTGAACAATGGCTGGAGAGCATTGACTACACGGCAACGCAGCTGGCTAAAAGTTTCAGAAACCAATACAATACCAAGACAACATCTCCTGCAAGTCAGAAACATTATCTGGACCAGGTACTAACCTATCTAAAAGGTGATCTTCGTATGGATCAGTTGCCCAAGTTGCTACAGGAGTCGTCTAAAAATTTAAAAGGCGAACTGGGAAAAATTAAAAAAACATTTGCTGACCTGTTGCCGGAGAGTGATCTTAAAAAATTCATGCTGGCTAATATCAGTAACTACATGCGTAAGTCTTTCGCCATCTTTACAAATCCAGCCTATCAGCCACCAAAGCAAATATTTGACGGCGCCGTAGAATACATGGGAAATATAATTAAAAACAACAGGGATCTTCGTGCAGCTGCTATAGGAGAATTTAAAAACTTTACACCTGCCGCAGCTGTTAAAAAGCATGCAGAAACTCTGGTTAGAAAAATACTTCACGAGGGTAAAAACGATGCAAAAGACCCTCTGGAAATTTTAAAATATATATCCAAGACACAGCTTCGTTCTAAAGATTTAATCCGAACAGGAGAAGAACTGCCGACAGCTATTAAAAGATTACTGGGAGAAGAAAATAACCTGAAGGCAGCAGTTTTAACCACAACTTCCCATGCCATCACTCAAACAGCAACTAAAAAACTTTCAGATCGTCTAGCGGCGCTGGGAGTCAAGGAAGGATGGCTGTTTAAAGATGAAGCCAGGGCCAATGCAAGAGGTATACTGGATGCAGAAAAAATACACCACATTCCTGATCTTGGATTTTTAGGATCAAGACTGGATAAACTGTATGCATCAAAACAGATTGCAAATGCTTTTAGAGGCACGCCTGGTACATTAGACGGAGCAATTCAAAATGGCGCTTACAGGGCCTTGCTACAATTAAAAGTGGCAACCCAGTTTGGTAAGACGGTTCTATCACCAGCGACACAGGTTAGAAATGTAACTTCAGCAAGTCTATTTCCATTAGCTAATGGTCACATTGGTGGAAGGGCTTCCGTTTCCGAAGCATTTAAAATGACTCTGGATGACATCTTTGGCGCAGGGAAGAGATTAGATGAAAGGGCACTGATAACAAACATAGAAGACAAAATTCGAAGAGGTGTTATCGATGAAAACATCGTGGCATCAGAGCTTGGAGCAGTCCTCCAGGACATTAAAAAAGGATCCATTAATACATTAGACGGACTTTATAATAAGTTAATCAACGGTAAATTCATGAAGACTGCAACGCGTGTCTATGCGGGAGGTGATAATGTCTGGAAATGGTTTGGAGACGAATACGTCCAGTCGCAATTAAGATCTACCTACAAAAATTTAGATGCGCTTAAAGCATGGTTTCCAGAAATACAGGGGCAAAAATTTATTGTCAGGGATACATTTACAAACAAGCTTAAAACCTATGACGACGCCATTAGAGAGGCAGCGGCGTGGTACATTAGAAATACCTACCCAACCTACAGCAAAGTTCCAGAAGTAATCAAGGCAATTAGAAAATTGCCATTTGGTAATTTCGTATCGTTCCCTGCCGAGATGATGAGAACTAGTTTTAATATTATGAACATTGCAGGAAAAGAAATATCCTCTACTAATCCTCTGCTAAGACAGATTGGATATCGAAGACTGATAGGAGCCTACACTACGCTGGGCGGAGCAGGGACCGCGGCCCTTAACATTTCATCTGCATTAACAGGTGTAACACTGGAAGAACTTGACGCTTATAAAAGATCATTCGCTGCGCCATGGAATAAAAATGCAATCCTATTGCCTATGGACAAATGGGTTAAAGGCATAGGAAAAGCTATTAACTTTTCATACTTCAGTCCATACGATGTCGTTCAAAGACCGTTCGAAGCTTTCTTTGCTGCGTTAGGTGAAGGCAGAAAATCTAATAAAGAATGGGATGATCTAACATTGTCAGTAATGGGAGAAACTTTAAGCGAACTGTTTGATTCATTCGTTTCTGAGCCAATTGGATATGAAAGAATCATTGATGTATTACCAAGAGGAAAATTTGGTAGAGGAGGACAGAAAAAAGCAGGGGGATTTGTTTATTCTGATACTGATTCTCCCAGTGATATATGGAATAAAAGTTTCGCACACGTGCTAGAGGGTGTAGAGCCAGGTGTTGTAACTACAGGAGGAAAAATTAAATCAGCTATTGAGAGCGACATAAAACCTGGAGGAGAGCCTTATAGTTTAAGAGATGAAGCACTTGCATTGTTTTCAGGCATCAGAATTATAAATGTCAACGTGCCAAGAAGTCTAGAGTACAGTATTACAGACTATCAGATAGGAAAAAGAGCGGTAACTAAAACAGAATCTTTCTATAATTTAAAAAATGCTATGGAAAGAGGGCCGAGCGTCATGGCTGATGAATTTAGAGCCATTCAGGATGAAGCATTCAGAGTTCAACAGGAGTTTTATTACGTGCTACAGGATGCATTGGAAATGGGTCTAACAAAAAGAGATCTTAGAAAAATAATGAAGAAAAGAGGAATGGGCAACAGGGAAATTGCAAAATTATTCAGGGGCAAATTTACACCTTTTAACTATTCTAAACCTCGTATGGAGAAAAGATGGAAGGATGCTAAAGAAGCATATCCAGATGAAAAAGTTATTAGATCATATTTCTATCCAAGATCAGAACTAAACAAAGTGATTAGGGAATACAGAAACAAATCTTTAAAATATCTTGAGGAACCAAAAGATAGATCTTCAATTATAGTGCCGGAAGAAAAAGTAAAAACAGCATCCATGATGCCTGATCTGGATTTTTCAATGCCTACAAAAGCCAGAGTGCAAACACCACCTCTGCCTCAAACTCCACAGCCTACACAAATGGCGGGCCTTGCATCATTACAAATAAACCCTACAACAGGGTTGACACGGACTGAGACTGCGTTACTATCGCCGTCCGAACAGGAGATTGCACGGAGAACCTAATGAAAAAAACTCGTAGGACAAAAGCAAAAGTAACAGCAGATGCACATCTGCGGATCTCGTATCACGAGAAAATCTGTGCGGACCGTATGAAAACATTATTCAAAAGGATTGATGAAATGGGTAGCGATGTTAAAGAACTTAAAACTTTCATGAACCGTGGTAAAGGGGCCGGGGCTCTTTTATTCATTATACTTTCAATTCTTGGATCTTTATTCTACTTCTTCAAATCATGACATTAAATCACTAAGAGGACTATGAAAATATCTGAAAACACAGCAGTTTCAATGCCTATGCGTAATCTGCTGTCCATTATAGCAGCAGTTGGTGTGGGGGCTTGGTTTGCATTTGGAGTTATTGAAAGATTAAATAACATTGAAACTCAACAAACATTAATAGAAAAAGATTTGGATTCTGCTGTTGAATTTTCTATCAAATGGCCTCGTGGAGAATTGGGCTCGTTACCTGCAGATTCTGAGCAATTTATGTTAATAGAACACATGGCTGGACAAATAGAAAAAATCCAAGAACAAATAGAAGAAGGAATGCACAACAAAGTTAATATTGAATTCTTACAGAAACAAGTTGAAAAACTGCAAACACAACTTGAGAAGATTCAGGAAGAACATCGGAGCATTAAAGCAAATGGGACCTACAAATGATAGAAACAATTTTCGCCCTACTCATGATCATAGACCATGAGATTAAAGAACATAGGATACAAGATACATTAAGCGAGTGTCTTAAACACAAGCGCGTTGCCGAACGGACATCCAAGGGCAAAGCCGTTCAATATAAATGTATTAAATCTAAAGCAGAACTAGAAACAAATATAGACGGATCTATATCAATTAAGAAACTTATTCTTGAATAGGAGGAGCCATGCAGCTATCTAAAAATTTTTCACTAGCAGAGCTTACAAAGTCACAGACAGCCGCCAGGATGGGGCTTGACAACAATCCCAGTGAGGATGAGACAGAGAGTCTAAGATTGCTCTGTGAGAGGGTCCTACAGCCCGTCAGAGACCGGTTTAACCATGTTGTAACCATTACAAGCGGATATCGGAACGAAATCCTGTCCAGAAAGATAGGTAGTTCAAGCAATAGCCAACACTGCAAGGGAGAGGCGGCGGACTTTGAGATCTTCGGCACTCCCAACAATGAAGTCAGCGACTGGATCAAGGAGAACCTTATGTTTGACCAATTGATCCTCGAGTATTACGAACCCGGACAACCCAACTCGGGCTGGGTGCACGTAAGCTACAAAAAAGAGATAAATTCCAATCGAAAGGAATACTTGATGGCTATAAAGAAGAATGATAAAACTGAATACAAACCGATACTCGGTTTAAGCACAGATAGGTATGTAAAATGATTAAATTTCTTAAGAAAATATTTGCTAGATGGTTTGGTAGAAAAGAAGTTGTGCAATTAACAGAAGAAGCTGTAGTGCCTGTAGAAAAGCCTATACACTGCAAGGACCACTCCAGGTTTAAAAAAAGCTGCTCTTTGTGCCAAGAAATTATTAAATAGTATTGATTTTCCTGTAAAAAGTGTTATATAAGAGAGATAGGTGCCTTAAAGGGCCTATTTTATTAACTGTCTAAACTAAGGAGGTTAAAATGACACTCAATAAATTACCATCAATCTTTAATCAACTAAGACCTGTCTCAATAGGGTTCGATAATATATTCGACCATTTTGAAAGACTTATGGATGACAGCGACGAATTCTTTCGTACGCCTTCGTCTACATTTCCCTTTTACAATATTGTAAAGACTGGAGACACAACTTACAACATAGAAGTTGCGCTTGCAGGCTACGGTAAGAAGGATATTAAAGTCGACTACGCAGACAACTTATTGACTATCAAATCCGTTAAGGAAGTAAAAGATAGCAAGGAATCTAATGGAGTTATCCATAGAGGCATTGCTAAAAGATATTTCTCTAAGGTTTTCACTATCGCTGACGATGTAGAAATCAAAGGCGCCGAGCTGAAAGACGGATTGCTGAAAGTATCTCTAAACAAGATTCTTCCAGAAGGCAAGAAGCCAAAAACAATCGAAGTAAAATAAGGGATTCCAAAATTTCTACGCGCTACGCGCGCGAGTCCTACTTTTTGCTGGATTAGATCCAAGCTTTTAGCTCTTCTCCCAATACTTGAGAAGCAATATTAACTTTATCGCGGAGGGCCTTGACGATTTTTTCGTCAACCGTGTCTTCCGCAATAATGTCCACGTAGGTCACAGATTTCTTCTGGCCAATTCTATGCGCACGGTCCTCGGACTGTATCCGTTTTTCCAGGTCATAGCCGTTTGAAAAATAAATAACGGTATTCGCTGCAGTAAGCGTAATTCCATATCCGCCGGTTTGAGGCGTTCCAACCAGAAATCGTACCTTGGGGTCATTCTGGAAAGCGTCGCGATTCTTCTGTCTTTCACTTTGAGGCGTGAGCCCATAATAGTCGACCACGGAACACGGACCATGGATCTGTTCAATTGAATTTAAAATAGTTTTTATATCGTATTGATAATGAGCCCAAATTATTGCCTTTCCTTCAATTTCCTCTAAAACCCCCATCAGTTCCGAAAGTCTATTATTCTTTATAGCTTGAGTAGTGCCATCATCCGCTTTAAAATGGCCACAGGTAATTTGCTGAAGTCTCATAAGTTGAGTTAGCACATTTACAGTGGTAACTTGTTTTCCATTCAACATGGCAAGAGCCGTTTCTTTCATTTGTTCATAAATCTTCCTTTGCTCGGGAGTTAAACTAATCTGTCTTTTCGTGTAATTTTTATCAGGCAGATCTAGGCAGTCTTCTTTTAGTACACGGTAAGAAAAGCCCTTAAGTTGATCGGACAATTCCCCAAGATTCTTAAACTTATCTACTACTTGAATAGATCGTCCATGAACGTGCAGAGTTTTCATTTCTGCATATCTGTTCCTGAACGCATAATAGGAAGAAAAGTCTAGAAGATACGGGTCAAGAAACTCGCACTGAGAATACAGATCCAAAGGATTTTTAGTAACCGGAGAACCAGTCATTATTCTTCTATATTTGGCTCTTTGTGACAACGCAGTAATATTTCTAGTTCTTTTAGCTTTAGGATTTTTAATAGTGGTACTTTCATCAATAACCATTAAAGTATTATGCGAAAGCAAAAATTTAGAGGCAAAAGCCATTCCTTTTTGAGTGCTTAAAGCCTCCACATTCATAATTAAAATATGAAGCTCTTCTCCAGTTTTAAATAAAGTGTCTAATTTATTTGATTGACTTTTAGTAATGTTTGGTTGCCATAATACAGACACATTTTCAATGTGGTCGGCTAAATGGATAGGAATTTCCTGCTCGTACCATGTTCTAACAACTCCTTTAGGAGAAATAATTAAGGCACCATTTACTTTGCCTTTATCATAAAGCATGGCCAGATTATCTATTAACACTTTTGTTTTGCCTGTACCCATTTCCATAAAATAGGCAAAGGTCTCCCTATTCCACGATTTTTCTAACGCGGTTAATTGATGAGCATATGGTTTTGTTTTAAATTTATATTTCATATTTTTTCTTCTTTCTAGTTGACAAGATAACAATTAAAACCTATATTGTCAACCATGAAAGAAAAAATAGTTTACGTCATACAAGAAATTCCAGGCACCCGTGACGGCAAGCCTAAAATAAATATTATGGGCGCGTCTAAATACGGAGAATTTAAATTTCTATTACCGGAACTTTCTCAAATAATTTTTTCTCCAGGTCCTTTAATTTTTAAATTAAGAAAATCTTTAAAGGATTTTACGACGGAAGATTATTTATT
>Ga0208553_1000904_pt1 | contig 10603 bp, 15 predicted proteins | sample 6_EtaG_FD_184079 | JGI IMG/M metagenome (GOLD analysis project Ga0208553, IMG submission 184079) | Marine viral communities from the Subarctic Pacific Ocean - 6_ETSP_OMZ_AT15160 metaG (SPAdes) (version 2) | ecosystem: Environmental > Aquatic > Marine > Oceanic | place: Pacific Ocean | collected...
GCGCACAGGATAGAAGGATGATCCCCGGTATCTTCAAGGGTGCCAAGCCGCCTCCCGGTATTAAAAAGGCTGATAGGCTGGAAACAGCCCTAGGGCCGGTGGTCAACAGTGGGAAACTGTTCATTCGGAGGGAAATGACCGAGATAGTGGACGAGTTCTTTGAGCATCCCGTACCTAAGCATGATGATATCATGGATGCCCTGTACTACGCTGACTATTACTCACAGGCCCCAAGAAGCGGGGTCATGGACACATCTGACCTTTCGCCGGAAGAATCAGGGCGTGAGTTTAAGTTTTCAAAAGCTTACAACTGGCTTACCGGCTCAAGAATAACTTCTTGACATTTTAGCGACGAGCGGTGTATATTTACGCCGCTACTAACTGTTTAATATTTTATTTAACTTTTTTCAGTTTACAGGACTCAAAGTATACGAAGTGGCTAACGGACGGGGTTTTAATCAATTTAAGATCATAGATCAGGCTGACAGGCTTACCAGATCACCTGAGCGTATCCCTCAAGATGAGGATATTCAGGCGGCTAATGAGCTATATAAAGAGATGTTTGGTTATGACATAGCCACGGGACGATTCAAAGAAGTACTGGGGCCTACTAGATCAGGTGCCCCCATTTCCCCGATTGACATTTTAAAACGCTATAAGGACATGAACCGGAATGTGTTTGAGCTCCATATGGGTGATCGACCTCAAGAAGGCTTATATGGGCGAGATGTGTTCAGGGAAAGCTTTGGGGAGCCACTGTATGACTGGGGTTCAATCGGTGCGGGTGTCTCAAAGATACTCGACAAAAAGCAGAGAGATCAAATCTTCAGTGAAGTAGCCGAAGCGGAGCAGGAAGGTACAAGGGTCGAGATCGGTGATGTCCCCAAACCCGAAAAATACCCAAGAGCGCCATACAAAGCATCATATAAAGGTTTAGACCCTAAAAAAGATAGGAAGAAAATTGAACGTCGGGCCCTTTTGGAACACTTTATTAATGTGCTTAGAGACGAGGAAAAAGATGAAGGTTTGCCCATGCGTACAAAATCATTACAGGAATGGATGTTTAATAGATAATGCCCATACCAGAAGACCCAAGAGCAAAGTTAAATAAAGAATTATTCCAGCAATGGAGAGACTCCCGAGAAGATTGGGATGAAGAAGCCAGAACAGACCTTGATTTCTTTCTTGGTAACCACTTTACTGCTGATGAGTCCTCAGACCTTTCAAGCCGTAATCAGGCTGATGTTCCCATGGATAGGATTGCTCCTGCCGTTGACAAGCTTAAAAGTATGCTTACGGCAAAACCACCCATATTTACAGCCATACCCAGAGAAGATTCTGATGTAAAGATGGCCAATATATGGCGAACCATTCTTGGTTATGTCTGGGATGTGTCTGATGGGGACACCCAGATGAAACAGGCCATTCAGGACTATGCTGTTACAGGGCTTGGATATTTATACGCCTATATTGATGGCGAAGCAGACTTCGGTAGGGGTGACGTCAAGTTCACACACGTCAATCCGTTTCGTGTTTATGTTCCACCTGATTGTCGGGACAGGTGGTTTACTGATGCCGAGGGCATCATTCTTTCTACCATACTGACTGGTGAGCAGGTCGTTAACCTCTACCCTGAATTAGGAGATCAACTAGACCCAGAAACCGGAGAAGTTATTCCGGGGGTCATCAATGAACTGTCTACAGTGCTGGAAGAAGACTTCCCCGATTCATCAAATCGTAACACCATTAGGGCCTTTACACCGGCAGAGACTAAAGACAGTAACTGGTGGCATCGTCAGAAATACCAGATACTAGAGCGATTTTTTCCTACTACGGTACCTTTTTACCGTGTAGTGGACTCAAGAACAAATCAAGAAAGTATCATGGACGAGGAAGCATTCACTACTATGTTGGATAAGAATCCCGGTGCTGTGGAGCGTGGATTTTTGGAGTTTGAAGAAATTCCCCAAAAAAGAATAGGTGTATCTGCCTCTATTGGGGAAATAGCTTTATATCAGACTGTTTTAAACATTGATACCTATCCTATCATTCCAATTCCAAATATTTGGACAGAAACCCCGTATCCCAAGTCAGATGTATCACGTGCAAGACCAATGCAGAAGCTTTTAAACAAGCTCTGGTCTCTGGCACTATCACACGCACAGGCGTCAGCCGGACTGAAGCTTATTGTTCCTATGGGATCGGTTCCCAACATGGAAGACCTTGAGCGGGACTGGTCAAACCCCAATGCTGTCATTGAAGTAGATACTACACAGGGAGAACCTCATTACCCGGCACCACAACCTCTTGCGGGAGAGTTTTATCGTCTTATCCAGCAATGTGAGTTCTACATAGACTTCACATTCGGACTTCCAGAGATGATGCACGGGGTACCGGATAAAGCACCGGAGACGGTACGTGGTACAGAGCGTATGATTGCAATGGGTTCCGAAAGACCCAAATCCAAGCTTAGAGATATTGAATTTAGTGTGAATCGGTTAGGTCGTATCCTATATGGACTGTCTAAGGGACACTATACTTTTGAAAAGATGTTTGCTCTTGCACAGCCCAACAACGATTTGACGGATGTTACTATCAATATGTATGACGATATAACCCGACCGGTGAATGATATTTTTAAGGACAGGTTAAATATCGGTCAACATGATGTTAGGATACAACCCGGCTCTACTTTGCCAGAAAGTAAGTGGGCAACATATAATGTTTATTTAGAAGCATTTCAATTAGGGTTAATTGACAGGATGGAAGTATTGAAAAAGAATCCGGAAATATTTGACAAAGAAGGTGTCTTGGCCAGACTTAGTGATTATCAGCGTTATGAATCACAGATTCAGGGTCTACAGAGCCAAGTCAAAGAATTATCGGGTGACCTGCAAACCGCACGTCGTGAATCTGTTCACGATAGGATGCGTGTGGAGGTCTCCCAGTTTGAGAATAAACTTTCTGATATTGCATCCCAAAGTGATGCAGATAGAAAAGTTAGAGCCGCAAAGCTGGATACCGCTGTCAAGCTCGGTGAGCGTGACGTTAAAGATGCGATAGAAGGCATAAAAGGCGACTAATGTACAGTAGGCAAAAAAGGGAGCCCCAATAAGGGGCGCTAGGGCCACCCTTAACAGGTGAAGTCATGGCATGGGAAATCCAATATGGGTTACGCCCAAATACCAAGGACATCTAGGAGGTGAATTATGGCAGAAGCAACTACACAAGAGGTGACTGAATATCCCGAAATTGAAGGCGTGGATATGGATTATGTTGCCGGTAACGAAGAAGCTGAGTTTTCAAATATGGACTATGAGTCTGAGGCTAAGAAGTTTCAGTCCATGTATGACCGGGCACAGGCCCGGAATGAGGAGTTGGAGAAATACCAGCCACTCGTAGACCTATTGGAGACCAGACCTGATCTGGTGCAAACGCTCCAGCAGGCAATAGCCGGTGGACAGCCTATTCAGGCACAAAGTCTTCAAATGACGGAGGACGAGTTTAGCCCTTGGAAGGCCTTCTTTGATCCCAATTCAGAGTCTTATAGACATGTGCAAACACAAGTAAATGAGGCTGTGGATCGAGGAGTGCAACAGCGAATGGCTGTTGTGCAAGAACAGGTGTTTATGAATGACCTTAGAAAGGATTTGAAGGATTCATACAAGTTTGATGACAATATGGTCGAAGACTTTGTGAAATTCTATTCAACCCCGAAAGAGGATTTACCATTCGAGACGCTTGTTGATGTTTATCTGAAGACAAATGGAAGTGAGGATAGGTCGAAGCCTTCTTCGTCTTTAGATATTGTTAGGGCAAATAAACAAGCCCCCCGGTCACCCGGCAGTACGCAGGGTACCGGTGCTACGCCAAAATCTGAAGAAGATAAGGCATGGGACAGCATTAAAAATGCTGGGGGGTTTGGGAATAGATTGCCCTAAGTAGCTTAAAAAAGGAGATAAGCAATGGCTTATTATACTGGACAGCTAAAAAGTAGCAATGTTACTGCGGCCGCAACGTCCGCTGGTGTCGGAACGGCTCCGGATCAACGACGGTTATACGACTTTAGTGACAGAGTTGCTGAATTAGCTCCAGAAGAATCTCCATTTTTTGTATATCTTAGCAAGGTAGCGAAAGCACCCACAGATGATTCTGTGTTCCGGTTCCTTGAGAACCGTTCACGGATTGACTGGACAAACCGTACCCTAGTTGCTGACAGCGCACTGTCGTCGTTAGCGGCTGGTGTTAGTGGACAGATCGACTTTGATGATGGGTCTGGTTCCGCTATTAGTTGGCTTGTCAAGGGTATGGTCGTAGCTGTTGAAGTGGTAGATGGCAAATCACATGCCGTTTTCCGTATTGACAGTGTCAGTGTGCAGGGTAGTTCCGAAACTCGCTGTGATGTAACCTGTATGAGCGTTGGTAATGCCAGCGAAGGTGGTTACGATGCAGTGGCTGACGGTGATGTGGCTCAGGTTATTGGTACGGCGTTTGCCGAAGGTTCCGGTTCTCCGGACGTATGGTCTAAATCATTGGAAGATGATTTTGGTTATACACAAATCTTCAAAACGGCGGCCGAGCAGAGCAATACCTCTATGGCAACTCGTTATCGTGGATATGCAGACGAATGGAGTCGTATCTGGAATCTCAAGCTACGTGAACATAAGGTCGATATTGAAAGAGCAATGTTGTTTGGTCAACGTGGAAGATCAAGTGGAATTCAGACTACTGAAGGACTTGTAGGTCATGTTATTGTTAACCGTCAGGCGGAAACGCCCGGTGCTGTCACGTACAGTTCCGGTAAACCGTATTTTGCGGCGGCGGCTTCAACGGCAATTACCTATGATACTTTCTTGTCTGATTTCGAGGTCTTCTTTGATCCTGCCCGTGGTGGCAGTAACAACAAGCTGGCGCTTGCCAGTCTACCTGTAGTCTCTTACTTTAACAAGTTGGGGCCGGGTTTTGTTACCAAGAGCTTGGAAACAGAAGCAGAAACCGAATCGCAATCTAACCTGTACAACTTTCAAGCTGTGCAGAGAGAAGGTGCATTCGGTCACAGTATCATGCAATTAAATACCGTTCATGGTGATATGTCTATCATCAGGGAACCGTTGTTTAGAGGCATGTCTGCTGGAATGCTTTTGCTTGCTGACATGAAGCATTGTTCATACCGTCCTCTCGTAGGAAACGGTGTCAATAGAGATACTCATGTTGTCACGAATGTACAACAGGGCGATGAAGACTTACGGAAAGACATGATCCTCACAGAGGCTGGTCTTGAAGTAACGATTCCTGAAACTCACATGTTATATTCGATGACTGATCTAACCAGTGGTGCTTAAACTAGGAGTTAGGTGAAATGCGTAGTGATGTTATAAATGACAACAGTAGCTATTCTGATTCTAACAAAAAAGTAAAATGGGTTACCGAGGCAATGACGCTTACGCCGAATGACTCGGGAACTGTTTTCCTGATTGACCAGAACAGTGGTGCTTATGCTATTACACTACCTGATTGTGCCAGCAAAGACAATGAGATGATGGGATGGTATGCAGATTTTATTTTGCATTCCGTGGCATCAAATGCTGTTACTATTATCGCAAGTACCGACGATGGAGATAATATCCATGGTATCGGTATTGATGGTGAAGATGGTGCGGCTCAGACAGTAACTGAAGGTACCGGTGTTGACGTTATTACTATTATTAGTGGCGCAACAAAGGGTGACCGAGTTAGTCTTGTTTGTGACGGCGACAGTTATTATGTGTTTAGTTTGGCGGCCGATAAGGCTCATATCACGTTCACATAAAGGTGACAAATAGCTAAAAATCTGAAGTTCGGGGTTAGAATCCCGATATAAGGATCAGGTGGCTGGGGGGTCAAACCCCCTTCCACCTCTATGAAAACTTGTATGCATTGTGATAAACCGAATCCGGACGGCTGGTTTTATTGTAAAAACTGCCAGCAACCGGCGTCTCCACGGCAGTATACGGTTAATACAGTGATGAGGGAATCACCTTGGGCTCCGGCCATCAGGCGTGATTTAATAGATTTTAATATGATATCAATGGATAAGGATATTGAAAATAAGGCGGCAGAGAGGCATCAGCATCTCCATAGCAAGATATTCCCAAAGAATAAGAAGCAGGCAAGGATAAAGATTAATAGTGCAGGAAATTAAGGAGAAATAGCTATGCCGATAAATGGTAAGACTACTAAGTACAATGGTAAGAAAAGAAAACATAAAACTGTTAAAGCCGCCAAGGCATATAGTGCCAAAATGAAGAAAAAGAAGAGGTAGCAATGGCTAACGAACTAAGAATTGAAGCTCAGCTAGAATATAGCAAGAGCGGTGTCAAACAAAATAAACATGATTCTACTTATGCGGATGTTTCTGGAGATTCTTTTACCCATGTAGTTCAAGAAGTTGGTACTAGTGATGAACTGATAGTTATTGGTAGTGATGTTGCAACTTGGGGATATGTATATCTTAAAAATCTAGATTCAACTTATTATATAGAAGTTGGTCTAACAAGTTCATATTCAATAAAATTGAAACCCGGAGAAGTTGCTATGTTTAGAGCGGCGGCCGCTTTATATGCGAAGGCAGAGACAGGTAGCTCGGGATCTGATTTGGAAATCATGGTGATTGAAGCATAGTGGCAACATTCCAAGTACAGGTAGAGGATATGGTTGGTACAGTAGGCGGTGATTCTTCTGATACCACAGCACTTACATCATTTTTGACGGATGGGGCTAAGGATGTAATTAACCACATGCCGCTGTCTCTTTTGAGGCTTTGCTCCAGTGAGGTATCATTTACACCACAGGCTGTGGGTAGTGAGAGTTCAGCCTCTACGTTAAATACAGCCAAGATTTATAACATTAGGCGCAGTGACGGAACGATTGACCAGCCCTGTCGTTTGATACGTACTTCACTTAAAGGTCGTGCTTCCGATTCTGATGATATGGATTACGCTACGGCAACTGATCCCGTGTATTACATTGAAAGTAATTTTCTTAATATTTTACCATCATCGTCATCTGCTGTGGGTAAATACTCAGAGGTTCAGTACCCGGCGGTGGCGTATGGCGATAGTGCCATTACTCTTTTTCCCGATGAGTTGGAATCACTTGTAGTCCTTTATGCGGCAATGAAGGGAATAGAAAGAATTGTTACGGATACCACTGGCACTGATGAAGACATTGAGCTTGGACAGGCACGCAAAGATCAATATGCATGGCTTCTTAACCAGTATAACGCTGGTATACAGAATATGATGGGGGTACCGGCTGGTGGTGGTGCTGGGGGTGCAAGATGACATTTAAACAAATGCTGTCACGGATTAGGAAGGTACATCCAGATGCTGGAGAAACGTATGTGAAGTCACTTATCAATGACGCACTCCTTGACCTTCGTAAGTATAAGGTTGTAAGAAAGCATTCCAAAATAGATATAGTAGAAGACCAGCGCTGGTATAATGTGGGAGACAGGAACTCTGATCTCCGTGTAGATAAAATTTATTCCGTTGCCTACAAGGACTCTGATGGTGACTACCGGAAGATTCCAAGGCTAACGGATCATTATAGTATTGTAAATATAGATGAGAAATAATGGCTTATAATTATCCAGAAGAGTATCTTGCTTGGTATAATGTGGGTGACAGGATTGCCCTCGTAACCAGTAAGAACACATCGAGTAAGAATACATTTGAATCAATAGACGAGACCACGAGCAATGGATTGCTCATTGAATACAGTGCCCAGCCACGGGAGGTTGAGAACCTTTCAGATGTGCCGGAGGTAGATGACACGTTACATTCAGCACTGGTGAACTACGTTAATTGGAAACTTTTTGAGGACAGACTGGACGAAGTTAGTGCCGCTTCCGCTGTGAAGTATCGAGCACTCTGGGAAACCAAGGTGCGTCAGGAAGCTGGCAGGGACAAGGTAGGTGGCCAGAGGGCCATCGTCCCGTTTGCGTTTAGATAGATATGCCCATGTCAGAACATCTCGGGCGGAAAGGCATACATAATACAAGGAGATTAAATTATGGCAACAGATTCCCCAGCGGATAGTCACAGATATACTGTTGTAGAACAGGGCAACATCACACTAGGTCAGGCGGGTGTTGCATTTTTAGCTGACACAAGCACGTACACACCACCGACTGGTCTGGTGGTAGTGGCAATACAGTTTACAGAAGACTCTTTATTTGATTCCAGTGATGCGACAACGGCTGAGTCAGATTGGCCAACGGATGCACAGGGTGGCCCCGGCACTAACAGTGACGCTATTAACCAGACTACTATGCCACAGGGTATGACGATCTATGGTAGGTGGAAGACAGTAGCTTTGGATTCTGGTTCTGCATTCCTGTACTTAGGGCCTTAAGATATGCCACGGTTAGGCATACAGCTTGGTATCAGTAATCTTGTACACCAGACTGCACGTCTTGCAAGAGACCTTTGGAACAGTGTGAAAGATACATGGCAGAATGAACACCGTGAATGGCAAAAGATTGTTTAAAGATTTTATCGCAACCATGTCAAATAGTTTCGGGCGGTAAGTTGCGAGATTTAACAAGGAAACTTTAGGAGATTAAATTATGGCGACAGGAACATTAACAGGTTCAACAATTGCTTCGACCTATAAAAGCATTTTAAAAGTAAAAGGCGGAGCTAATACTATATTAGATGGAGACATCCAGCTTATTGAAGATGGAGATGGAGTTGATAGTGTATTAGGTCTTGCTACTGATAGTGCATTAATAAACGGAGATGGAAGTAGGCTTTATTTTTATGATGCTGATGGCGATGAGCATATATCAGCAGACACATCGGGTGTATTAAGCATAGCCGCAGGAGCTGAAATTGATTTAACAGCAACCGCAGTAGATTTGAATGGTACACTTGATGTATCTGGAAATACACAACTTAGCGGTACTGTAACTGTAAGTGCTGATGGGACTGGAAAAGATGTAATATTTTATAGTGGTACTGCTGGAGATAATTTTACATGGGATGCTTCTGAAGAGTGCCTAATAATAACAGGGACTGATGCGGCTCAATCTCTAAAGGTAGCTGATGGCGATTTAGTTGTCGTAGATAAAATATATTTATATGATAACGATGGTGGTGAATATATACATGGCTCATCAGACGGACACTTAGAAGTAAACTCTGGCACTACTCTTGACATTACCGCACCAACTGTTGATGTAAATGCTTCTACAGCGATTACTCTTGATGGTGATGTTCTCGTTGGAAATGGAAAGAGTGTGGTGATTGGGCATACCGCTCAAGAAACTGTTTCTGTCGACGATGGTGATACTGATTTAGTGCCAGAAGTTCAAGTGCTTGGCACACACATGGCAGATTCTTCGATTTTATTGGGGTGTTGGGCTAATTCTGGTGCTATCGCAGGTGCCCCCTCTCTTTGTTTTGCAAAAAGTCGGAACGCTACAATAGGTTCTCATAGTCGAGTCAGTGACAACGACCAGATTGGCAATATAATATGGTTTGGCGATGATGGCGTAGATTTAGAATCTCCTGTGTGTCAGATTCAAGGTGAAATTGATGATGACCCCGACACTGGCGATATGCCCGGAAGGATTCTATTTTTTACTACCACAGGTGGTGGTGAGGTTCTTACTGAACGGCTGCGTATCAGCTCGTCAGGCACCGCTTCATTCTCTGGTAACGTCAACATAACGGGTGCTGTTTCAAAAGGTTCTGGTTCATTTAAGATTGACCATCCACTACCATCAATGAAGGATACACATCATTTAGTACATTCATTTACTGAATCTCCAAGAGCAGATTTAATTTATAGAGATAAGGTTACTCTTGTAGATGGTTCGGCAATAATCAACATTGATACAGTTGCTGGGATGACTGAAGGCACATTTGTATTGCTATGTGACAATGTTCAATGTTTTACTTCCAATGAATCAGATTGGAGTGCAGTAAAAGGTTCTGTTTCTGGAAATATTTTAACAATAGAATGTGAAGATTCATCTTCAACTGCTGATGTGGCGTGGATGGTGGTTGGTGACAGGCAAGATGAACATATAATGGATACAAATTGGACTGATGAAAATGGTAAGCCAATTATTGAGCCAGAAAAACCAATTATTGAGCCAGAAGAAGAAGCACTGGAGAACGCTTGATAATCAACTGGTTATTAGCTGTGGTCTTGGTAGCTGGTATAGCAGTCATAGCTGTGACCTTTGCTGAATGGCTTAGAGATGGCTAAGGCAATAGTACATCCTTGGGGTGTAGTTATTACCAGAGATGAGATTGATGACGAAGAAGAACTGGAAGAACACGACTACGAACAGGTTCTGTGTGAGGTTATGGAAAAACAGGAACAGCTCAAGAACAAGATGTGGCTAGATACTTTCAATGAAATCATGGAAACCAACTAACAGGAGACAATATGGTATTGACACTAGAACAGGTAGATAAACGACTCGCAGAGATTCCGCAACAGATAGCGAAAATCACTGCCGAGCAACATCAATTGATGGGATATAAACAGGCACTGGAAGATACTGAAGCTGAAGCGGCACCCAAGAACGGTGTTACTGATGCAAACTTTA
>Ga0208553_1000908_pt1 | contig 10594 bp, 9 predicted proteins | sample 6_EtaG_FD_184079 | JGI IMG/M metagenome (GOLD analysis project Ga0208553, IMG submission 184079) | Marine viral communities from the Subarctic Pacific Ocean - 6_ETSP_OMZ_AT15160 metaG (SPAdes) (version 2) | ecosystem: Environmental > Aquatic > Marine > Oceanic | place: Pacific Ocean | collected...
GGGGGAGATAGGCCAGATCATTGGTATTTTCGGGACAGTGGCTGGGGCGGCACTCGCCGCTGTCTGGGCGTGGTTCAAGTTTAAATTCAAATGATATTCGGAAATTGCCGATACCGAAGAGGTGAACGAGGAGTTGCGTAGTGTTACGAGGTAAACTTTATGAATTCCCCCAATAATTTGTGGAATAAAATAACCGCTATAGTTGCAGTGGCTTCAATGTGTTTTGCAATTATGACGGTGTACGTTACGTTTGTAGCGGAGGACGCCGCAGAAGATGCGGTAGAGGTGGCAGTAAAGCCAGTGGCCCAGACAGTGAGCCAGAACACCATTACTATTGCGATCTTAGAAACGCGGCTCACGGCTATCGATGACCAACTGCAAGAAAACAATTCCGTGATGTCGCAAATTATGAAGCGTTTGCCCCCGGAAAAATTCTGGGAGGCGGGACGGTGAAATTAATCTGCTGCTTCAATATTCCCAGCGGTTCAGGTTAAGGAGGTGGCTGTGATAGGAGGCATCGTAGGGAGCTTGGTTGGCCCGATTACCGGATTGCTTGATAAGGTAGTCGAAGATAAAGATAAAAAGGCCCAGTTGGCGCATGAAATTGGGACTATGGCGGAAAAACATGGGCAGGAAATTGCCCTAGCGCAGATTGCGTTAAACACCGCTGATGCTAAAGGAAACTTCTTCCAATCATCTTGGAGGCCCTTATGTGGGCACGTTTGTGTGCTTGGCTTAGCCGTCAATTTTTTAATATCCCCCATAGCAGCCGGATTTGGAGTAGAAGTTCCACAAGCCGATATGAGTGTGATGATGCCCGTCCTAATGGGTATGTTGGGTCTGGGCGGTCTTAGATCATTCGAGAAAACGAAAGGCGTAGCAAAATGAGTTTTAAGTTATCACAACGTAGTCGAGACAGGTTAGAAGGTGTAGATGTCGGGTTAATCGCGGTCATTGACTATGCTATCGCCGTTACAAAAGTCGATTTTGGTGTAATTTGTGGTCTCCGAACCATTGAAGAACAACGAGAACTTGTTACTAAAGGTGCAAGTAAGACCATGAAATCTAAGCATATTGATGGACATGCTGTAGACCTTATGGCTTATATCGGATCAAGGGGTTCGTGGGAATTAAATTTATACGATGACCTTGCAGATGCCATGAAAGAGGGCGCTGAAGCCGCTGGAGTTGGAATTCGTTGGGGTGCCGCGTGGCATATCCCAGACACCCGCGAGTGGGATGGTACAATGGAAGAAGCTATGAATGCGTACGTAGACTTACGTCGTAGCCAAGGCAAACGGCCTTTTATTGATGGCCCTCACTTTGAATTGGCGGTGTAGTATGAAAACTACCGTAGAAGCTAGAGATATTGAAGATGGCGTAGAACCAAAGCATACGGTGCACGTTGTGTGTGCGCACTGTGGATACGATCTTGATGAAGCCGAACTTGAAGCAGATACTTGTTCTGACTGCGGCGAGACGCTAAACCTAAAGCAGCACGTAGCTATAGAAGTCACTACACTGCCTCCTATCTTTGGCGAAAGTATGTAGGTGGATTATGGCTCTAAAGAAGTTAGTATTTAAACCCGGTATCAACCGAGAAGTAACGCGCTACACCGATGAAGCGGGCTGGTACGAGTGTGATAAAGTACGCTTCAGACAGGGCTTTCCCGAAAAGATAGGTGGTTGGCAACGTATCTCAGGAACTTCGTTTCTGGGGGTGTGCCGATCTTTATGGAATTGGGTTACTTTAGGTAGTATTAATCTTATTGGCGTTGGTACGCACCTCAAGTTCTATTTAGAGCAAGGTGGTGGGTACAATGACATTACGCCTATCCGTAGTACCACCGCTGCGGGAGACGTGACGTTTGCTGCTACTAACGGGTCAGCAACTCTGACTATTACTGATGCAGGTTATGGCGCTCGTGAAAATGATTTTGTTACTTTTAGTGGCGCTGTATCACTAGGCGGTAACATAACAGCCGATGTGCTAAACGCTGAGTACCAGATCGTAACAGTCCCCGATGCAAACACATACACTATTACTGCTACAGCCACAGCCAACGCATCAGATACAGGCACTGGTGGGTCATCAGTAGTCGGTGCGTACCAGATACGTACTGGAGAGCCGTATGAAGTCCCACTTTCTGGCTGGAGTGGCGGCACATGGGGTGCTGGTGTATGGGGTACGGGTGGTGTTTCTACCGAAGCTATACGTCTATGGAGCCAAGCTAACTTTGGTGAAGACCTAGTATTTGGCCCTCGTGGGGGTGATATTTTCTACTGGGATGCTACAAATGGGGTAAATACACGTGGTGTTTACTTGTCATCTCTTGGTGGTGCGTCTAATGTACCTACTTCGCAGAATTTGATTTTAGTATCAGATATAAACCGTTTTGTGTTTTGTTTTGGTACTAATGATGTTGGCAGTGCTACAGTTGATCCAATGCTCATCCGTTGGTCTGATCAAGAAGATGTAGCACAGTGGACGCCAGCATCTACAAACCAAGCGGGGTCCTTGAGATTATCACGGGGAACTGAGATAGTCGCGGCTAAACAAGCACGTCAAGAGGTCCTCGTTTGGACCAACTCTTCGCTGTATTCACTACAGTACCAAGGTGCACCTGCTGTATGGGGCGCTCAGTTGGTTGGAGATAACATATCTATTGCTTCTCAAAACACTGTAGCTTTTGCCAGTGGTGTGGCTTTCTGGATGGGTAAAGATAAGTTCTATATGTATGATGGGCGTAGCCAACCGCTCCCATGCAACGTGCGTCGTTACGTGTTTGAAGACTTTAATACGTTGCAGTATGACCAAGTATTTGCGGGTACAAACGAGGCGTTCCATGAAGTATGGTGGTTCTATTGCTCCGCAGATAGTGAAATGGTAGACAAGTATGTGGTGTTTAATTACTTAGATCAAACATGGTACTACGGCACTCTAGCTCGTACAGCGTGGCTTGACTCTGGCTTGCGTGATTTTCCTTTGGCAGCAACGTACAGCTATAACCTCGTAAACCACGAACAAGGTACGGATGACAACCAAACAGGTACTCCTGCACCAATTGCAGCGACTATTACCTCTGGACAGTTTGATATAGATGATGGAGACAGGTTTGTGTTTGTATGGCGCATTATGCCTGATGTTACATTTGAAGGGTCTACTGCCGCTTCTCCTAGCGCTACAATGACGTTACTCCCCCTTGCAAACTCAGGATCAGGCTACAACAGCCCGTATTCCGAAGGAGGTAGTGCAACCGGTACGGTAACACGTACGGCTACAGTGCCTATTGAGCAGTTTACAGGACAAGTAAATACACGCGTGCGTGGACGACAGATGTCGATAGAGATGGCGTCCACTGAGCTTGGAGTTAAATGGCAACTTGGGTCTCCTAGAGTAGACATGCGCCCTGACGGGAGGCGCTAATGGTTAATAACATTGAGCGTACAGAACCGCCTGCCTTACCTCTAGCGCCTGAAGAGTATCAACGCCCGTTTATGGACCAAAACAGCAATGTTTTGCGGTTGTTTTTTAACCGTTTTATTAATTCACTTGACAACTTATTTAGCGTCGAAAACGGGGGTAAATTCCTCTATATGCCTCGCGGTGCCTTTTATAGCGCACAAGATCAAACTGCCTCTAATGTTAACACGGGGTACGCAGTGACGTTTAATAATACGGTATACAGTAGTGGGGTCACACTCTCTAACAATAGCCGAGTAAACGTCCAAAATTCTGGCACGTACAAGTTTGATGTGACACTACAATTAGAACATAACAACTCCAGTGAGACTTCTGTAACTGTGTGGGAACAGAAAAATGGCTCTGCAATAGCGTATTCGGGGCATATGTTTGATGTAAAAGGCAACGACGATTACGTTATACACTGGGGGTTTACTGTCGATTTAACCGCAGATGATTACATAGAAATTTACTGGGCAACTGGAGACACACAGCTAAACTTGCATACAGAGGCGGCAACATCACCTCACCCCGGTGTGCCATCGGCCTCCATTGATATATCATTTGTTAGCAACTCATAGTGTGTGTTTGCCTAATGTAACGTATCGTCTATACTGGTTGGACCCTATAACAGGAGCGAACCATGACCTTTGATTTTTTAGAATTGTTTAACGCTATCGGTGCAGCGTTAAAAGTAGTCACTAATGACTTCATACCTGCCGAATCCCTTGAAACTCCGATAACTGAAGATGTAACTAATCTTGACAGTTTAGATGTAACACTAACTTTCTTTGTATTTGGAGAGGCTTATGGCATCCCTGAAGACGAAGAAATAAACGATCAGTGGCCCTACGAAAGCGTAGAGTTACTAAGAAACTTTATATTCGAGCACAAAACTAAAGACCCCGAAGACGAGTTTGATTCGATTAAAGCACTTGTAAAAGAGCTATCATGATTTACATGACCCAGTGCCGAACAACGTGCACAATCGATACTACTCTGATTGACGATATACCCTACCCCCAGCACGCTCATATCCTACCGGATACGTTTCGCAGAGCAAAATCTGGATTGAAGTACCCCCCTCATGTGCTGATAGAAAGCCTTATTGACGATGAGCTACGTAGTTATGTGGCTGACAACCCTGTCAAAGGTAAGACAGGATTTATTTTTGCTGCTGGTAATCAGGGCTGGATGGGCAATAACGGACGGTATGACAAAGACCCCGATACAAAACTGCATTACAAGGTAAAAGTACCGTTTATTGTACTAACCAACATATACGCAGGTCGTATTGCAAGTATGTTTGGAGTACATGATCACGTGTCAACAGATGCTAGCGCTTGCGCATCTAGCCTACATGTATTAATGAATATGCAAACATTAATGGATAACTATGGATTTGATCGGGTTATTGTATTTAGTGGTGAAGATAGTGTGAACAACCTCGTCCTAGAGTTCTTTGGTGAAGCAGGCGCTAGTTTGCAGTACAAAGACGAAGGAGAGCGCCAGCCCTCTGCGTTTGATGATAAGAACCAAGGATTTCATATTGGACAAGGCGCTGTAGTTGCTATATTCGAGAAGGAACACGCGGGTATGGCTGACCCTTTAGCTAAATTCGTTGGCGCGTATAGCTCCGCAGAGGACAATACAAACCCTCTAGGGCAACGTGATGACGGTTCAGGCTTTAGTAAAGCTATCGAAGGTGCATTATTTGTAGCCAAAGCGCATCAAAATGATGTAAGGTTAGTTAAAACGCATGGAACTGGCACGCCAGTCAACAATGCTGCGGAAAAATCAGCACTCCTACGTTCTCTAAACGAGTTTGTAGCAACATCCTACAAACCACGTATTGGACATACAATGGGTGCTAGCGGACTATTGGAGACTGGATTGTTGCTACGCGACCTAGAAAGCGGCCTCGTGCCGAAAATCCTAAATAGAACTCAGGATGATTCTGTGTTCTTGTCTTCTGACGCCCCCATCCCCGAGGGCCTAATGCTCAGCCTTGCCGCTGGCATGGGTAACATATACTCGGCTGCGTTGTTTTCACGGGAGGTGTAAAATGGAACTAGTTAATAGTAAGGAGAAATTGTTAAAGGGTCCTGAAATTGTTGCTATGTCAGCATACAATATGCCAGACCTAAAGTATCCAAAAGAAGTTGTGCTAGCAGCAGTTGCCGCTGAGTTCTCACTACCTCGGACCGATCTTGTGCAGATTGGTAATACTGTTTTTGTTGGTCATGTTGGTAAGGGCAAGAAAAACTCTAAAAAGATGGTAGGGCGAGCTTTTAATGTCGATACGGGACGGAACTTTATAGTAAATGGGTTCAAGTATTTCACGTATCTACAGCAAAAAAAGATTACGCATTATACAACAGAGTTTTATGGCCCTGTGTTTCTAAATGGTTTTAAACTATTTAAGCGCCGCGCAGATCAGCAAGATACTGAGATTGCAATTGGTAAATACAGAAATACTGACAAGTATGTGGTGTTCATGCGACTCGGTAAAAAGCCACTGATGCGAGGGTTGTAAATTGAGTTTCATCGTTGACGCTATAAAAGACACAATAGACTGGGTTGCTGGCGCAATTGACGATGTTGTTGATTTTGTCTTCGATGAAATTCTAATGCCTGTTGCTAGTTTTATCCTCGATATTGTAGAAGGCATGGTAGATGACCCCCTAGTATCAATTGCTAAAATTGTAGCTACAGCGACGGGGAACGCGTGGGCTGTACCGCTAATTGACGGTGCATCTACTGCTTATAATGGCGGAGACCTTGGTGATGTTATTGAAACTGTTGCAGTATCTTATGTAGCAGGCAAGATTGTTGGTGAAGTTGCTCAACACACCGCTCCATTTGTTAGCGACGTGATCGGTGAGTCACTTAGCGAAGGTGTAAAAGAGTTAGCGGTTTCAACAATTACACAAGGTACTGTTGCAGCCACACAAGCCATTATATATGGGGAAGACCCTCTTGAAGCCTTTGCTAGAGGAGGTATTACCGCTGCGGTATCCGCAGGTTTAGGTAAAATTGGCGAAAAAATGGGTTGGGAGGTGGAAGTCACTGACCCCGACACAGGCCAAACAACTACCCGAGCTATACCTAATGTGGTTCAAAACATGGTTGGTGCAGCACTTGGTGCCGAACTTACTGGGCAAGAAATTACGTCGGAATTAATGGCTCACGCACTAACACGCGGTCTAATAACAACTCAACTTGTACGCGACTATATTGTAACTAAGCCTGGCGTTGGTGATCGTGAGATAGGGTATATCACCGCTGCGTTCCAACGTACAGCGGCTATAGCGTTATCTGGTGGTACTGGTAAAGAAGCCCTCGCTCAAATTATGGCTGTTATATCTGCCTATGGTATGGAAGAACTGCACGATCAGATTAACAACTCTGGTGTCGGTGACGTTGTTAATAACATAATAGATAAATTATCTGGAGACTATGAAAGAGTACAAGAAATCCGCGACACACTAATTGAAGTAGGTCCTCGACTTCAAGCAAACAGTGAAGAATTCAACGCGAAGTATGCTGAATTAGAAGAAGTGTGGAATGTTTTTAATGATAATAGAGATCGTATTCAGGGGCTTAAACGAGACATAAAGGAGTTTAATCCGAGCAGTCAGATGTATCAAGAGACGCAGGAGGAAATAGCGGAGTTAACGGATGTTGGTGACACTGCACTTCAAGCGTATAACGATCTTATAGATGCAGGGTATGCAGATCGTCTTAATGAACTTAGACCTTTAATTGAAGCAGACAATGCACTGTTGTTAGAAAACCAACAGGCTTTAATTGCAGCGCAGGGTGACTTACAAATTGAAGCTGATCGTTTAGATGGTAATTTAACATCTGTATATGCGTCAACAGATCAATACCTAGTCAACGCTATGAACCCCGGCTTTAACGCTGATCAATACAAATCTTTAAATAATTTATCAGATGACGTAGACCCATACACACACTTTCTAGCGGAAGGACAATATAATGGCGCTTACACTAGCTACGCACAATTTGAAGCAGCGTATAACGAAAACCGCAGTGTCGTACTAAATGAAATTATGTTTAGTGGTTTTGGTGTTGACGTTGAAAGCATATTTTCAACTCATAATATATTTTACTCATCTACTTCTGCGTTTGATGATAAGAAATTCTCTCTTGTTCACAATTTAAGAAGTAACCAACGTGAATTGTTAATGCAGATAATTAAAGATTCTGGATACTACAGCCCAGAATCTTTAGAGGCTTTGTTTTCAGATACAGAAGCGCAAGAAGCTATATTTAACACTTGGGTTACCGCTCTTGGAACTGATCCAAACAGTAGTTATCAAACAGGTCAAACACTTACTGAAAATGATTTAGCTATACTCGATCAAATGGGTTACGACATACGTGAAGTAGCGGTGGGTACTGGTATGACCGCCGAAGAAGCGTTAGCGCTAGATCAATTTGCCCGTTTACAAAACGATGCGGGTGACGAAAGTATAATTGAACTAGGTGAAGGCGTTACCGCTGCGGATGTTGTTCAAGGTAACGCCGTAATACATTATGACGACTCAGGTAATGCGTTTTGGGGGGGTGTACATAGCCCATCTCGATGGAGTCCAGTACATGGTTGGGTAAGAGCTTATTATGTTAAAGACGCAAATGGTAATAACATTGACATAGTCTACCGCAATCAAGATGGCGAACAAGTTACAGATGGGCTACCTAATCCGAACCAGTCCATTGTGGGGCCTGGTTTGCAGATAGTTGTTACTCGTGGCATAGACGGTGTAGGTTCACAGACACAAGCTGGACTGGTATTAGCTGCTGCTAGTGGCGGCATGTCGTGGGATAGTATCCAAGAAAATCTTGGATGGTCTGATAGCCTTATAGATATGGCTCAAAATGCTCTTAACTGGGCGGAAAGCACTGATACCGAGTTCGACATCGGATTTCTTGAGTTTGACGCTCAGAACTTTCTTGCCAACGCTATGCAGGCTGGTGGCGGTATCTTAGATGCTTTTAATGGCATGTCTACTTTGTTTGGTATTGCACCTGACACTACAGCACTCGGTAAATTTGCGAAACAACTACAAGACATTGGTACCGCAGGTAACACTGAAGAGTATAAAGAAGAACTAGGCAAACTCGAAGCCATGATGAATGCACCGTCAACCCTTCCTGTAGATGAAGACGGTAATGTTATAGGAACATGGTACGAACGAGCGTTCGATAAAATTGAAATTATTGCTGGTGCCGCAGCTACGCACCCTAGCGCATTTATCTCTCAGTATATTGGCGTTGAAGCACTGCAAGAACTTGTACCTTTAGCCATTGGTGGTTTGGCTGTCCTTGGGGCTAAAGGTACGGCAATGGCTATAGGACGTACATTGTCTACACGTATGGCAGCAGGCACTGGTCTTACTGCGGCAGCAATTACTGATATTACAGAGAGTTATGGCGGCTCTGCTTCTGAAGCCTATGACCGTGCGTTAATGGTTGCTTTAGACTCAACTAACCCAGAAACAGGACAGCTATTTACTCAAGAAGAAGCCGAAAAGTACGCTATGACTGTTGCAGTACAGACGGGTGCTGTAGCTGCAACACTGACCGCCGCATCAATGGGTATTGGTGGTATGGCTTTAGAAAAAGCACTTCTTGGCGATAAAGGAGTAGCCACTGGGTTTGTTGCGCGAGGTATAGACGAACTTGCTAGCCGCGTTGCTAACGGCGGTAGTATTATGATTAAAGAGGGCGTAACCGAAGCTCTTGAAGAAGGTCTTGCTACTGCGTATAGAGAAAGTACTTTACACCTAATAGACCCTAGCATTAATGTTTCTGGCGAGGTTGCAGGCGCATCCTTTATGGGCTTTTTAATTGGTGGTCCTGTAGCTGGCGGTGCATATGGTGCAAGTCAACTTGGAGATACGTTTTCTAATTTTGTATCAGCCATAGACCCAACTATTAGTACAGCTATAGTTAAAGTACGAGACGCGTTTACAAACTATCAAGCGACTGATGCGGCTATTGCGCAGCAGATGGGTTACGAACAATATTTAGAGGTGCAACGTGCAGAAGCTACCCAAGAAATTAACGATGCGTTAGACGATCTTGGTGTAGCTAGCGATTCTATTGTACGCACTAATGTATTAAGTCAGGTAAACCCAGACTATGTTAATCAGGCTGAAGCTATCACAGCGTTTATCAACGCCAACCCAGATTACAACCCAACTGAAGCAGAAATTAACTCTTATGTACAAACAAGCGGTCAAAGCGAGCTTGATGCTAATGTTGATCGCTACGTTGATGATCGTTACGTGGATGTACAAGAAGTCATTGCAGCAGCAGCAGATCAGGGCGTAACGCTAACTGAAGAAGAGGCGCAAGAGTACGTAGGGCAAGGCCCTGCGGGACATGAAGCTGCTGTACTTGACCAACTCGGCTTAGAACTTGGACCCAGATACACCAGTGAAGGTGAAGTACGTGCAATGTTTGAGGCACAAGGTTACACACCGACCGACGAAGAAGTACAAACGTATATAGGAAATATTGCTGAATCTACGCAAGAAGCCGCAATTAGTACTTATGTAGACCCACGTCAAGTAACTGATGCTGAAGTTACAGCACTATTTGATGCACAAGGGTTTAATCCTTCTGCTACTGACCTTGCCGCATTTACTGGGCAGGGCGACGCTAATTTTGAAACAAATACTAACGTAACATCTTATGTAGACCCACGACAGGTTACTGAAGCAGAAGCACGTGCAATGTTTGATGCCTTGGGGTATACACCAACTGACGAAGAAGTACAAACGTATATAGGACAAGGTGAGGATAACTTTGAGTCTGGACAGGACAGTGCAGTAGGTACATACGTTGACCCACGTCAAGTTACTGAAGCTGAAGCACGTCAGTTCTTTGAAGATCAAGGATACACACCAACTGACGAAGAAGTACAAATGTATATAAGACAAGGTGGTAGTGAATTTGAGACTGGGCAAGACAGTGCAGTTGGTACTTATGTAGATCCACGTCAAGTTACTGAAACTGAAGTACGTGCAATGTTTGATGCCTTGGGGTATACACCGACTGATGAAGAAGTACAAGCGTACATGGGTCAAGGTGGTAATG
>Ga0208553_1000909_pt1 | contig 10586 bp, 14 predicted proteins | sample 6_EtaG_FD_184079 | JGI IMG/M metagenome (GOLD analysis project Ga0208553, IMG submission 184079) | Marine viral communities from the Subarctic Pacific Ocean - 6_ETSP_OMZ_AT15160 metaG (SPAdes) (version 2) | ecosystem: Environmental > Aquatic > Marine > Oceanic | place: Pacific Ocean | collected...
AGAAAACGCAGAGATTCGGGTTGCTAAGATCGTCAATGAGTTTGACTCCTCGATGCCTGAATGGGTTCCAGGATACAACCGGACGTTCGACATCGGCGACTTCAACCAAGAGATTCAGGCTTTGATTATGACGCTCAACGCTCCAATGCCGGTCGAGATGACACGCATCGCAAATGAGAAGCTCTTAGATCGCATGGATCGAATCGGAGCGGGCATCACTCCAGAACAGCGTGAAGAGGCTATCGAGGCTATCAAGACCTACGATCCAACCGCTCAATCATTCGGCGATCTGGAACAATTTTAATCGGTAACTCCTGCACCGTAAGCAGGTGATTAGGTGAGCACAGACCTTTGATTGTGTTATTGGTGATCGCGACCACGACAGCGAACGGAGAAGTAAAAGATGGATGACAAGCAAATTGAAGCATTGAAAGCCGCGGGACTAGATGAAGCGTTTATCGCGTCACTAAGCCCCAAAGACAATGGAACCGACGCACGTTTGAAAGCCTTGGAAGCAAGACTTGAAGCGGAGACGGGGAAGTCTAATGGCATTCTAAGCGACAAGAAGAAGGCGCAGGCTCATGCTGCGGAATTGCAGGCGAAGATTGAAGAGTTAGAAGGTAAAGATCTCGGTGAGGTCGAAAAACTGAAGCTCGATTTTGAACGCCTGCAGTCGAAGTATGACCTCGAACAATCACAACGGGCTGAACTCGAAGCAACGTATGGAGCTGAAAAGCGATCCAATGCGCTGAATAAAATCGGGGCCGGTCTTGAGTGGATGGACAATGTGCCGAAAGCATTGCAGGTGTTAACCATCGAAAAAGAGTTTGCGGACGTAGATCTCGGAAACGAGGTTCTTGTTGCAGACAAATTAAAGTCCATTAATGAAACGTATGCAGGGATGCTGGCTTCAAATGCGCCGAGTGGTGCAGGGTCACGGCCTGGAGACGCTTCAGCTCAACGTAACACGGTTACACGCGAGCAAGTGGCAAATCCCGATCTAGGCAAGGTGGCGGCTGATCCGCTCGCTTATGTCTTGGCATCGGCTGGCGCAGAATAAACAACCAATAACACAAAGGAAACATCATGGCTATTAGTACCAAAACATTAGGTGACATCACTCCAGAAGTTTGGAGCAATGTTGTACTCGCGGGACTTCGACAGAATCTTGTCGGTGAACTCATTTGTAATAAGAACTTCAAACAGGAACTCTGGGGCAAAGGCGACACGCTGAACATCCAGACCATGGGAACTCTGACGGATGCTCAATACACCGATAGTAACATCACGTATGAAGCTCTGACTGATTCCAACCAACAGCTCGTGATTGACCAAGAGCAGTACGTTGCATTCAAGGATGAAGATGCAGAACGGAACAACATCTCGGTTAACTACATGACCGAAGTGATGACCGATGCAGGCTATCAGCTCGGCGACTTCTGGGACAACCAGATCATGGCTGAGTATGCAAACGCGGGAATCGTTTCCCAGAACCCAGCCGCTGCATCATGGCAGATCACCGCCACGACCGCCGCTAACCTGCCTGCATTGTTCGGCGCATTGAAACGTGAACTGAAAGCTGCAAAAGCTCCTGCCGGTTCTTGCTACTTCATCGCTCCACCTGAAATCGAAGAAGCAATTACGCTTTACTTCGGAAGCAAGGGGCCAGCATCGCAGTACTCAGACGACTACGCGAAGAATGCAAACTATGCCGGCAAGTTCTTCGGCGTTGAAACGTTCATCAGCAACAACTGTGTTACTGAAGGAAGCAACACTCACGGTCTTGCCGGTGTAATGGGAACATCCATTGCGCTCGCCAATGACGTTATCACCGACGAGGCTCTACGCCTTGAAGGTCGTATCGCCAACGGATACCGCATGTTGTCCATCGGTGGGGTTAAAACGTACAAGGCTGCTATCAGCATTGACGTTGACTTGAACAGCACCGTCATTGCGACAAGCTAACCAACTAGGGGAGGGAACACCAACCTCCCCGAGTTTATTACCCAATTCAAATAATTATTAAAATAAAGGCATATTATGAAAAAAGTATTAATTTCATTAATTGCGCTCGTTGCAGCGTTTGCCGTCTTCTCTGCTGACTACACTCCGCTGACATCAGAAGAGGGAGCTTTGACGGTCCAGTCAACCGCGACCTCCAACCTCCCCACTTAATTTGGAGAATCAATGAGCGATTACACACCAACGACTAAATACAAACACATTCAGGAAGCTCCAAAAGTTGAGGCTCCGAAACCTGTTGCGAAAAAAGTGCCGAAAAAGAAGAAGACTCCTGCTAAAAAGGCGACGAAGTAAATGCCTCAGTACTCACCATCATTAGGCTTCAAGCATAAGAGGCAACCGAAGCCGAAAACCCTGATAGAGAAGATCAAAGCGACGTTCACACGGAAGGTAAAATAATGGCTTACACTCAGACCATCACAGAGGCGAACACCTACTTCAGTACGAGCAACCATATCCGCTCATACGACTGGACGCAATACACGACCGCTGAACGTACCGCCGGACTCGCACAGGCGCAGAGAGAGCTGGAAACGTATCTCAACCGAGATTTATATGATCCTGCCTCTGATGACCGATATCGTGACGATTACGCGCACTTTGAGCAGACTCTATTCATCCTCGATGAAACCGTTAGAACTCGCGGAAGTGAAACCGGCGCGGAGTTGGTCGAAACGGTAGACACAGAACAGCGTGACAAGTATTACGGCGTGACGATCTCCCCAATGGCTCAACGCTACTTTGCAATGACCAGACGCAAATGGGTGCGAGGTTAAGGAATGCCGAAAGATGGCTCAAAGATATTACGCCAGCAGATCAAAGCGGGTGAAAAGGACTTGGCGCGTATCCTCAAGGATGCACAGCGCGAGGTTGAGTCGAAGATCAATAAGGCCATCAAGAAGAAGAATTTCGCATCTGCTGCATCCGTTCGATCTGGGTTGTATCGTGGGATTACCTCGGAATATATCAAGCTGAACAGAAAGTTTGATGTCTTCGTTGATCAGCAATCGAATCGGGTTGCGAAGGAATGGGTCGGACACGTTGCCGACGATCTGCCAAAGGGAGCCAAGCTGATTCCGTTTGGGCAGTTCTCCCAGAAGTATTTAAACGACATCGTTGAGCGCGTTAATCCGTCCACAATCGATGACCGTGTTTTGCTGAACTCTCGGTTCGGCTCAATGGCAAAGAGCGACACAGACGCGATTCGTGTGATTGTTAGCGACACTCTACGCAAAGGCGCGGCGTCAGGAATGACGACTCCTGAGATGGCGCGAGAGATGAAGTCGCGGATCTCTGAGTTTAGTCCCGGGTTAATCCTCCGAGATAAAAACGGTCGCAAGATGAAAGCGGATTCTTATTTTGCGATGATTAATCGCACAATCTCCGCAAATGTTGCGAGGGAAACTTACACATCAATGAGCGCGGAAGCCGGTTACGATCTCCAACAGGTCGAAGGCGGTATCACTTCGGGAAGCCTTGAGCCTGGAGATCCTTGTTCTCGCTGGGCGGGCAAGATTCTATCCATGAGCGGAACAACAAAGGGATATCCAACCTATGCAGAGGCAGTTGCTGATGGGCTATTCCACCCGAATTGTATCCACAGCCTTTCCGTAGTAACGCCAACCGGATTACCTGAAGCCGAGGAACAGCGCAAAGAGGAAACCAAGGAAGGCGCAGAGGCTCGCAAAGAAGTCAACAAGGAGCGCAAGGAGGAGGGCTTGAAACCTGCCAAGTTTGGGACGGCTAGTGTTGCGAATAAAGGCGTGAAGGTAACAGGCGACAAGTTACCGAAAGCGAAGAAGGTTACAGAGGCGAAGACGTTTGTGCCTGCTAAATTGCCAACAAACAAAGAACAAACACCTTTAGCTTTAAAACTTACAGAGAAGCATGGGCGCATTCTTGACGAGAAGAAGGATTTTTCAAACGCCCTGCGAGACTATATTAGAAGCGGCTCCTCGGAAATATTGGCAGTTGCTCGCGGATCCGTCGCTGGTGATTCCGTTAAAGGGAAGGTGCTTACAGCGCAAGTTGTAAAAAAGAGAAAGCAGCAACTCTCAACAATAGACGCAGGGTTGTCAAAAGCAACTCTCGGCGAGGATGTCAGAGTTTGGCGCGGTGTGAAAAACCTGCCGTCTGATAGAAGTATCGCGGACAAGATGATTGGAACGGTGATTTCGTCGGATGCTCCGATATCAACCTCAATATCACCGAGAGTTGCTAAAGGCTTTGCTGGTGCAGATGGCGCAATTTTAGAGTTCACAGTCGGAAAAGACCAGAGCGCGTTTTATGCTGACTCAATGTGGAGATCAAAGAAGGCTTATGCCCACATGAAAAAAGGCGGACTCGGGGAGGCTGAGGTTTTGCTACCGGCAAGCTCGAAGATAAAGATACTGGGAGCGCGAGTTGAGGATATAGACGGCGTTTCGAGGCTCATTTATGAGGCAACGATGACAACAGGAGTCAAATTCTAATGCCTGACGTAACCATAGACGACCGAGAGCTTCGGAAGCTGATGCGTAAGATTTCCAGAGCGAGCAAGGGAAATCAGAAGTTCATCAAGCGCATGCTCAAAATCATCGGCTCGATTGTTCATGGCAAAGCGAAGGCATACGCACCGAGATCGGCAACAAAAGCGGAGTATGAATCAACCCTCAAAGGCGGGAAGACAAAGCGAGCAACATCATCATTCACGACAAACAACCTCAAGAAATCCATCACAACAGAGGTCAAGCGGGATCGGGTAGAGATCGGGGTTCCATCCAACTCACCCGCAGGTGACTACGCAGAGAAGATGCACGATGACAAAGGCAAGTCATGGAAGAAGCTCGGCAAGCACAACGACGGAAAAGCAACCGACAAATATATTTTCAAGGCATACGCGGATTCGGAGAAAGAGATCATGGGCGAACTCGACACATTGCTTGATAACATCGTGAAAGGAATATTCAAATGAGCGCGAAACCAATATACGAATTTGACAAGACAACAACCTCAACCGATGCCGTTCCAGCAGCTTTGCAGGGTTCGGTTTATTGGTACGACACAGAGGAGACGGTAAACTCTCAGGCGATCTATTATGAATCAACAGACACGTACGCAATGTGGTACGACTCTTCGGACTGGCTGATCACGACTGTCGCTGATGTTGATACGGTCGCAACCGATAAGTTCACGCTTTCAGGCTCAACCTACACAGGAGCAGGCGCATTCTCTGGGACTCTCACGTTATCCGAGAACACAATTAGCGAGGCATGGAACAAAGCAGAGCGGGCAGTCTTCACCTCATTGATCAGCTTTCTCGGATGCACAGAGCGCGTCAATGCGTTTCGTGGCCGGTTTGAATTAAACGAAGAAGGCGCGATTAAATACCGCAACATTTGGAAGATTAATTCAGGTAGCGAGGCCGATGCTTATGATCCAGAACGCACATATGGCGACAATGGCAACTGGTGCAATCTATTCATCAAGGCAGAGCTTGAGGGTTATTTCGATACACGGGTCAAAGCGATGAACTTTGCAAGCTCGGTTCTTGCCTGGTTACGATCAACAGACAACCTCAAAACGGTCAGCGGTTCTAATGTTAACTGGTGCATGCTTGACGGCTTACCAGAACCGCCAGAGCCAACGGTCGGGGTTGCTCAGGTCATGTGGACGGTAAAGATTCCGCTCCAGATCCTTTATCTAACCGAGGGCGAATACTAGCAACCTAGACGAAACAGAGTCATCAAATTATATTAACAACGAATTAACGGAGGCAAACTCATGGCAGACGCAACAGTGGCAGTAGAAGCAGCAAACCTTTTCGGATTGCACACAAATTTCAACACATCGACAAGCGGAACGAACGTGGTAGAAACCAACGTCGCGGTCAATGACGAGGTGGGCAACGTAGAATGTCAGCAGAATATTGCTGATATTACGAACTACTCACAAAGCGCATCTTATTGCGGGGCTGATTTCATGTCAGACATCGGAACCTTCCTGACTCAGTTCGGGGACTTCCAGACCATCGGAGTTGTTACCGGCCTAACGATCAACATGAGCGCGGGCAACTATGTGACGATTGACATCACGGGTCATCAACATGCCTCAAACGCTCACGCGTCAGGCTTAACGCTTGGATATGCAGATGTGTCCGACTTCCTCCCACATGAGGCCGGTGAAGCCTTTATATCATGGAACGGGTTTGGTGTTCCTGACTTCGGTGTGACGACCGGCTCCAACTCCTCACCGGCAAGCGCAACCGTAACATTCTCAATGAACCACGTTGACCAGACCGACGAGGCAGGCGATCACTTGGTTGGTAAGAATCTGACTCCTCGCTGCGAACTTTCAATGGACTTTGTAGGCGTACCAACGTCAAACACATCCACACTCCTTGAAGCCGACTTTGATGGTAACACCAACGACATGCTCGTTCCTCTTGTTGACTCGCACGACACAAACGACAGCAACAGCGACTTCGATACGTTTGCCTTCTCAGCACACGCAAACACTGACCTCGCTACATCGTAAGGTTCGACATGGCTTTTAAACGTATAACAGACGACCGAGGACGGCGAGCGATAGTATCGACGCCCGACTCGGACGCACCAAAGGAAGCAGATGCAGGAACTGACGAAACAGACGATCAAGAGGATTCAGGCAAAGACCCAGCATGTCGTGGATGTCGAGGACTTTGATTGCATCGAGGAGCTTGACCGATTAGCTGACAAGGTTGCGGGCGTTACGAAGACAGAGCGCCGGCTTTTAAATTCCCCTTTTGATCTTTGCGGAATCAAGTTTTTTCCTCTGACGGTTGCTAAATCTCTCTGGTATGTTGAGAAGCTCGACGAGTGGGAGATTCCAGAGCTTTACCACGACGGCTTTTTCTTCTGGCTCTTGACGCTTCCTTTGACTGACGAGGCTCTTTCTGAGTTCTCCGAGTTTAAGAAGGCGAACAAGGCTCTCAAGAAGTTATCCAAACGGATGCATTGCACGACTGAAGAGATTCAAACGATCTGTGAGCGTTGTTGTGGCTCGTATGGTGGCACAGGAGGCGAAGAGGGCGAGGGTAAGGGCAAAGACGTCCGCAACGAGTTTGGTGGCCTTGTAGCCTCCCTGATTCGCGAATACGGGCAGAGTCCAGAGCATTGGCTTTATGAGGCACCAATCGAGCAGGTCGGCGAGTTCTATGATCTATTCATTGCGCGGATTGTAGCCGAGGACAACGCAAACAGATCGACATCAGCGAAGGGCGGGAAGGCGGTTGCTCCTAAAGCAACACCAAGACTGCGAGCGTTGAAGGAATTTAGAGACAAGGCGCAGGAAATAGAAGAAGAATGGAGCGCGATAGATGGCATCTAAAAAAGTAAATTTGATCATCAGCCTGAAGGATAACGTCTCGGCGGGGCTGAAGAAGATTGGTGGCGGGGTTAAGGTTTTAGGAACCGGCTTCCGTCTTATGGCGAAGGTCGCTGCGGTTTCTTTCGCGGCGGTTGGAGCTGCTGCGGCTGTTGTCGGGCGAACAATCAAGAAGTCTTTTGAATTTGAGACGGCAAAGGTTCAGCTTAAGAGCCTGCTCGGATCAACTGAAGCAGCAATCGAGCGATTCAACGAGCTTCGAGACTTTGCAGCGTCTACGCCTTTCCAGCTTCCTGAACTCCTCGACGCATCCAAAAAGCTCACGGTCTTTACGGAAGGCGTACTAGGCTCGGCTAAATCTCTAAGGGTAATTGGTGATGCGGCAGCAGCAGTCGGGACGCCAATTCAAGAGGTTTCCTTCTGGGTTGGTCGGGCTTACTCCATGCTAAAAAGTGGAAAGCCATTTGGTGAGGCTGCAATGCGCCTCCAAGAGATGGGGATTCTCACGCCTAAAGTCCGCGATGAGATGGAGAAGCTCCAGAAGTCTGGCGCATCATTTGAGACAATCTGGGGTAAGATGAATGGCGAGATGGGCCGATTCAGTGGCTCAATGGAGGAGCTTTCATCAACCGGCGCGGGTAAGTGGTCAACCTTAATGGATAATATGGGGATTGCTTCAGCCGAGTTCGGTGATGAACTTCTCGGACTTTCTAAAGAAACCATCGGGGACTTGACCAAAGCCATTCAGGGTTTGGTAAAAGACGGCTCAATTAAGCGATGGGCAAAGCAAACAGCGACAGCCGTTGATGGAATCCGCAAGGTTGTCGGTCCGGTGATTGATCACTTTACGAAGCTTATTAAAAAATATAATGATCTAGGTAGGTTTGTTGGGGCGTTTGCGGAGAGCCTTAAGAGTGGAAGCGGGTTCAAGGAGGCGATAAAAGACGCAAACGACTACGTCGAAGCCACAAATAATAATATTGAGGCGCAAAAGAAACTGGCCGCTGAGACTGAGCGAGTCAACAAGCTAGTCGCGGACAAGGAAAAAGCGCAAAAGACCGAGGATGAGAGATGGAATAAAATGCTCTCAGAACAGCGTGATCTGGATGTTCAGTCTGGGTTGACATCTGGCTGGAGTCCTGGCGCGGGCAAAGGAGGTGGAGCGGCTGATACAGCAGCTTCTCCGGTGGCGAAGGTTGTTAAATCGAGTGGCGGTGGCGGTGGGGGTGGAGCATCAGACGCTTCAGGCTTTGCGGAGATGGCAAAGAAGATGATGGACGCGGGGACATCTTCGCATCTTGCACTACGCGCAACAACTCAAGCAGCAGAACTTGAAGCTGAAGGCCGACATCGTGGGATTGAGGGAATCGGGAAGATGGCCGAAGAAATGTTGAGAGCGGGCGAATCTATCGCGGTTGTTCGGCATGACTTAGAAAAGGTTATGCAGGCGGGCGAGGCGGGAGCGGACGCAACAAAGAAGAAGGACACGACCGCAGACCTCATCGCAGAATCAAACGAATTAGCAAGGCAACAGCTCGCAATAACAACGGAACGCCTCGGCGGGGTTAAACCATAAAGGAACGGTCATGGCAACAGACTATTTTTCAAGCCAATGGGAATGGGGAACGGTTGATCAAAGCGTTGAAATGCTTACTGGTGCAACGTTCGTCACCCGAAGCAATTGGACGTTAACCCGTCACCGCTGGAGTAATGAGCCTTATATCTCGCAGTATGGAACAACCGAAGACCGGCTCATTGGATATAATGCTGGCGTTTATAACGAGATTGAAGGGCCGAGCATTTATGGCGTGAAGTTTGACACCACAACCGAATGGGTTGACGCTCAAACTTTGTGGGTTTCGAATGGTGGCGAGTCGGCAAGCCAGCCGGTTTACGTCCAATATTTAGCTGAAAACAAGCCGAATGGTGCCTTGGTGAATGTGCTATGGAAGTCACTTAACTGGCATTGCGGGTCATTCACAAGGGATGATGTTGAGCAGTTTACCGGCTCAACGTTGCATCATATTTACCAATCATCAGGCGGGAATCTTGGCGATAATCCATTAGATGTTGGGATTGGTGATTGGGCTGCCTTTGCCCCGTCTACCCCTGTTCCAGGATACTACCCCGCCCCACTACTCTGCGAATCAGATCAACGCTCCTATGACATCCAGGGCGTCGACTGGTACAAACAAACGCAACGATGGATTTATAAGGACAGTTGGTCATAATGGCATTGCGCGACAACTTCAAAGGCACAGGAACTTTTATTCAGTTTGTGAATGAGTGCAATAAACTCTTTGCCGCGCTGAGTAATATCCGCGTATTTATGCCGAAGGGGTACAAGGGAATCGAGCCAACGCTAAAGCTAAATGGCGACAATCGTGGTCTGACTTTTGACATGGGCGAGGCTTTGATCTTTACGCTCAATAACGTTGAATGGAACTTTTCAGGCGATGCAGACATTGATGATTATAGCGTGGAAGTTGACGATGGTCAGTTGATCATCAGCGTAGAAGCAAATATACCGCCGGAGTAATATGGAATTTACAGGCACAGGGAATATGGTTGATCTGGTTCGTGAATGGAATGACGCTTTCACGGCTTCAGAGAATCCAACGGTTTTACAAGAGCAAACGATGTCCGGTCGGGCGTCAATGAGAATCGCGCACGGGCAATGGACAATTGAAATGGGGGAATGATTATGGGTGAAGCGGCTATAGTTGGGAAAATGAGGTTTGATCTGGGACTGGAACAATTCGGCGCGTCTGATTTATCAACGCCACATTCAAGGCTTCCGGTTGTTGAATATTCGGTATCAACTGGAACCGGCGCGGATCAAATGGATCTGCTCTGGCACGATCAAAGGACTCTCGCGGCTTCGGCATCTGAAGAACTTGACCTTGCAGACGGGACGCTTGTTGATTCTTTTGGGGTCGCTTGTCAGTTTGCAGAGGTTCGAATGATCTGCATTGTTGCCTCTTCGGACAATGATGCGGCGAATGACATTGTGGTTGGCGGGACTGTAACACATGAGTGGCTTGGATGGTTAACCGCTGCGGGCGATAAGATCACGCTTCCGACTGGCGCGGCTTCTATCAACTACTCTCCAAGCGATGGTGGTTGGCCTGTTACTTCAGGATCGAGCGACACATTGCAGATCGCAAACAGCGCGGGAACAAACTCGGTCACATACGACATTTACGTTGGCGGGGTATCAG
>Ga0208553_1000920_pt1 | contig 10502 bp, 14 predicted proteins | sample 6_EtaG_FD_184079 | JGI IMG/M metagenome (GOLD analysis project Ga0208553, IMG submission 184079) | Marine viral communities from the Subarctic Pacific Ocean - 6_ETSP_OMZ_AT15160 metaG (SPAdes) (version 2) | ecosystem: Environmental > Aquatic > Marine > Oceanic | place: Pacific Ocean | collected...
AGGGTCCTAAATCTAATCCTGATTGGTTAAAAATATCAAGCATAATTAATTATTTCTTTTAGCCGCGTGCTTCTTGCGGATAAGTTTGATCTGGATCCATGGCCATGACGTCATCGAGGAATGATGTTTCGAATGCATCTTCGGATGCCCATTTTCGGCCACCTGCGGCACCCATAGCGTTGACTACAGTACCCACAATATTTAAAACTAGTTCACCAAGCTGCTCTTGGGTTTTTAAGCCTCCGATGTCCCTTTGAAGAGCGTTAAATACTTCATCCCCAACATTTTCAATATTAGTTCTGAATTCTACGGGCGCATTTTGAGTAATATTAACAAGTTCTTGTTGGAAATGTGTTGGCAAAGCTGCGGTTTCTGCGCCGGGGACTGCAACATCAGTTGCGACTTCTTCTGGTGTGCCCTCAGCAGGAGCTTCGAGCGCTGGTTGTCCAAAAGATCCATATCCTTGTCGCGTACGTACATCTGCCCAAGATTCTCCTGGCTGTGCTTCATCTTCTTCTTCTGAAGCCCTTATACCTCTTCTCATTTTATTAGCGCTAGACCATGGATTCATATATGATGTGAGATTTTCTGTGCCTAATTGTTCGTCTAATGTTCCCTCTTTAATTAAAGTTTGAATTACTTGTTTATAAATGGCCTGATTAATATAGGCCTCTTTACTCTTGACTTCTTTTAAAATATCTAAATATTCCTTGCTGATAATTTTCTTAAGTTGTTCCTTTTTGATTTTAGTAACCATTATTAATCTCCTATTTAAGACATCTCTTTTTGTAAATCTTTACCAGTTTGTCCTAGCTCGTCGCTTATGTCCCCAAGAAAATCTTCGATACCGATTTCTTGATTTGCTAAATCAGACATAATAGCTGCGATATCACGTATATGTACATCCGCTATTTGACCACCAGAATCACCGGCATCTCGTGCTTGAACCAGCATTGTTCCAAATTCGGCCATTACTGGGGCCATGTTCTGGCGTACTATCATAATTTCTTGTTCTTTCCGCTGTGCTTCTGCTTCTGCTCGTGCTTGATCTTCTGCTGCTGTTTGTGCCATGGCCTCAGCATCGGCTTGTTCATTTAAAAATTTATACCAATTATTAAAATAAGTGTATGATTCATCGTAAAAAAGTTTAGGGGTGGACATAGAATAAACCTCTGAGGTAATTAGTTTATTTTATGTCTTTATTCCTTAAATAAACCAATTATTTAGACATTGATAGATCAAAATATTTTGGTGCACCACAAAGACATACTTCTTTTTTCCCGGGAGGGCAGATTATTTCTGTAATTCGTACATCGCCTAAATTATAGCCACCGCAGATGGTGTCTTCTTTTTCTTGAGCTTCTTCAATTACATTTTTACATACTATTATTCTTTCTTCGTAATGTTGACTTAATATTAGCCAAGCAGTTCCAGTCCCAATTAAAAGACCTAATAATAAGGCCAAAGTTGAATAAAAATATTTTATTTTCATTATAATTATCTCCTTTTTGTGTTTAATAATGTATCCCAAATATCAGTTGTTATTCCCCAGTTGGCATCTTGATCTTTACCCATATGATGCTCATAATGCCATGGTATCTTTTTTTTACCCCACTCTACATCAATATGACTTTTTTGATGCACGTAAAAGTATATAAAAACACAAACAACTAATGTATAATAAAAATAAGGTATAAAAAAATAAATTGGTAAATGTACCATCAAAAGAGCGTAAAGTCCTAATATTTCGCGACGAATAGGAGAAGAAAGGAATGTTTTGTAATTATTATCTTGATTTGTATTTTTTCGGCATGTTTTATGATGAGAATGCCAATGAAAATTAAACCAACTATTTTTATTTTTTCCAAGCCCATGGAGAATATATTTGTGGATTGCCCACTCTAAAAATGTAGCGTATAGATAAGCAAATAAAATTAAAAATAAGTTAATGATAATATTCATATTGTAATTAGTTATAGAGTACTTTCAATGCAATATTACAGTGCATTATGGTTATATATGCGTATATTAAAAATATTAAAAAAACTAAGATATGAGCTAATTTATATTTTCGTACTTTCCACAAGAAAAAACAACTGGTAATGACAAAAAACATTTTAATAAAAAGAAACGCTGCATAACTTATTTGTAGCCAACCATTCATAATAGGATTAGTTTCGGCCGCATAACCATTTGAGGTCCAATACATAGTTGCAAAAGCATCTATATAGTTAAGGAATATCAATAAAGCAAGGATACAACCGAAGACCCGATCACTAAATTTCATGGGGAGGCGTCTTCTTCACATACATACGCATCATTTGTGTCTTCAAACTCTTGGACAGAATTTATAAGTTCTAATATCTCTTCTTTTGTTAAACAAATATCTTCAACACCTTCTAGTACTCTTGAAATTTTATCTTCACATCTATCAGCAGCCTTCTCTATTTTTTCTTCAATCTCGCATCCACAAATAATTAATATAGCTATAAGACTTATGATAATAAGTTTTATTATGGCACTAATTTTCATGGGGTCACAGTTGCCTCTTCACCGCATGCAGTCTCGCTTAAAATTTCTGAAAGATACGCATATATTTCTGTTGCTGAGTTTGTCAGTTCGTACCATTTGCCCAAGGCGCTCGCTAAAGACACGGGCTCCCAACCTCCGGGCTTACCGATATAATTAGAGTTTTTATAATATTGTGGTGTAAAGGTGTAAATTGATAATTTGGGGTCTTGTTTAATCAAGCCTAATAAAATTGACTGCGTAATATACCCGCCGCCAAACGCTGTTTTTCCGTTTATTGGAGAAAGTGTGGGCGAGTTCATATAACTTTGGCCCTCTTCATCAGTAAAAACAATTATAACGTGATTAACATTGGGACGCCAACTCACCGAAAAGTTTTGAAGATCAGGAACAGAGCTAACATAGTAATAAGGGTCCCACTGAAGGTCCGAGATGGGATAAGGCATAGAAGCTTCAGGTATAATTCCCCTCATCAAAAGATAAATCATATCATAAAGCATTTCATAGCCGCCCTGCGTTTTAAATCCTGTATTAGAAAGGGTATGAAAGAAATCATCGAAGGGCTGTAAATCAGAAATCAAGAGGGCTTTTTCGCCAAAGCTTGAATCATATGTTGGAGCATAAATAAAGCCCCATTTAACGGCCGTCTGATCCGCAAATTCCTGTGAAAAGATGCTTAATGCGGCCAAAACCCCATTAATTTCATCATTCATAGATCCAGAGCCATCCACAACGAAGATTATATCGGTATCTTGCATTTCTTTGCCATCATCAATTAGTCCATCACAATTGTCATCTTGACCATTGCAAGCGTCTTTATCGGATGGTGTTTTTTCATCTAAGCATAAATTTGGAACAAAATCGTTATTGCCATCGTAATTACCCCACAACCCTGTATCACAAATCATCTCTCCGGGTAGGCATATGCCAATATTAAGAGTATCTATTGGCCCCGTATAACATTCTTGTACCAAGCCTTCATCAATTAATTGATTACAGTTTTCATCATGATTATTACAAACTTCGTTCTGTATAATTTGACCAACAAGCGGATCGCAAGGAACTGGGCCTGCCGATGGAATATATGTGCATAAAGCTTGGCATGGCGACATTTGTAGCGCTTTACATTCTTCTGTGACGCATTCGCACGTTTTAAAACCTTGGCCACACAAAAGGGGCGGTTCCGTGCAAGGATATAAAACGCCAATTTGATCCCACGTACACAAACACAGCAATTCTTCATCGACGAGGCCATCACAATCATCATCTTGGCCGTTGCAGACTTCTTCCTCTGGTTGTTGTGCAGTACAAAGCCAGCTACCATTTACACATACGTTTAAGTTCTCTTCACATGCCGTGTTACACTTTTCTATGAGGCCTTCGTCTGTTTTGCCGTTACAATCGTTATCAAATCCATCACAAACTTCTTCCGGAATGGGACCACACATATTACAAGCGTTTAGCTGACCTTCGTCGATTAAATCATCGCAATCATTATCGACGTAATCGCAAACTTCTTCTGCTGGCTGTGGTGCGTCACAAGCAACAACTTCGCCTTCCACACAAAGGCCGGTACCATCTCCGCATTCTGTGCTACAGGGATAATCGCCTTCGTCTGTGGCGCCATCACAGTCATTATCGATCCCGTCGCAGATCTCTTCTACACACGGGTCACATATGCCGTATTCAAAGTAGCCTTTATGGCAATATACCTTTAAAAAACCATTAATACCGTCTTCGGTGACACATTCCTCCTCCCTAATAACTTCGTTGGTAGGAATACACTCTAAAACTTCTTCACATTCACCCATTTCAATGACTATATTATCTTTACAAGTATCTACAGTCACTTTCATTCGCCAAACTTCATCTAAAGGAGGACAATAATAATACCATTCGGCATAGCAATCGTCTTCATATTTCTTTTTAGTATACTCTATCACAGCATCGGAAGGAGTGTATAAGACAGCATCGGGTAGATTATAGGTGAGATATGGGCTACCGCTTCCGGAACCATTATTATTGCTGCATGACATTATAAGAAACAATGTCAGTGCAAAAAGATATTTTTTAGAGAGCATACTATAACTATATCATAATATTGAGAAAAGAACAAGTGTTTTTTTATTAAAGCTCTATTTTTTGAGGAATTCCTTTCATTTGGGTTGCAAGAACTCTTTCGCCATCTTTATCTTTAATCTTTTTTAATTCTAATTGAAGGTAAGTTAAATATTGATATAAAGGTCTATCTGGCATAAATTTTAAGTGTAATATAACCATTTTTTTATTTGAGCCAATGTCTATAACTCCCATATCGCTAGCTTTTGCAATTGCAATTCCTTTTATAGAACGAATTTGATTTAACACATTTCCATAAAATGAAAAATCTTTTTCATATTTTAAAGCAACATCTACTTTAATAAGTTGCGTTGATGTCTGTTCGTTTAAAGCTTTTTCACTCATATCGGCTAATAATTTTGCGGACTCTTCGTCACCTTGTTCTGCAGCTAGTTCTAAATCTTCAATATTTGGAGATTTAACCATAATTTCTTCTTCTTGTAAGGGTGATAATGGAGACTTCTCCCCAGGAAAAGGCTCCGGATCAGGTTCAGGCTCTGGTAGTGACTCTGGATCGGGTTCAGGTTCTGGTAGTGGTACTGGATCAGGCTCTGGCAAGGGCTCTGGTTCTGGTAAGGGTTCTGGCACTGGCGCCTCTAATTCTTCATAACTGCGGTGAGTTATTAATTGTTTTATTAAAGTTTTTCTTTCTGGGTGGCTTGCAAGCTTATCAAGAATCTCCTCTTTAAAAAAGTCTCTGATGTTTTCGTCAGGGAGCGCTTCATAATGAGTATTAATGTATTCATTTGCCTCTTTTTCGTTATATCCCATTAATTCCATCGCTTTTACGTCTCTGCTCCGTTTTAAACTGCTTAGTGTCTCTGGCCCGAAAGTCGCATAAGATAAAAATGTTCTTTGTTGTCTCGATAAATTATTAGGATCATATCCATGTTCTTTGGCTATTTCCCTATATTTTGGTACAGAAGTTTTTATAGCTATTGATCCAGGTGCCTCATAAGAAAGTTGCTTCGGGGTAAGATTTTTCTTAATAATATCTAAAGTCAGGCTGTGCATATGCCCTCTCCAACCAGAAAGCCCTGTGCCTTTGGCAGCCCCAGTATAAAGAGATAAAACATATTTATCATTTATTACAAGAGAATAGTTCAAAGCAACATCTGTTTTGCCGCCTTTTCCATATATTGATTTAATTACATTTTTTCCATATCCTTCTTTTTCAAGTTTCTTGTTTAAAAAGGCTTTGAGCCCTTTACCAGGCGTGCCTCCTGTTCTTTTTCTTACATATTTTAAAATTTCTGTTGCTTCATTAAAATATTCATGTTCGGCGTCGCCACTAATATCTGTTAAAAGAGACATAAATTGATTATAGCCTTCCGGTGTCTGCTTATTCGTATGCCCACTAAATGCCGCATGTACACTTGGAATCGCATTACCTAAACCAAATCTTTTTAACACTTCTAATGCTTGGCCCTTGCTAATTCCAAATTCATCTCTTTTTGTATTAATATAATCTTTATATTCAGCATGCCAACCTTTTCTTTCTCTATAAGTTAGATCACTTAATGCTCTATTGATTCTATTTGACCATCTAGACTTGTTTCTACTTTTTTCATCACCAGAATAGCTTATAAGTCTATTTAATTCATTTGATGTCAATCTTTTAAGCGTTTTCCCTGTTCTGTGGTGTTTGGCGCCCTCTTTAGCCAATATAAGGTTTATAAAAGCCAATATTGGCTTGTTCATTGATGCGCCATACATTGGACGGCCTCCAGATTTCTGGGCAATTTGGGAACCATCCAAATTTGAGAGTGAATAATTGTATCTGAAGGGCCTTGAAGCTCCTTTTTTTTCACTTAAGGCATAAATTTCTTCTTTTTGTATATTAAATTTAAATTTCATGGCATTAATAAGTAGTTTTTAAAGGTCAATAATGATGGTTTCATTGTCTTGATTCTTCTTTATTTCTTCGTAATACCCTGTTTTTTCAGGCATATTTGGTACTGGAAGTTGCAAAAATGGGCCCTTTTTCGCGTTATTTTGCTCTTCGCGCTCCTTTTTGATCAAAATATCGATCATTTCGAGGTCAAAATCGTCAAAATCGGGGAAATCGGGAAAAATAGGCATAATTTTCCTCCATTTCTAATAAATAGTCTTTTTAGGAACCACCAGCACCCGGTGGTGCGCTTTTTGACCTCTTATATGAAGGTTTTTTCATCTTTTTGCCGACATTGTGCTTATTTTTACCCTTTCCAATCAATCTAAACTTCATTCTGCGGTGTTTTCGCTTAACTTTCTTCTGAAAAGGTTCTTCTTCTTGTAAGACACCGAGATCGTAAAGGTCATCTAAGTCTTTTTCAGGGTCATAAGGTCGTTCTTCCGGCTCCATTTGAGGTTTTTCCTCTTCACGACCCTGTTCGTACGAAATTTGCTTAAAAAACCGGTTTAAAATGGTATCTTGAGGCTTAAAAAACACAAAAAAGAACGGTTTATTGTCACCTTCATACATAAATTCCTCTTTTTTCTGTTTCGAAACGCCAAGGCCGTTCTTTTCTGGCATAAATTTGGCCCAAACACGTGATGCATCATCACTTTGTTCATAATCATCGGGGGACAAACCATCGTTTCCTGCCAATTCAAGTGCCATTAGGTACATTATTTTACCAACACCTTCTGTTCCTAGTGGAGAGTTGGACCATGTAACCTGCCAATGGGGTACGTCAGTGCGTTTTTCAAGGACAATCTCAGCATTTCCTTTGGCCTTTCCTGGTTCTGGCTCTTTCGTTTGTAGGTTTAAGGGTTGAATGACTATTTTTTTAGTACTTTGAGTGATTTTATAGTGAAATTCCTTTGGGCCTCTTGATTCTTTGGCTAAATGACGCCAATTTTCCATTATATTTGGCTTTTGTGGCGCCGTAACTGCATATTTATCCTTAAAAAGGTCAGAAAAGGCCTTAGAATCCTCTGGTTGGCTCTCTTTTGTGTCTGGTGCGAGTTCAAATCCCGGATCTAGTATAACAAACTGCTTTTTTCCGTTTCTAGTGGCATATCCCACGTTGTGGGGACGAATATCCCATGCTGGGAGGTCAAATTGTGCTAAAAGATCGCGAATATTCAATATAAGGGGGTCGTTAACTAACTCTTCTCCCATTTTCGCATATTCTATGCGCCTATCTAGCTGTTCTATTGCTACTTCGGGGATTGTGTCTGGGGATATTAGTTTTTGGAACCACCACATGAATTCCTCTGCGCCTTCTTCTTTCCACGCGGGGAAATGTGTCTGCAATTCTCGCCAAGTTTCTATTGGAGTAACTTTTTCGGAGATAATCCAAAAATAATCTTTCGCACTGTCATAAACCTTCGGAACCAGTTCAGAAGTCGTTTGAAAAGCACCAGTAGCTTCTTTGCGATTCATTTCCATAGCTCGTTTTACGGCTGCCCCTTTCAAATCTGGGTTTTCTAGAAAATGATTGGGGGCGACCATTTTAAAAACTAGGCTTGGATCGTCCGGGTGATCAAAGACCCACCTAAAGGATCCGCCACTTATCTTTTCATAGCCCGCGTCGTCCATGCATTTATAAAAATTCGCCGGAGACAGGTAATCTTTGGGGTCTTTTAGCCTTTTTATGCACAACAAATCATTAGGGTCTTTGCCAAAGTACTTTTCGCGCGTTTCTTCATCGGTTTCTTCGTGTTCATAGGGAGAAGAGTACTCATCGGGCTCAATTTCTGAAGCTTTTGGTTTGGCAACTTTGGTTTTCTGTTCCTCTTCTTCTAGAAAGCCACCAGGATTGCCGTACCCACCAGCGTCTTTAGCCTTTGCAAAGCCATCAAAAGCAATTGGTTCCCCTGTTTTCTCATAGCGCGATGGAGTTCTGCCTGGGCCAGGCCGTTCTGTTTCTTCTAAATATTTTCGCCAATTTTCAATTAAGAGCTTCACTTAGACTGCCCCTTTCTTAAACTTCTAATTGACTTGTTTATTCGCTTGTTTTCTGATTTTAAAGCGCGTACTTGACCTTGAAGGAGTGACATTTCCATTTCAACAGTATCTAGTTTTGCTTTTGTATCGTAATAAAAGCCTGCTAACGCACAGGCCGTTGAAACAATAAAAATAAGCGTTTTTATATCCATATTAAATTTCATTATAATAAATCCTTTGTAAGTGATGTGTCTGATTCGCTTGTTATATCATTTTTAGATGCTAATCTCACATTATATCCTTTCTGTTGCAATTTTTCGGAATAATTAGATTTCTTCCACCACTCATTTAATTCGTCCATTGTTTCAGAATCATACTCTTCTAATAATTGTACCAATATCGTGTTGCCTTCGCGTAAATACATTGCTCTAATTGGTAATTGAACAGAATTCTTAATTATTTCAGTCAATTCAGTATCAATCTTTTGTCGAAAGGCAGATGGCAAAAATACATCTTTAGTGTATTTCAATACAAATGGCAATAAAACACTGCCAAAAGGAACTGCGAATATTGCTGCTAAAGTTGTACCTCTCGCAACATCTTTAATTTGCTCCCATAAAGCATTTTTCTCCTCTTCTGTTAGACCTTCTGAAAAATACTTCATTGCGAGGCCAGAAGCTTCTTTAGTTTCTTTTATCTCTTGTTTAATTTTATCCCACGCGGAAGCATGTTCTTCTCTTATCATTTCTTTTTCTAGTTTTTTCATTTCTTTGTCCATTTTAGCTTGAGAAGAAAAAGGCAACGCGAGTTCGTTCATTGAACCTTCTTTTAAATACCTACGCCAATTTTCGAATAGAAGTTTCATCATTAATTCCAGTCCTGTAAATAATTAGTTCACTTTTTCCATATGGTTTGCATCTCCTTAGCTATTTCTCTTTCTCAATCCCCGTTTTTCCCAAGTTGGATAAGCTGTTGTCTCTCCAGAAATGGCAGCAAAAGTTCCATGATTATCATTTCCTGAATAATCTTTAACGGTAGTTCCACTACCTTCATTAAATTTCCAATATCCTACAAGATCCACTAAAACTCCATCCATATCACAGTATATTTGATAAGGAAAGGAGCTTTCATCTTCGTTTAGATACTCTCGCCAATTTTCAATTAATAACTTCATCTTGTTCCTAATAAACTTTTATGTACTTCTGGTCTGCCTGTGGAGGATTTTCGCTGAATATTATATCCAGATGTTTAGATCTTTCGCTCACTGCAACGTCGATATCTAAGCCGGAAAATGGTCGCCCCTCTTCTGCTCTTGCTATCTTTTCCTCTTCTACAGCGTCGAACCCATCGCCGACTACCAAATAGTCCCAATCCGATTCTTCACCCGCGGCACCACTAGCGCGCGATCCTATGAGATAGACAGCATCAATTTCTCCTTCTCCAAGCTCGTCTAGAAAAGTATTGGCGATGCTAAGAACTCGTCGTAAGTTATTCTTCGCAGAGTCTAAAGACCCCAAAATCTCATCTTTCAAATACTCTCGCCAATTTTCAAATAGGAGTTTCATTTATAATCTTCGCTCCAATCAAACTTCTCTTCACCTTCATAAACGTGCCTGAGATAGTTACTGTGGGAGCCGCTGTATACATAGGCGGCAAAGTGATCTTGGCCATTCAGCCATTCTTGAAATATTCTATGATTGCCGTCGTCGACAATTAGCTGATGCTCGTCTGTATTATAAAAAAGAACGGGTAAGCCCTTCGTCATACTAAACTCACCTCTCCTTATATCGCTCAATATAGCCTCGCCTTGAGATTTGAGCATACTAAGTTCTTTCATTGGAATATTTTTAACCAGGACTCCTTCTTCGCCCGCCTCTTCATCGAATTCTTCTTCGCCGCGAAGGATCTCGCTGGGAAGGAAGCTCAAACGCTCTTCCAAATACTCTCGCCAATTTTCAAATAGGAGTTTCATTAATAAGTT
>Ga0208553_1000931_pt1 | contig 10437 bp, 18 predicted proteins | sample 6_EtaG_FD_184079 | JGI IMG/M metagenome (GOLD analysis project Ga0208553, IMG submission 184079) | Marine viral communities from the Subarctic Pacific Ocean - 6_ETSP_OMZ_AT15160 metaG (SPAdes) (version 2) | ecosystem: Environmental > Aquatic > Marine > Oceanic | place: Pacific Ocean | collected...
CCTTCTTACTTTCTTCTTTAGCTTTCTTTACATCTTCTTTTAGTCCATACGTCATAGCTTTCTCCTTTTTTAATGATGCCTGGCAACTCGGTGAACGTTTTGATTTTTTTCAGTCCCCCACTACTTAAAGTGGCTAACGTTATGCCAGGCACCTATTTTGAGCATGTTAAGGTACTCACTCTACTGTCCTTTTTTATATGTGCTACAGCTACACATGATTAGTATATACTCCCACTTTATTAGATAGTCAAGCCTTTTTTTCCACTTTCTTCATTTCCTTTAAAACCTCGAAATCAGCTGCAATACTGTACTGTTCCTTAAGCTCCTGCAACTTTGCCTCGACATCGTCACGACTCATTGAATCAATCGTTCCTGTAAGAATTTCTTTCTTGTCCACATACAACCCTGCGATCTGACCACGCCGAGTCTCTGCTGTCACCGCAGCGTTCCAATTCCCTGACGTGCTGGCCTGATCCCTAATTCTTGCCAATGTAGAAAGTGACCTCTCCTGTGTGCATTTGTAGCGTTCAACAATAGCCCTTCGCTCCGATTCAATCGCCTTCGCAACCAATGGAAACTTCTGAGGATTCTGCAGCTCCGATGCACGAACCACGGCGGATCCTCTTGCGTATCCAGCCTCAATGGCGCATTGCATTGCAGTTTTCAATCCTTCGGAATGGACTAATAATATTATAAATTTTCTTTGTTTCCCTGTAATCTTAGGATCAAATAAAACATCTGATAGCCCAGAAGGAATAGTTATTTCTTTTGTTTCGGTTGGTTTCTGTTGTTCCATCTTGTTTCCCTGTGATTCCAGCGTTTATGCCAAGCCCAATTACTTACTCTACCACAATAAACTTCCAATATATTCAGTATCCAGTCTTTCATAAACGCTTGTTTGTATAGGTGTTTTGTAGCAGATATTTACAAATAAATCAAAAATTCTAACTTTCAGTCATCGGTTAGGGTACTTTTGGATACCTCTAATAATTACTAGAAGTAACCTTTTTTTGGTACCTGATAAGGGATGACACCTGGATACCTCAGATACCTCTATTTCTGAGAAAAATAAAAAAAATATTTTTATCTCAGTAAAAACACCTATAGAAAACCCTATTTAAGAAAAAATACTGGGTTTTCCTTTATATTTTTTAATATTTTTTCTAAAGCCCCTTTTCCTTCAGTTATAATGTGTTGCCATTCTGTTTTGGTGTAGGAACAATCGTGGGTAGAATTATAGAATTTGACGGATATGTTGCCACACTTCTGGCAGCTATGTATTTTTCTTACCGGGCTGTTTGGTAGGGATATTGACATTTAATCTTCTCACCTTGTGTAATGGAAATGGAATAACATTATCAGGCAAATTTTTGCTGAAATATACATCATCCATTAGTTTAAGAGTTTCTGTTCTTTCGTGGTCCGAGGTTCGCGATGCAAGCATCTTGTCCAACAGATCCCGTTGGGCTAAAATTTCCTTGTCACTTCGCATAGCGCCTCCTCTTGATACCGCCCCCCGTAAGATTCTTCATCTGAACAGGGGCGATAAATTCGTGCAGAACGGCGTGAGTATAGCCTAAATCCTATTTTATTTCAATAGTTCTGGGCTTTTTTCCTTCAGGCAGTATTTTTTCGAGAGAAACCTTCAGTAATCCGTCCTTCAGTGCGGCACCGTGAACTTCCACGTCGTCGGCAATGGTAAAGGTTTTAGAGAAAAACCGCTTTGAGATCCCCTGATGGAGAACGTTGTCGGTTTGCGCTTTGTCTTCCTTGATGGATTTAATGTTCAATAATCCACCGGCATAGTCAACAGTGATGTCTTTCTTGCCGTATCCAGCAAGGGCAATTTCAATGTTGTATGTAGTAGCACCTGTTTTCACAATGTCGTAGGGAGGATAATTGGAAACTTGCCAATCATTCTCAAACATACGCTCAAAGTGGTCAAAGATGGTGTCGAAACCAACGGACACGGGTCGTAGCTGGTTAAAAATAGATAATGCTTTATTCATGATAATCTCCTTTTAAAGCAAGATTTACAGGATCCATTATGGCATCCTTGCCTATAATATAGGGAATTTTCATGAAAAATCAAGAAAGAGATTTTCGGAGATGCACACGTGTTGGAATGATTCGAAGGTTTCGAAATAAGGTGTAATCAAGGCACGGGCCGTGATAGTAGCAAGATGACCACTCCTGCAGCCAGTTCTTGTCCTCGTACGTCTGTAAAAAAAACTTGTCCTGGGAAACTTCGCCATTGGAGCTACACGCCTTGCATGGCAATTCAGCTTTTTCTGCCTCGAAGGTGTGCGTTGTGAACCCGTTGCCCTTGCAGTTAGGGCAGATCATTTTAGAATCCATGATACTTCTCCTTTAGTTTTTGTCCAAGCAGGTCTTGTTTTTTATCTATATATTCCCTTTCGGTTAGTTTGTGCCATCCAATGCAGGTGCCATCAGGCGATCGTCCGCAGGTGCAAGGCGTTGTTTTCTTTTTAGGTTGGACATTGGTGATCTTGTTGTCCTCAAGAATCTTAATGACTTCCTCTTTTTTCATATAGCGTTCAGGATTCCACGGCATCAAACTTACCCAACCTGTCCTTCTCTTTCTCGAGCTGCTGTCTCAACGGTCTTGATTTTTGTGTACTCATTTCTTTCTTCCTCCAGTATGGATCTCAGATTGCGGATACCCACTTTGTATCCGATAATGTAGCCAATGCTAAATAGTACAGCAATGGCTAAGATATGCCACAGATGAAACATTATATAACCTTCCTTTGTTTATTTTTTTCTTTATTGTAGCAACGAATACAAAGCCATGAGGAAAGGAACTTGACTTGAATCAAAAGAGGCTTCGTGTATTCCCTCTGGCATCGCAAGCAATTTTCCCTTCGGCTGACGTAATCGGGGCTAGACATTAAGCACTAATTGGCGTTGACGGGTCCAGTCCCTGGGAACAATTGTCCACATAAGGGAATTGTAATCGGGATTATTACAGAATTGCTCCAGGGATATTCTTGTTCCTATCTTGTATTTTTTCATATGTTTAAGGCGAGCCTTGGCCTCGTCCTCTCCTTCCTCCGCCTTTGGGAAAGCCAGGCCATCCACTTTAATGATGGTTAGCCAGTCATTATCATCAATCATCCATGAAATTTTTCCTGTGCTCATGCCGCCTCCACATGGAAAATGGATTCAGAATCACCCCAGTGCTGATAAAAATTCACTCGTTGATTTCTTGGTCGCTGGTAATTCATAATGTCATCAATGCGCTGAAGATATAAACCAACGGTGCTACAATCGTACAAGCGATCCCTTACCAAACTTAATTTTTTTAAAAAAGTTTTATGATTATAGGAAGAATCATGAAAAACACGGATCATGGCTTGGATAAAAGCACGCCTGTTGTAATTCGAATAAAATGGCTTAATATCCATAATGCGTTTTGCCCATGCTTTTCCTTCCTCAAGAGTTTCAATTTTTAATTTACCACTCTCAAAAGTTTTTTTAAGAGTTCCACGACTTCTTATTCCTTTTGTTCGGCATAGAAGAAAGATGGTGCTCCAATGATCGAAGCCCCATAGCTCATAAAAATGTTTGTATATTTTATATTCTTGAAATTGATAGGTAACATATCTATTTAGCCATTGATCAAAACCCCAATTTTTTCTATGAGTATTCATTACAGTAACATCATTGATGTTAGCTCCCTCTACCATATAATAATAGATAGGAAGGCTGTGGGCCATACATCCTCGTGCAAAATGTTGCCCGTCAACTATTTCCATTTTTTCGTTAACTTGTACAAGATTATGGGAATAACCATCTTCTTCTATACTCTTGGTAATTCCTTTTAAAGAGGACTCCACGATGTCCCTATTTCCCTTGAGTTTTTTAAACAAGGAATAATCATATGTTTTAAATATTTTTCTAATAAGTTTTTTTGTCTTCATGCGGCTCTCCTGGTTTGACGTTTCTCCTCTTTCTCAGTAAGATGAGTAATCATCATGCCAACAGACCTATTCTGCTTGAAGGCAAGTTTTTTGAGTTTCTGGTACGTCGTTATACGTACCGCAACGGATTTAAATTTAAGTATATTCATTAAGCCCTCCTTTTAAATGGCTCGGTTGTATCGTGTATTACTTTTTCTGCGTCTCCCATATCAAACACGGATTGATGAGGGCCGTGAGCCGCGATGGGTGTAAACTTTCTCCCGCAATTCTTAGCGAGGGCACTCCATTCAGCTCCACTTTTGCGTTCCAGCTGCGCCATTTCCTTGTCGCCTAAACTTTCGGCGGTGCGGGCATTATAGTAACACATCTTTGAGCGTGTTAGTCGGCTCCCTAAACGGAATCCTTCCTTAAAACATGCTTCATAATCTTCTTTTAGTATCGGCATACTTTCTCCTTATTAAAGTGGGAGAATAGATTACTAAGCTGGCGTTGTCAAGTGGAAAATAGTGGGATATGTCTTGTACAGATATGCGATGGTATCCTTGACCTTGTAGACATAGAAGGGATCAGTGGCATACCCGTGGAGGGTATCGGCCAAGGCTTCTACATTAACTTCCTGGACCACCCATTGCTTGATTCGTTCTTTGCGGTATTCCTTGAAAAAATCATGGTTATTGAGCAATGTGATGTAGCTCGCTACGCTTTCGCACTTGCGTCCGTATTTTTTAACAAGGGTATCGCTGTTGAGCGCCCTTATGTGGGGTTCGGCGGGATCTGGCTGAATAATACCGTAGAAGTTATTACCCAGTTTAGCAAAGCGTGAACGACCCCAGTCGGATTCCAGCCCAGCCTGCGCCACACTAAGGACAACCACCACACGGCGCTCGGGAGGAATGACTGCGTTGAATGCCTGCGTACACTGCACAATGCCTTTAACAAATTCTTCTTGAGTATCATATTTAAAATCAAAATTACTAATAACTGTCTGGCATAGCAACAACAACGTTGCACAAAAACCTGAAATAATATTCATACTTTACAAATTTACACCTTTTCGATAACAAAGCATAACACACTTTACCGCCTCTAGCTTACATTTTTATTGCTTTCTTGTTAAGCTGTAAATACTGTCAACGTATGGAAGAAACAATCAGAATACTGGCGGAAATGACAAAAAGGGATTTGGAGAGACTTAATCTATCCAAGTAATAATAATATGTCGATCTCCTCTCGACACAGGAGTAATGGCATGGGGGAAACAGCAGTTGCTGGGAAATACAACAGCACTATAAGCTAGTCGGGAAACTACATATTCCTTATCAAAAAAACTAAAATTCCCTCCATCATAATCATCATTAAGAAGCAAGGAACAAGTGAGAACGCGAGGCTTGTTGAATTTAGAATGGTCAACGTGCTCCTTGTATTCCTGGGACTCGGATCCTTTATAAAGAACATGATCGTATCCCGTATTCTCCATCTTTACACTCTCAAAGAATCTAAATTCCTGGATGTAGGATCTAAAAATATTATTAAAAATTTGAGAAATTTCCTCATTGAACTGGGAGTCCAGTCTCTTAACATAGCAACGTCGTGCCTTACTGCTTTTTCCTCCCCCCGCAGTAGCGGGATAAAATTTTAAATTAGGCTGTTCTATTATTTTTTGAGCTAGATTTGGGGTAATAACATTACGATATTCTTTAATGTAATAGGGTAGCAGCAACTTTAAATGTTTTTCAGGAGTCATATTGCTCCTTAAAAATTTTATCAAACTGGTCTTTATCTTTACAGTAGTAACAGGAAATATGAGTATAATGCAAGTGCGCGGCGACGACCGATCGATGCATTCCAGCTACAACTTCATTATTTAAGATGAGAATAGGATGTGTAAGGCCATTTTTTTGTATGTCCAAGCTCAACCCTCGAATTGATTTAGACACAGGAGTTTTGGTTATAATAGATTCACCAGATATCAACGCCCTAACCAGATCAAACCATTCTATTCCCTTGAGATTCCTGATAGGGACTATCTTATGGAGGGAAGGATAGTCAATTTTCTTTGCTTTCAGATAACTCATTATTTTTTAATTTTTATTTTATTATCAGGAATAAAATTCTGATTTAAACTGCCCTTTAATTTTTCCACCTCAGCCACTTCGCATAAGTGATCACTAAATCTCCTTCTCTCATCTTCGTCCTCATCCGATAGAATTTTTTTCCTGTTATATACATTTTTATCTTCTACAACACGTTTTCTATATTTAGGGGTACGTAGCTCTTTAGCTATGGGGTTTTGTTTTTTAAAAAGCATCAGTCCTGCCTTTTAAAATTAAAAGCTAGAGATATTCTTTCTTGTTTGGAATCTACTACACGGTGGTAAAGATCGCTATCAAAAAGTAAAATATCCCCTTGTTCAGGTTTTATTTTTAGTGTTATGTCTTCAGGAAAATACGCAAATTCTATCTGAGAATTTTCTTTTGTTAAATAAAGAATACCTGATCCTTCTTTCTCTCCTTTTCTTTCATGCTTGTGAAATTCTTGATAACCATTTTTATTTAATATATTTATCCAAGATTCAATAATCATAAAAGGTTGCTTTATTAAACTTTTTATTTCTTTTTCTATGTTAGCAGTAATATATTTGAATTCTTCCACTTCATATAAAATATTAATAAATTTTTTTAAAGAAGTATTATTATTGCAGTCCCAGCTTCTTTCAGTAAACTTTTCTTTATTTTCTTCTATGAAAGAACGAACTGTTTCAATTAAATGAAAATTGGAAATTTTTGTTTTAAAAAAGCTTTTTTTAAATAATAATATTTCTTCCATTATCAGCCGCTCCCTTTCAAAATTTTATTTACATAATTATCAATGGGTTCAATCTTGTCCTGCATTTCTTCAGAGTGGGTCTTATCTTTGGGTTCATATAGAAAGTGAGTAGCACAGTATTCGCACATCGCTTTGTTATTATCATCAAAAGTGTACCACACAATGGGATGATCATTAGAGCATGAAAATGTTTTGGTGTGAATTACTGTAGGTTTATTTTCCTGCATCGCCCCAACTTTTTCCTAGTTCTACATCCACTTTGCTTGGGACGAGTAAATCTATGCATGTTTCCATAATCTCTTTAATTTTATTAACATCCTTGTCGCTTGCAATAGAAAAATCCAATTCATCATGCACTTGCACATGGGCGATATAGCCTTCTTTGGATAACTCTAACATAGCTTTTTTTGTCTGGTCGGCTGCGGATCCTTGAATAAGTCTATTGAGAGCCTTATAAGTCCACGCTCTTTTAATTGTATGTTCCCCATATTCTCTTTGCGCTTCTTTTAAAGGGAGAGCTTTAGATCCCCATTCATTAACAGGTTCCCATAGTTCAAAACGGCATCTTCTTCCTAATAAGGTGGATAGGTATCCTTTTTTCCCTGCTTGATACATCGTGTCATTCATTAATTTTTTAACAAAAGGTACTCGTTCATGATAGCCCGCTAAAAGATCAGAGGCATCTTCTAAATCAAGGCCTAATTGTGACATTAGTTTTCCTTTTCCCATGCCATAAAAAAGCCCTAAATTAATTGTCTTGGCTTGTTTTCTGGGAATGTCCGCCATATCAGATACTAGCTGATGAAAGTCAGTAGCCTCATCATTATGATATTGATCAATAAAGCTATTAGCACTCGAAAAACCTTTTAAGCTGGCGTAGTGGACCACGAGCCGTGGTTCTTGTTGCGAGTAGTCAAAAATACCCCACTGGCAATCCTTTTCCGGTACAAAAATGGAACGAATTAATGGACCAAGTATGGCATTGCGAGCGGGGATTTGCTGTAAATTGGGATTGGAGTACGAGAAGCGACCTGTGACGGTGCCTCCGGCATCCGATCTCATTTGGTGAATGTCTGCGTGAATCCTCCCTCTGTACGAATGCTTGAGTATTGTGTTGATGAAGGTGGTTCGGGCTTTATTAATCTCGCGCGCCTCAACAACCATTTTAGCGAGCGGACTATCATGCGTTGCCAAAAAATTTTTATCAAATTTAGGCTTCCCCGTAGGAGTATGGTCATAAGGAATATTAAGCGTGTCGAAAGCTTTCGACACTGATGCTGCAGCCCATATCTCCACATCCATCCCTGAGAGCTTTTTAATTCCAGCCAGAATTTTATTTTCCTGAGAGAGTAAATCATTTTTAATCCTTTCCGCTTTTTCAAGATCAACTTTTACTCCCGCTTGTTTCATTTTAAATAACACTGGGAACAGATCTGTTTCAAGCTCAAAAATATTAATTAAATTTTGTGATATAATTTCTTTCTTTAAGTGATGCCATAGACGCAACGTTACGCGTACATCTTGTTCAGCGTAGTCGCCAACATGTGAGGCAGGAAGCTTCCATAGTTCTGATTTAGGATCAAGGCCCCACATTTTTGCCGCCTCGTAGAGTTGGGTTTCCGATTTTGACTCCTTTAAATAATCCTTTCCTAATGAGTTTAGGTCATATCGAAACCTATTTTCATCTACCAACGGTGCGGCAATCAAAGTGTCAATTATTTTTCCTCGAATGTCAACCCCTAAAGTTGCTAACCAACCTACATCATAGAAAGCATTATGAAAAATATAATTAATTTTTTCATGAGAACATTGTTTTTTCAGCCATTTAATTACAATTCCAGCGTCCATGTTAGGTGGCGTTTCGTGAGCGATTGGATAATATCCACACCATCCATCCACAGCCACAGCAATTCCTATGACTTGTCCGTGTTTACGAATATAGCCAGGGCCACTCGTTTTAAGTCCAGGATCTCTTGTTTCTACATCAACAGCTATTTCATCATATTGGGAGAGATCGGGAAAATGGTCGGGCATTACCCATTCACTGGGCATTTTATGAACTTTAGGAAACCAATTGGGCTGCTCTTTCATTTTTTCTCCTTTAATGAGTTAACATATTCCTCTGTAATACGTCCTCTTCTTTCTCCTTCAGATTCAAAGGAAATATTTTTTTTATTTGTTCGGACTTCTATTTCTCCCGCAATGGCAGCGTAGGCGGCCAAGTCAACATAACTATCTTTTTTATGCTGGTGCATAAGCCGTGCTATTTTTACCAAGGCCATGCACACCGCTGCGTCATGCGCCGTTATGTTAGTGCGGAGGAAAACCGACCACAACGCAGCAATGTTCTTGTGATTAATAAGCTTGTCCCCATAGTCAATCTGACGTTGCTTACCAACTAACTCTCTTGCTTCTTTTAAAATATCTTTACAAATCATCTTATTTGGCTCTCGTAATGAAAGATAGGATCATATTCGTATTGTCCTTCTGTGCGATGAATAATATGTAATTCTTCTTTAGCTCTTGTGGCACCCACGTAAAATACTCTGGCTTCATCATCTCTTCCTTGTTGACTTTCTTTATATGAGCTGTAAGGCCCAAACGATAGATCGGTTAATAACATAACTTTTTGTCTTTCACCACCTTTTGATGCGTGGATAGTGGAGACTTCAATACGCGGAACAGTATCAAGTTTGTTTCCTGAGCGCATAACCGCTCTTAAATAAGTTACACGTCGTTGCAGTCCTTTAGAATTAAGCATATCATACCAAGTGATGGCTCTTGTACTTACTTCTTTTTCTTTGGATAACCGGATAACTTCTCGTAAACCATAGTCTTTAATAAGATCCTCTAAGTTGTAGGTTTCTTCGTGTTGTCCTTTAAAAACACCATAATTTCTTTTTATTCTTGTACTATCCATGTGATGATAGACAATGTCGCATAAAACACCTGAAATAGATTTACCATTCTGAAGAGCCGTCCATCCTCTAATGGCTTCAATATATTTAAAACTAATAACAGAAAATCCATAGCGTTTATAAAGCCATCCATATGTTTCCAGAGTTTCACACACCTGCTTTACAATTTCGTGAGTTCTACATAAAATCAGCCATTCACCTTCCTGTAATCCTTTATTTAAAGGTCTAATATTCAATACTTTTCTTACCCCCATCTCGTCGCGGGGCTTATAAGTCTTTGGGATGCGTTGGGATATAGACTGTCCAAGTTTTGTGGCAAGACTGTGTACACTTATAGGAATGCGGTGAGATTGTGTCAAAGGAATAAGCGTATTGTTAGAATCATGCGCCATTCGAATAAAATGTTCGATATCTGCGCCAGCCCATCTGAAAATTGCTTGATCATCATCACCCGCAATATATGTCTGAAGAGCTCCTGATTGTTTTTGAATCATATCAATTACTTGCCATTGATGGGCACTTAGATCTTGTGCCTCATCAACAAATAAATATTTTAAAGGAGGAGGATTATTTCTTTTTAAAAATTGAATAAAATAATCAACGTATTCGTATTTATCTCTGTTTACTTTAAATTTATGAAGATCCAGTTCCATTTGTTCAATAAGCTTTCGAGCCCCATAATTATTTAATGTGGTATATCTAAAAACTTTATCTAGTCGATCGTCATCATCAGGATATTTGGCATAAGC
>Ga0208553_1000936_pt1 | contig 10409 bp, 10 predicted proteins | sample 6_EtaG_FD_184079 | JGI IMG/M metagenome (GOLD analysis project Ga0208553, IMG submission 184079) | Marine viral communities from the Subarctic Pacific Ocean - 6_ETSP_OMZ_AT15160 metaG (SPAdes) (version 2) | ecosystem: Environmental > Aquatic > Marine > Oceanic | place: Pacific Ocean | collected...
GATGAGCCCACCAGCCCCCGTGACCGTTCCTCCCGGGGCTGGTGACTTCCCAACAACATCGTCCGGCCAGGATTGGGCCATAGGGTAAGGATTGAATCATGGGTGAAAGTTCGGCTGAAAAGCCTTGGTGGGAACGCTATAGCGAAGAGGGGAAGGAATTGGCGGCCCCTTATACTGATTTATGGGAAGGACAAAAAAAGGCGCTCCGCGATTCGGCGACCATAGTTGGCGATAAGATTGACGGCGATGACTCTGGCCCGCAAATAGGAAGCAGGGCCGACTATCAGGCCCAAGACCCTTACCGCAGACAGGTTCAAGCAGACATAGGAGAGCTTGGCCGATTAGCTCAGCAGGGCGGGCCAGCTACGCAGGGAGTCAGAGATCTTCAAAGGGACCAAGCGGCGGCTCAGATAGCCCTATCTCGTGGCGGTGGCGGCGGCGCTGCTATGAGAAGAGGAACCGAGGCGGCGGGTGAGTCCTTTGTTCAGTCCATTGCCGCAACGGAGTTGGCGATAGAGGCTGAAAAGCAAGGGTACACGAGGCAAGAATCCGCTGCGGCTGGCATGTTGGCAATGAACGACAATGAGTTCGCCCATAAGCTTGAGCAGTTGGCGGGGGATATAAAGCGAGGAACTGTAATGTCACGGCAGCAAGAGGCTGCTCAGGCCGGTCAGGCCGTCGCATCCTTGATTGGTGCCGGTGCAAGCGCGGTCGGCGGCGGCGAAGCTGGCGCAAAGGATGGCGGCGTAGTTCCCGGCGAGGGGAATGAGGACACCGTTGCAGCAAAATTAACTCCCGGGGAGATCGTAATCCCGAAGGAGTTAAGCGCCCAACTCATGGAGGTGATAAGCCGGAGCATCGGAGAGAACCGGGGCACCGTCAAGGCGAACACGGGGGGAACCGTGCGGCGTGACCCTTCTACTGGCTATCTTACGCAAGAGCCAGATGCGGGGGACTATATGCGAAGGATGGCCCAGGTATCGCCGGGGCAGCAGGTCATGAGTCACTTTGGCGGCGATTCGACACAGTTGATGGACTGGTATGAGGGCAGAAAGAAAAAGCCAAGAGACTGGGGGGAGGCCCTCAAGATGCTCTCAACAGGAGGCAAGCGATGACGACGACGATGACGTATCTGGGGTACGATGATGCAACAGACGAGCATATTTATGACACGGGAACCCAAACCATCCGAAGCGCAACGCCACCAGCCTCGGCGGGTGCCCAAGCTAACCCAGCCCCCCCATCACCCGAGCAGCCAACCCATGACCCCGGGTCGTGGGCGGCTCAAGGCTTCCCCACGGACATGCCGACCGGCGAATTCCCGAACCTGCGGGATGTTTTTTCGCTTGGGGGGCGAATAGGCGCAAGCAGCGAAGAGGCTCAGCAGGGTCAGAGGGCCATAGATCTTCTAAAGAGCAGAAACATCCCCGTTACGTTGGCGAACTTGGATGCGGCAAGGAGAGAGGTTGGCTCTGTGGTCGGCGCAGAAACTTCCCCTGTAGAGCAGGTAACGGCGCTCAGCAGCAAAGAGGGAATCCCGACAAGGCCGCAGGCGGCGGCGGAGCAGCAGGGCCCCTTGGCCCACCAGGATCAGGACGCCCTAATCCCCCCTGAAATGGCAAGTATCCGTGGCGAACTAGGGACGCTTAGAAACACAATCACGAACGCGAAAAGGGCTCAGGACACAAAATACAAGCTCGCTCAGGAAGCCTATGAGAGAGATCTTCTTGCGACGGACCTGTCTTCGCAGGAGGCCACGGCCCGGGACAACATAAGGAAGGCCGAGGGGGCCCTAAATACCGCGACTGAGAAACTAAAGAGCTGGGAGATTAATCCACAGAGGGCATTCCCCACCGCATTTTCTAAGATGGCGGCTGTTATTGGTGTTTCCATGGGGGCCTATGCTCAGGGTCTTTCTGGCGGGAAACTTCCAAATACTGCGCTGCAAATTGTGGACGCTGCAATTGACCGGGATATTGAGGCGCAAAAGGCCGAGTACCAGCAGTTAAGGGGTCTGGTGGACGAGAAGCGGAATGTCTATGGAATGGCGATTCGGCTCTTGGGAGATGAGCGTCAGGCTGATGAAATGGCTAGGGCGGCTGCCTATCGGTCCTTCAACGCTGGCATTACCTCCATGAGTAAGCAGTTCGGTTTAAGCAACGCGCAGAACGCGCAGATGCTCACCGCGCTAGATCTACAGGCACAGGAAAACCGCTTCCGGGCGAGCCTGATGAATCAGGCGGCCAAGGGTGCCGCAAAGGCCGGTAAACTGCCCAAGGAAATGACAAAGGTTGCCTCATCTTTTGAGTCCATTAAGACTACGGCCAAATCCCTGTGGGATAGCGTTGGCCAGTTCGCCATGGGCCCCGCGAGCGGGGTGATCGATGAATATTGGCCCGGGGAGGATCCGGGGGATACCTTTAACCGAGAATCACATCAGGCGTTGCTGGAAATGCTTCACGCCATCTCTGGGGTCGCTGTTAGGGAGGCTGAGTATGCGCGCATGAAAAAGTTCTTCCCCAGCTCCACAAAGTTCGAGTCAACCAATAGGGCAGACATCATCGGGCTGGTTGACTGGGGGGCCAAGAAGGGCGCGGGCTTCTATCACACACTCCCTCCCCACCAAAAGGCCATCATGGACCAAGCGACTCCTGAGTTGGCTCAGCTGTACCGAGAGAAGGATCCCAAGAGAAGGAAGTCTTTGGTGGTTTCTATTCTCTCCCAGCAGCCGGTTGGTGAATCGGGGGGCGGTTTCTTTGGGGAAGCGACACAAATAAAGGACTGATTTATGCCTCGGCTATACAACTTTGACACGAACTCTTACGAGGAGATTCCTGATGAGCATGTTCGGGATAAGATCTTGTCTCGCCGGTATGCGTTCTCTGACACGGAGAAGGTGGGCTTTGCGGCCCCCGATGGAAGTACGCACCTAATTCCTGGCGCAAAAGCCCTTGAGGCGCTTAGCCATGGCGGCAGGTTTTTAGGCGGCAAAGAGTTAGACCGCCGAGATCGCGTTGATAAGTACGGCGAGGGATGGGAGAACTACTTAGGAGCTGCCCTTGCTGGCGGCGCTAGGGGTGCCACTCTTGGCGCTTCTGACGTCCCCTTGCGGGCGATTCTTGGCAAAGAACGAATGCGCACATGGCGGGAAGAATTAAGCGGCGTAAGCACCGCGGCAGAGATTGGCGCTGCCATCTTGCCCACCATAGCCACCGGGGGGGGCGCTGGCGCAGTGACAGGGGCTCGTTTGGCCGCTCGCGGAGCAAAGGCTAGTGCCTTCTTGCCCTCATCCGTGGCGTTCAAGTGGGGCCAGGGCTTTGAGCAAGCCTTGTCGAAAAGCGCGATGCTCTCAAGGGGGGCCGACAAGGGACTAGCCCTGAAGGTGGTTAGCTCGGCCCTTCCAAAGGCTGTTGGGGGCGCGTTTGAGGGGGCAGCCCTTGGGGCAGGAACATCCTTAACTGAGTCGGTGCTTGGCGACCCGGATGAGTCCAGCGAGATGCTCTTGGCGAATATTGGCTATAGTGCCCTTTTTGGTGGCTTAGCGAATGCGGGGATTCACGCCACCCTGCTTGGTGGTGCTGGGGCTGCTCGCAAGATGAGTGATGGATTCGCCTCTATTTACGAGAAGGCAACGAACAGCAAGCTATCGGTTGCTGGTCAGAAGAAACTGGCAGATTTGACCGGTGGCCTTCTGGGGGCCGAGAGTAAGACTATCCAGAAACAGGTTGGATTATGGGCTGACCCGAAGAAGGGGAGGGCCGATGCGCTTGCAAAGGAAGGCACGTTTAAGCAGTCACAAGATGATATTGTTACGGGGCTAAATGATACCTTAGATGATTTGTCTGCTGTGGCCATGAACTCCCGGGGCAGCAAAAAACAAGAGGCTATGCGAAAGCACCTGTTTGTGACCACAGACGAGGCCGCCGAGGGAGCATTGGCGCGGGGCGAAAATTTCGTTGAGGGCCGTGAGTCTCAGGCGCACATGGCCCACAGGGCCATTGCTAAATCAAGGGATGTTGTGGCCGACATATATGAGGACTTACGGTCCTTGGTGGACGCATCAGAGCAGCTCGGCGGGTACTCGTGGATTGGTGGATCAAAAAACCTGGGAGAACATGCGGAGGCTTTGCACAATATATTGTCGAGGCCCGGAACAGATAGGACCAAGGCCATGTCTGCCCTGGAGTCGATTCTTCGCAAATGGGATGCGCCAAAGGTGGGCCCGCGCCCGCAGACGCACGAGGCAATGGTTGGGGAGTTTATAAAGGCCGGGCAAGATACCTTCCTTCTGCTTGATGACTATAAGAAGTTTCTCGCCCATTTTGCCTTTGGCAAGAAGGCCAGAAGCCAACTCGACTTTAACACCCAGAGCCGCCTGAGAGACACCTGGTCACGAGTGCATGAGCTTTTGGAGGACAAGAGCCTTTGGGGGAAGGCCGCTGAGGTTCAGAAGACGGTAAACCCCAAATTCTCAAGGCTCATCAAGGCCGAGGCCCTATTTAGGAAGGCTTTTCGTGACCCGGTTTCAAATGAATTGGTGAACACAAAGAAGATAGGTCAATACCTCAAGAATCTTGAAGGCCGTGGCGATGACACCATGGAAGCGTCATGGGGTGTTGAGAGGGAGGCGGTGTTTGATGATTTCTTGAACGCTGCTGAGGATTTCGCATCGTCATCAAGCCACCTGTACGGCTTTGCGGGGGACGCAGCCACTTCAGCGAGTAGGGCTGTAAGTAACGCCAAGAAGACCCGGGACAAGGTAAAATCGACAGTTACCGACATGAGAGAAACCCGCTTCATTAACGAGGCGGCGGGAGGTAAAGGATTTGACCCAAAACATGCGGCGGCTCTATATCGGCGGTTCGGAAGTGCGGTGCTTGGCGGCCTAACGCTGGGCCCCGCTGGGGCGGCGGCTGGCCTGATTATGGGCGGATTGGCAGACGGAGCCAGCACAGCCCGCAAACTGGCCATGATGGAACAAGCCATCGGGAGAGGCAGAAAGGCCCTAAATGACTCTCTGGACAAGACGATTGACCGCATGGCCAAAGGTGGCCCGGGCGGCAGCATTCCGGTTCGGCCAAACAGAACGAAGCTGTTTCTCGCTCCACTGGCCGACCAGTTTGGGGAATCGACGGCGAAGGAGAAGAGGAAGGCAAGCAAGCTCGATCAGTACAATACGGCGAAGAAACGGGCTATGCAGATGACTGACCCGGAGCTGCTTATGTCGTCCATTGGCAAGATAACCGAGCCAATTGAACACGATATGCCCATGCTGTCTGCGGCCATCAAGGGCAAACTTGCCTCTGGTATGGGAAACGCCACAGAGGGGTTCAATAAGGATAACCGGACTATTGAGGATAAAATCATGGGCGTCCCTGAGCGGCAACCCACCGATAGGGAGATGGCCCAGACTGAGATTCGATGCGCTGTTCTGGAAGACCCAATAGGAGAAACCCTTGGCAACCTTCAGGCCGGTACGCTTACAGCGACACACGTTGACATGCTTGAGCGGTGCTATCCCACCATTTATCAGAACATCTCAATTGGCTTGATGGATAGAATGTCAGTATTTGCCGAGGAAGGGGGGAAGACTGTACCCTATGGCTACAAGGCTCAACTCAGCATCCTCTTTAAACGCCCATTTGATTCGTCGTTTAAGACTGAGAATATCAACATTCTACAGGCCAGTTATGGCGAGAAAGACCAAAAAGGTGGTAAAATTAAATCGTCACCCCTAATTAAGCACCCAGGAATGGGGCCAACAGAGGTGGAGCGAATAGCCACGGGCTAACTTTTGTAATTCAGATGCCGGGCACCGGAAACGGGCAACGGTCTAAAGATAGGGATTAGCATGAGAACATTTGAGAAAGAAACCACCCAGGCCGCAACGACGGCCATCGACCATTCATGGGACAACACCAACAACGCCGGGGTCGCCTGGTACGTCAACGCATCAGCACAGACGGGGACTGCGAACCTTTGCATTGTCCATGATGATGGGACGGTTAAGGTTGTTCATACTGATACCGTGGCGGCAGATACGCCCACGGTCATCATGTATGACTTCCCCATCTCAAAAGCGATCTTTCGATGGATACCCGGGGGCACAACCTCCAGCGTCCTGACTTCACGCATCACACCCAAACCAACGAGGTAAATTATGGCTATTATTACACATGGTGCGGCTGATGTAGGGGGGACCCTTAAAGGGGATGCGGTATCGGCGGGATCGGGCGTTGCGTCCGACGACGGATATGGCTTTGATGATTATGGGAATCACTTTGTGGGGCTTCAGTACGACACAGGGAGCGGGGGCATCCTCAACCTAAACTCCTACGGTGATACTGTGGTCCACCTCGACACAAACGACAACGACCCCAACAAGTTCGTTGTTCGAGCGCGACCTTTGCCCGACTCCAGCGGCTCAACCGTTGATGTCTTAACTGTCGAAGAGACAGGGGATGTGACCGTCACGGGAACGGTCACGGGAGGCGCAATCTCCGGGGGGGGGGGGGTCGGGGCAGATGATGGTTACGGGTTTGATGATACTGGAAATTGGGCCGCTGGATTGCAGTATGACAATGGTCAACTATTTATGAACAGTCAAGGGGACGTGATTGCCAATCTCGACACAAACGATAATAGCCCGAACAGCTTTATTGTTCGCGCTAGACCGGAACCCGACGGGTCGGGCTCAACTGAGGATGTCTTAACCATCGGCGAGACAGGAGCGGCTCGCTTCACAGGCAACATCATACTCAATGAGATGACGAAGCCAGCAGGGATAACCGATACGGCCCAGCTATACGCAGCAGATCTTGCGGGAACGGGCCACCTGTACTCCCTCGACGCCGGGGGTAATGAAACTAAAATCTCCCCGCACAATGAGGACAATGAATGGGAGTATTACTCCATGAACCGGAAAACGGGCAGGGTTTTTAGGGTCAACATGGAGAGAATGATTCGCAAACTAGAAGAGTTTACGGGCGAAACGTTTATTGAGGACGAGTAATGAATAACGTACTATACAACACGCTAATGCTCATTGGCTTGCTCGCATTTGTGACGCTGTTCTCCGTGTGGGTTATGTCGGTTGCAGGGTGCGCCTCGCCCCAGACGGCATCTGACATCAAGCTCGGTACAGACCTCTGTATCCCCCGGGCCGACCAAGCCAAAGACCCATGTGAATTAGAATTCTGGGAAGACCGGCAGTTTGAGAAGTATGGAAGATAGCGCCGCCACTGCTGCCCTTGTTGGGGTCGTTCTGGCCCTGGTGGAAGTTGTCAAGAAATTGACGGGCAAGGGGGCCAATGGCGTTGGCGACTATAAGCAGAAGGTCTTGGAAGATAAGATAGACCAGATGCAGGAAAGCATCGACACACTAAAAACCGCCTTTTACGGCTTCCGAGAGGAGGCCCGGATTAGGTGGGCGAAGGATGATGCTGATGACAAATAAACCAGGGTGGAAGACTACAGAGTTTTGGCTTAGTTTCGCGGCGATGTTTATAGGCGCGATTACGGCATCAGGCGCAGTGACCAATAGCGTTGTCTTACAGGGGTTGGGGCTTGCTGCCACGGCCCTTGGCTCAATGGGCTACAGTGCCGGGCGCTCGTGGGCCAAAGGGAAGACTGACGCAGCTCATGCGAGCGCAAGCACCATTGCCGAGGCCATGCTAAAAAAAAATTCCTCGGACTAGCAGGGCCCAACACGAATACCCTTCTGGCAGGAGTGCGGGTGAGTGGGGATTCTTGGCGGGACCTCCAGCCAGAGGGGTACATAAGGCTTGATGCAGAAGTCAGGGATAATATCCAAGTATTCGCAGAAGCCTCGGCAACGACGCGAGCGATGGCCGCCGTTGCCGGGCTCAAACTGACGTGGTGATTAGGTTTCGTGCCACCATGCCATAGGCACCTCGCACAACTTCTCTATTCTATACATCGACTCACTGTTGGGGGTTCGTGACCCCGTGGTGTACCTCGATAGTCGCGACTTATCCCAACTAAACAACCTACACGCATCTGAGCGCGATAGGTTTTTTTGGTCAATCCATTTAACAAATGCCCGGCAACCTTTACTTGGTCCCGGGCGGTTTGGTTTTCTTCCCACGCTTCCCACCGGCTTCTCCTTTGTTCTTAATATACCCTAGCTCTTCCAACTCGTTTATTGCGGCATCGTACCCGTGACACACGGTTGCATACCATCCCGCTTCGTTTAGCCTCCAAATCCATTCCTTCTGCGCCTCGCTAATGCGGCCCCCCTTCTCCCGCTTTAGCTCGATAGCAACACCTCTTGCCTCTGGCTTATTGGGCGCTGGGGAGAACAGAAGTATGTCGGGACACCCGGATTTCAAACCGGCCGCCCTCAATCTTGCCCCTGCAACGGCGCTACGCTTCCCCTCGTTCGGGACGTGACACCAGAGCAGACCAAGCCTGTTCAATAACGAGGCGATGGCGCATTGCGCCTGATGTTCTGTCCATTCCCCCGGGCTGCTGGACTTCCCCCGCTTTGGTTTTTTGGGCGTCATGGCGGCGGCGGCTTCCTCGTCACCGGCCCCCGAAATCCTGTCAGCCTCCCGTTTGTTCTCGTACCTCGCTATCGCTTGCCATATTCTTGCTTTATGCCCCATTTTCAGTAATGATCCTCCCTACCTTCTCTCTTGTGTGTGGAGGGGCGGGGGGATGGGGCTTGTTCTTATCCTCCCGCCGTTGCTACTCGCCGGTATCTCGGCCTAGTTACCGACCTAAAAACACCTTCAACCTCTCTGTCCCCCAGCGGCGGCTTACACCTTGCCTTATTCAAGGAATGCAGAAGATTGTTCACCTTCTCATGTGGCAAATCCTCATACACCCAGCGCCCGCCCCATTTGGCTAGGAAGTTGTTGCGCCCCCCCTCCCCTTCTTCTGGTATGTCCTCAATCCGAACGTGTCTCGCTGGCCGGTCAAATGCCTGGGATCCGGATATTGGCTTAGCCGGGTGCTGGCGCTCTGTTAACATCTGACGCAGCCACATCGGCGGGGTTACAATCTTTGCATTGTTCCACCAACTGTAGAGCTTTCCGTTAATGTGCCTAGAAGGGGCTGCCACGATGTAGCCGCCATCTCCCCGAATATCCAGCCCCGGCATCACCCCGGTCTTGTTCTTATATTTCGAGGTTCCAACCTTGAAAAACAAGTGCCCCCCTTTCCCTGTCTTGGCCGCCAGCGTTCTAGGGAGCCGCCCGCATTTAAGCTGCAACTCTCTCAGGCTTTCCTTTCCCGCGGGCCCGTCAACATCCAGAACCATAATGCCAGAGGCTTGGCCGGTAGCTATGCCGATGTTGGCATTAGGCCACTTGGCCCACCACGCCCGAATCTTGCTCTCGTCCGTGGATGCGCCCCACAGCCCATCATGGAGAAGTTTTACATCCCATTGAGGGTGCTTGCCCGGGCTCTGGCAATCCTTAGCGGCGCTACAGGTGCAGAATCCCGCCTCATTTATTGTATGAAGCGGGAAAACTGCGAACCCTTCTGTCCCGTATAGCAATGCCCAATTAAGCATTCCCGAATTCATCGCTCAACCTTTCCTGTAAGCTCTGGGGCGGCGCGGGCACATCCTCAAAGTCAACCACGGTGGGGGCTGCATCTGGCTGCTCAATCAACTTTTCCTTCACCGAATCAAGGCTTTCAAACTCCATGTCGATAACCCCTTTGTCGCTCTCAAACTCGGACATTTGTGCGATGCCATCCAGAGAGAGCGTCTTACAAAGGCGCTTGATTGCCACCTTCTTTGCCATTTCCTCCGGCCATGTCTTCCATGCGGGGTTAATCTTGCCCCCTTTTGAAGATGCGTTCCTCGCCTTGTCAACGTCTTCCCAATCCACAACCTCAAAGCGGATATAGCCATTCTTGAACCGGGCCACGGCGTACACGTATTTTCTGGCCTTGCCCCTGTCTTCAGAGGCATACTTGTGAGTCAAGAGAGGGGCTCCCCCTTTGGTCACATCAAACGTGTCGTATTCACGCACCACATCAGCGTAAATGTCCTGAATCTCTCCAGACATTTTGGCCTTCTTTATCCATCCTCGATAACCGAATTGAAGGGTACACATTTTTCCATATGGGATTAGGTGAGCCTCCCCGGCCACGGGGTTCAAACTCAGCCCTTGCTGGCAGACCTGCATAACGCAGGTGTAAACAGAGGCCCGGTCACACTCCAGGAGCTTCCGGTTCTCATTACATGCGACGAAGCACATCTTCATGAACTGGTTAATCTCCACCCCGGCGGGGAGTACCTGTTGAATGTCCTGCGCCTTACTGTCTAAGTAAGCGACCATTTGACCTGCGTTTGAATTAGCCATTGTTGATTTCCCTTCGAGAAAAGGTGCGTGTGCCTTCTTTGGTGGTGGTGAACTTCTCAATACACTCAGGCG
>Ga0208553_1000941_pt1 | contig 10350 bp, 13 predicted proteins | sample 6_EtaG_FD_184079 | JGI IMG/M metagenome (GOLD analysis project Ga0208553, IMG submission 184079) | Marine viral communities from the Subarctic Pacific Ocean - 6_ETSP_OMZ_AT15160 metaG (SPAdes) (version 2) | ecosystem: Environmental > Aquatic > Marine > Oceanic | place: Pacific Ocean | collected...
AGGAGAAGGAATGGCTAAAGAAAAGCGGAACACTACTGAGGCAAGTGCGGCGACTGCTCAAGAACCCCGAAGCCTTGGCATCAGCAAGGGAGGAGTCTCGACAGCCGAGGACTTCGCCCTCTTGATGTCGTCGGTCATGTCGGACGTTATCGACGGGCGGCTCTCCCCGCCGGTGGCGAATGCCGTCTGTAATGCCGGCGGAAAGCTGCTCAAAGTTGTGGAAATGCAGTACAAGTACGCCGGGAAACCGCTCGCTGCCATCGAGCATGTGCCGCCGTCGCTGCAACTGACCGGCAAGCCGAAGCAAGGATGATGACGACCAGCGAGAAGAAAATCCAGCAGGACATCGTCCGGCACCTCCGGGGCATAGGCGCCTGGGTCTTCAAGGTCCACGGGTCGCCCTACCAACAGGCCGGGGTGCCGGACCTCCTGGTGGGCTACCAAGGGCGCTTCTACGCGCTGGAGGTCAAGCGGCCAGGAATGCCGCTAACAACAATTCAGGCCAAGGTCATCGACGCCATCCACGCCGCCGGGTGCGTCGCCGGTAGGGTGGAGAGCGTCGAGGACGCGGCCCGATTACTGGAGGGATGATGAATCAGGCATACCAGAAAGCCCCGCACATCTCAAAGATCACGGTCGAGGCCGCCGGCTACCGCTGGCGAGTCTACGGCGACCCAGTGTATCGGTCGGTGTTCCGCTGGAACTGCCACCTGGTGGAACTGCTAGGCTCCCAGCTCCTCGACGTGCCGGTTGACCAAGCCCTCCGGGAGAAGCTGCGCCAGGCAGTGGCCCGGTCTCTCGGCCTGACACTGGCAGAGGTCAAGCCCATCCCGGCGGACGTTATCCTGGCCGAGCCGGTTTGACGTGGTAAATTACGAAAGGTATAGTGACGCCATGATGTATTGTGCCTTCTGCGCCGACCCCACAACGGGCCATAGCCTCCGGCGCATCGCGACTCACTACTGCTCCCGCTGCGGGAAGGGCGGCTGCGAATCCCACCGTCTGCTCGGCGCAAGCTGCATCGTGCGGATGCCGAGGCGGTACTGATGAAGGACCGCGTCAAGGAACTCCGCAGAGTCCCGGCGTCCGAGCAACTGGGCCTCATCTGCTACGGGATGGAGATCGAGCCGAAGCTGGCGGAGTGACTGAGTCGTGGCTTTGAATAACGGCAAGAACCTGGCGGCGGAGAATCGACGCTCCCAAGTCCTCCAGATGAAGATGGCCGGGGCGACCGAGACCGCCATCGCGGAACAGGTCGGGGTGTCCAAAACCCAAGTCCACAACGACATCCACCGCCGCCTGGCCGAGGTGCGCCGGGACGACAAGGAAGCCGTCCAGCAAGAGTACAACCTCCAGCGGACACGGTACGAGCGGCTGCTTCTGCGGTGGTGGCATCCGGCGATTAGCGCCGACGACGAGAGAGCGGCCAAGGCGACCCAGATGGTCCTGGACATCCTCCGGCGCCTGGACACCATCGGCGGGCTGGTGCCGGACAAGCCTCTGATCCAGTTCAACCAGCAGAACGTCATGGCCGGCGGCGTGACCTTCGCCGACCTACTCCGGGAAGCGACCAACGGCGGCAGCCGGACAGTGGAGGGGGAACGTGGCGCCGCAGACCCTGATGAGGCTCTGGCCCTGGAGCCGCCGGAAGAGGACGCCACCTGATGACCACGCCGACGCTGGAGGAGATGCGCTTCCTGGTGGCCTACGCCAAGGCCGACCCGGACTACTTCTGGGCGTCGGTCCTCGGCTGCGACACGGCCTACGGCAAGCAGCTTGAGATGGCCCGCGCCGTCCGCGACCACAAGCGCGTGGCCGTCGTCGGCGCCAACGGCACCGGCAAGGACTGGATGGCAGCGCGGGTAATGCTCTGGTGGCAGATGGTCCACCATCCGGCCATCACCGTCGTCCTCGGCCCGACCCACCGCCAGGTCTCCGATATCGTCTGGAAGGAGGCCAGGTCGGCCTATCTATCGGCCCGTATGCCACTGGGTGGCCGGATGTACCAGACGGCCCGGTGGGAACTGGACGATCGCCACTACGCGGTCGGATTCGCCACCGATGACCAGTACAACATCCAGGGCTTCCACTCGCCGAATCTCCTGGTCATCATCACCGAGGCGCACAACGTGGAGCAGTCCCACATTGACGCGGTCAAGCGGCTCAACCCGGCCCGGATGCTCCTGACCGGCAACGCCTTTGCCAGCTCCGGCGAGTTCTACGACGCGTTCCACGGCGGCTCCGACCTGTACCGGACCATCGAGATATCAGCCGCCGACACGCCCAACATCCAGCAAGGACGGGAGGTCATCCCCGGCATGGTGACCGCCGACCAGGTCGAGGAGCGGCGCCGGGAGTGGGGCGAGGAGTCGGCCCTGTATGTCGCCTCGGTCCTGGGCCGGTTCCCCGACAACCTGGAGGACGCCATCGTCCCGCGGTCTCTGCTGATGGCAGCGGTCGAGCGCCAACTTGAGCCGGTGGGCGAGGCCACGCTGGCCTGTGACGTGGCCCGCTTCGGCGCCGACAAGACGGTGGTCTACCGCCGGCAGGGCAACGTCTGCCGCCTGGCCTGGAAGGTGCAAGGCCGGAACACCCAGGAGGTGGCGGGCCGGTTGAGGATGATGGCCGAGGACGACCCGGCGGTGACCGAGATAATCGTGGATGACACCGGCGTCGGTGGTGGAGTAACTGACCGGTTGAACGAGGAGAATGTGGCCGGAGGTCGCGTCCGGGTCGTCGCCTTCAACGGCGGGGAGAAAGCCAGGCGTCCTGACCGCTACGTGAACGCCATCGCCGAGGCGTGGCTGGAGCTGGCCCAGGTCTTCCGCGACGGGACCATCGACATTGACGACAACCCGGCGGTCCTCGCCCAGTTGTCGGCCAGGCGGTACACGGTCCAGGGAGACCGGCGCATCAAGCTGGAGAGCAAGGACGACTTCAAAAAACGCTCAACCGGTGGAAGCCCGGACGATGCCGACGCCCTGGCGATGTGCTACGCGGCGCCGGGTCCAGGCGTGGGGGTATGGTAGGCGTAGCGTCGTGGATTGACTGGGATGGACGCGAAAGTTATCTGGTGTGCCGTGGCTGTGGTGACTCTATGTTGCACCAAGGCAGGGTCGAGGTCTTCAACCGGGAACAAGAGGATAGCGAGACCGGCCTCCATGTACTGATTAATGGGCAGACTCTCAGCCTCGATGAATCTATGGAGGACACTCCCAGCGGTCGGCGCGACGGCCTGTATATCTTTTTTTGGTGTGAGCATTGTCCGGAGGAGGTCCGGCTCAGTATCCATCAGCACAAAGGGACAACGTATCTAACCATCGCGCAAGAGGATCGCGCGACCGGGGAGGTAGAGCCATGACAACCGACGAGCAGGAACTGAAGACGCCAGCGGAATACTTCGAGCTAGGCGGGGTTTGGTTGGACGCGGCAGAGCAGATACCGGTGGGCAATGGAGATACAGCCACGCTGGCGCTGCTGGCGATAGCGTCGGCCCTCCTGGGGCTGTGCGCTCAGGCCATCTCGGAGCAACCGCCCGATTGACCAGGGAGTTGCGCTGCCGGCATTGCGGCAAGCTCCTGGCGCTCAAGGCCGAGCGCGGTACGGTGATCGTCTGCTACCGCTGCAAGACGAGGAACGAGGCGTGAAGGTTATTCGATGATTCTCCAGATCGCGTATCCCTCGGGGATAAGGTTTGTTGTTGATGGAGTTTGGAGAGGCATAGTAAGAACTGCCGGTCTGCCATCGTTAATGGTCTACGACGTCACCGGAGCAGAGGGGAACCCTGTGCTGCTACTCGACCCTCGGGCTATTGTGCGAGATGAGAAGGGCGAGCGAATCTATCGCCCCAGCCATCGAAGCCTGGAGGGGGCGCCGGGATTGCAGTCGTGGCTGGCCGATAACCCAGGATGGGTCAGATGAAGTCCCTGGCTTGTGTCTTCGACGCCGACTGCCGGCTGCCTGGCTGCTCGTGCCTATGCCACCGGAACGAGTTTTGCCCGAAAGCTTGACATTCCCTCTCTTAGGGTATACAATAAATATAGTAAATAAAGGGAGGGAACAAGATGACAAATGCCATTAAATGCCAAGACAAATTCCACGAGGACGAATACGAAAACGGCAAGATAGTCCCCCTCCGCCGCTCGGATATGGCTAACAACAAATACTGCGTGGGTTGCCAGGAGGAGCGGGACGACCAGGAAGAGTTCAACCGACAGAACGAACCAGACTTTAGATAGTCGCCAGCCCTGCGGGGCATGACCCAAGCCCCGGCAACCGCCGGGGCTTTTCTTTTGCTTGCCGTTGTGCTAGACTTCCAACCAGTGACCTCATCCGGCACGTGTCCGAGGCGAAAGCCCGAAGCCGGTGGAGGTCGCTTTGGCTTTCTGGGACTTCCTCCGCAAGCAAGATCCCGGCGACGTGGCAGTGGCCGTCCCGCTCAATTACGACGTGGGACAGGCGACCTATCCTGACGCCAGCTTTGAGTCCTTCGCCGTCGAGGGCTACGGCAGGAACGAGATCGTCCACGCTTGCATCCGAGAGCTGGCGGTCTCCTCGGCCTCGCCCCGCTATTACATCCAGGCTCCAGCCGCTGGCGGCGGCGCCGTCGAGATAACCTCCGGCCTACTCTACGACCTGACCACTCGGCCCAACCCGTCCTCCGACTGGTACGCCTTCATCGAGTCCTTGGTCACCTATCTGATGGTGGCCGGGAATAGCTACACTCTCAAGGAGCGCAGCCGGAGCGGCAGGGTGTCCGCGCTCTACCACCTCCGGCCTGACCGGGTCCGCATCATCAGCGGAGACTACGGCGCCGAGGGGTATGTCTACTCGGTCGGGGGCCGGGACTATGGCATCCCGCGAGAGGACATCTGCCACATGGCGCTGCCGAATCCCGGCGGTGATCTCTATGGCCTGAGTCCTCTGCAAGTCCTGGCGCGGAACGTCAACCTCGACTTGAACATGACCGACTTCGCGAAGGTGTATTTTCAGAACGCCGGCGTCCCGTCCGGGCTGCTCAAGCTCAAGCGACGGCTGAACACCCAGGAGGAAGCCTCGGTCATCCGGGCCAGGTGGCGCTCCCAGTTTGGCGGGCGCAATAACTTCCACCGGGTCGCCATCCTGGACGAGGACGCGGACTATCAGCCGATGGCGCACAACCCGAAGGACATGGCCCTGCCGGAACTCCACGACCTGACCGAGTCCCGGATATGCGCCGTGTTCGGCGTCCCGCCCATCCTGGTCGGGGCCAACGTCGGGCTGCAACGCTCGACATATTCCAACTACCGCGAGGCCCGGTTGGCCTTCCACTCGGAGACACTGGAGCCGATGGTCTCCCGCATCCTCCGGCACTTCAACCGCAACCTGTTCAGCGACTACCCTGGCAATGAGACGTTGACCGTGGACTGGGCCGCGATGCGCTCCGGCCTGGACGACCGGGAGGCGATGACGACCAGGGTGACGGGCCTATTCGCCGGCGGCATCCTGACGCTCAACGAGGCGAGAGACCAGCTAGGGCTGGAGGCTGTGGCCGACGGGAGCGTCCGGCGCATCCCCGCCGCGATCTTTGAGGTGGCCGAAGGGGCGCCGGCGCCGGTTGCCATTGGCGCGGCTCCGGTGGAGGAGATGCTGCCGGTGGTCGAGATGAAAGAGTTGAAGGCGCCGAGGGTGGCGAGGCGGGCCGGTCTGCTACGCCGCCAGCTCCTGGAGGACCGGGAGGAGGAGACCGACTGGATGACGCCGCGAGTGCAGCGGCACTTCCGCGGGCTTCGCAACCGGGTGGACGGCATCCTGGGCCGGTACATGGAGAGGGGCGCGTCGGAGTCGAAGGAGTTCCCGTTCGATGCCGACATGCTGATGCCGCCGGGTGAGATCCCCAACCTGACGAGCATCATCGAGCAAGCGATGCTCCGGATGAGCAAGAAGACCGTGGAGGCCATCAACTCCAACGGCCTCGCCGGGACTCTGGAGTGGTCCGAGCGGCTGCCCTTTGTTGAGGCGATCCTCGCCCAGGCTCCGGCCAGGGCAACGATAATCCACCGGACGACCAACCGGGTCATTCGCCGAGCGGTGACGACGGCACTGGAAAGCGGCTACTCAATCGCCCAGCTTGCGCGTGGCGTCCCGGCGGCTGACCCGCCATTCCCCGGCCTCCGGTCCATCCTGACCGAGACCGAGAAGCGGTCCCGGCTCATCGCCAGGACCGAGGTCATGAGGAGCCAGAACCAGACCAGCGTGGGCTACTTCAAGGAGCAGGGCTTCGAATATGTCCGGGCCGACGACATCGACGGCGACCCTGGCGACACCTACGTTGACCCTGGCGACCCGTATGGCCGGACGTGCGCCGAGCGCAACGGCCAGGTCTACAGTGTGGATGACGCCGCCAACATCGACGACCATCCCAATGGGACGCTGAACTGGCAGCCGATGCCCCGGAATTACAAACCGGAGGAGACCCTATGATCAACAAGTTTCACGTCTCGGGCGCCAAGGCGGTCGATGACAAGCTGGGCATCGTGGAGGCATACGTCAACACGATGGGAATCAAGGACTCGGACGGGGATGTCATCGACCCCGCCGCTTTCGACGCCAGCATCCGGAGCAACCTTCCCATCCCGGTCCTGGCCGGCCACGACCAGGGGCGCCTTGTGGGCAAGGTATTATTCGCGCAGCCGGAACAGGTGGGGACCGGGGCCGAGCATCGGCTATATACCCGGATGCAGATGAACCTGGACACCCAGGCCGGACAGGAAGCCTATTCCAACATTGCCGGAGAGTACATCCGCGAGTGGAGCGTGGGCTTCAACCTCCCCGCCGGCGACGCGGTCGTCTACGACCGGGCCGGAAAGGAAACGGTCCGCCGCATCCTTGACCTGGACTGGGTCGAGGTCTCGGCGGTCATTCGCGGGGCTTCGCCCTCCACGGCGACCATCGCGGCCAAGGCGATGGACGACTCAGTCGCCAAGCCGATGGAGAACTTCCACGCTTGCCGCATCCTGGAGCCGGACGCCTTCGACCGCTTCCGGACATCCACCGAGACCATCGAGGAAGGGGAATACGACGGCAAGACGCTGGAGGTTCTCTTCGGGCGACACGCGGAATCTGGGGAGTGGTCGCTATCGTCATACCATCTGCCAGCGGAGGAGTGGACAGAGGCCGAAGGCCGGTCGTTCTGCCGCTCCCATGACGGCATCTTATTTGAAGCCGCCACCGACAAGGATCAGGGCAAGTCTACGCCGGACGCTCCGGCTGACGCCGCCTCGGACACGGTCACCGCGACCGCCTCCGACACGGCCAGCCAGCGGTTGCGCCTGGCCCGGATGCGCCTCAAATTGCAATCAACCAGACAAGGAGAATAGTTGTGGAAACAAAGGAAATGAGAGACCAAGCGGGCGCCTTGCTCGACCAGGCCCAGACGGCCATCGACCAGGGTGAGCTGGAGACCTTCCAGCGGCTGGCCGGCGAGGCCCAGGCTACGATGGAGAAGGCGGACCAGATTGACGCCGCCGCCTCCCAGGTGCGGAAGTTGCGCGGGGATTTCAGCCGGCCGCTGAACACCATCCCCGTCGTGGACACCGACATCGCGGTCCACAATCCAATGGACAACACCGCCAAGATCAAGGGCGACTACAGGCCCGCGTCGTGGGTCAAGGGACTCCCGGCGATGGCTCAACCTCTCTGGGTCCAGGAGCAGATGGGGGACAACGTCAAGGCCGAGGCTCGGTTCATGACCGACACATTCACCAAGTGGCTGCGATGCCCGTCTGACGACCTGTTCTGGAAGACCGCCTCGGCGGACGAGATCAAGGCCATGCAGGAAGACACGGATAAAGCTATGTGTCCCATTAACTAGCGATAGTTAAATGAAAATCGGGTGAATTGCGGGAACGCTAAACCGGAAGGCAAGCCGATCCGCAGCCAAGCCGACCGAACGGGTAAGGGTAGGTCGGAAGGTTCAGAGACTAGAGGGTGAGAACCGAACAATAAACCTCACAAGCGCCCGACAACTCCTAGGAGTTGATGAGATAGTCCGACCTCATGGGAAACCATGAGAGGCCGTCAGAAATGAGCGGCCCCCTGGAATAACCAGGAGTAACAAATTGGCAGAAGGCGGTTTCTTCGTCCCGGAGTTGTTCCTGGCGCAGACTATTCATGATCCGGGAGTCCCAGGCTCCCAGCTCAGGCCCCTTTGCACGGTCATCCGGGTGGGGAGCAAGGACGGCTACATCCCGACGATGGGCAGCGCGACCTGGGCTGCAATCGCGGAGGAAGCCGCGCCGTCCGAGTCCACGCCGACCGTGGGCCAGGTGGCCTTCAGCGTCGAGAAATCCGGCGGGCTGGTCAAGGTGTCCAGGGAACTCCTGGACGACTCGGCCATCAACCTCCCGGCCCTGCTGTCGCAGATATTCAGCGAGGCGGCTGGACAGTATGAGGACACCGGCATCATCAGCGGCAACGACTCGACCCAGTACGCCGGCATCATGTCCGATGCGTCTGTGGCCTTCTACACCATGGCTGGCTCGAGCGCCGTCATAGCTGCCGACCTGATCGGCACCTACTACGCGCTGAACGCCCAGCACCGGGCGAATGCTTCGTGGGTGATGAAATCCGCGATGGCTGCGCTCGTTAACTCGATTGCCGTCACCGCCGCCGGGGTGCATAGCATCCCATCCCTGACTGCGGCTCCGGCGGACTTCATCCTCGGCAAGCCCAACGTCTTGACCGATGTGTCGTCCGCTCTGGGCGGCAACATCACAAGCACTGAGAAGATCGCCATCTTCGGGGACTTCCGCCAGTATTACATCTTCGACCGTGTCGGGATGACCATCCGGCGGAACGATAGCCTGTACATGGGGAACGACCAAATTGGGTTCTTCGCGACCCGGAGGGCAGACGGCCAGGTCGGCCTCGCCGCTGCCTTCAAGATTCCACGCGCCGCCTAATATCGGCGCATCATCCTGGGGCGGGGCTACGGTCCCGCCCCTACAACCAGGAGGAAACGATGCCCAAGGCACGATGTGTTCAAAATGTCCTCTTTGACGGGGGCCAGATCGAGTACGTGGCTGGGGAGGAATACGACGTCCCGGCGGAGCGGCTCAAGAGTTATCCGGATTACTTCAAGCAATCGGCCAAGGCCGCGAATAAGATGGCCGAAACCGGCGAGGACAAGGCCGAGTAGTGGCGACGCGCCATACATACGCCAGCGCGGACGACCTCCGGGACTACCTGGCCGGGACGTCGTTCTCCTCTGGCTGGACGAGCGACGCCGGGAGCATCCGGCGAATCCTTGAGGCCGCGTCCCGGCGGATCGACCTCTACTGTGAGGGCGGTGCCTTCGGGCCTCTGACCGAGACCCGGTATTACGATCTCGGCTCCGGTGCGCTCATCCAGTCGCCCCAGTATTCGGTGGTGTCCGGCGTGGACAGCATCGCCACCGTGGTCTCCCTGGCGGGTGTCATCCCACTGGACGGGTGGCTCATCTCTCCGACCACGGTGACGGCCTACGACGACACCGACCGCGGGAGCAGCACCGTCTTGACCGAGGGTTACAGCGCGGACTTCTGGCTGATGCCGTACAACGCCAGCCCGAAGACCGTCCTCAAGCTGAACGAGGACAGCAGCAACACGCTCGACGCCGGCCAGCAGACCCTCGCCATCCTTGGCGCGTGGGGCTATACCGCGGCCACGCTATCGGTGACGACGGCGGACGCCATCGCTTCCACGACCGCGACCTCGGTCAGCGTGACCAGCGCAACCGACCTGGGACCGGCCCAGACCGTCTTGATCGACTCCGAGCAACTCTACATCACGGCCATATCAGGCAACACCTTGACCGTCCAGCGAGGCGTCAACGGGACGACGGCGGCGACCCATTCCGGGGGCGCGGCGTTGGCCCGGTACGATTACCCGGAGCTGGTCGTCCAGGCTTGTCTGGACATTGCCAAGCTGACGTTTCGCAACCGCGACCTGGGGCCGGTGTCCACCATCGGCGGTGGGGAGCTGTCGATGACGGTGGCCGAGAGCGAGGTCCGGTCGGTCCTGATGACCCTGGAGGACTACCGGGTAACGGGGACGAGCAACGGGGTGATGTTCTGATGGCCGAGGCTTTCGGCACTCAGTTTAAGGTTACGGGGCCGGTCTTTGACGGGTCCGGTCTCCGGGTGATGCAAGGCATCGTCAACCGCGGGCTGCTGGATATCGCGACATTTGAGGGCGCCAACAAGATCAAGGACGACCTCTGGGGACCGCCGGCTCACCTGTACTGGCAGTCCTTCCACCCAAACAAACCGGAGACAAGACACGGCGCCCATACCCGCGACCTCAAGCGGCGGGTGTCGGCCAGCCGCCCCG
>Ga0208553_1000943_pt1 | contig 10343 bp, 7 predicted proteins | sample 6_EtaG_FD_184079 | JGI IMG/M metagenome (GOLD analysis project Ga0208553, IMG submission 184079) | Marine viral communities from the Subarctic Pacific Ocean - 6_ETSP_OMZ_AT15160 metaG (SPAdes) (version 2) | ecosystem: Environmental > Aquatic > Marine > Oceanic | place: Pacific Ocean | collected...
CTATTTTTCGGTGTAAAGCCTCCCCACGATAACCCTGGTTATACCAATATGAAGCCGCTTTTTCCTTAGATAAATCGTCTTCCGTAGTCCCCATAGTTCAATACTTGATTCGTTGCTTTCTTAACCAATCCCCCTTTCATCATTCCTTCAACACCGCCGTGCAAAATAATGTTTTCTCTTACATCCCCCACAAAAACCAGCCAAATTTCTTGCATCCTTTGTACCGTTTGGTATTGGCCATCCACCTTTTCCCTCCGAGTTATTGGAAACTCAGCAATTTTCTCTATAGAAATGGAAGGGTTTTCTGCGGCGAGCTTCTTAGCTTCAGTAATCGCAGCCGCATAAGGAGATCCAGGAGACCCTTCTGTTCCCCAGCGGTGTAAACCAATGACGTTTGCGTCTGGATAGTTTGTCAACAGCTCGTAGATTTCTCTGTGCAGCAAATCCTTTGCAAACTCTCCTTCTGCACCGTATGAAGTTCCTTGGTGAGGATAATCGGGAATAATGTTTTCCGGTCGTATGTCTCCGGTCTCTTCTTTTGCTTCTAGTTTCTTGATCTTTTCATCTGTTAGGCTTTTATCAGGATTCATTAGAGCATCAATAACAGGAGCTATCTCAACGTCAAAGTTCTCACTGTTCATCTCGCTTCGGATTTCTTCCATAGCCCAGGGGCGCGCCTCCTTCAGAATAAATGGTGCGTTTTCTTGATAAACAAGATGGTTTATAAAAGGCTGCACTCGTTCCACAGCAGTCACTTTTGATTGTATTTCCGAGTCTTCCATAGCGTCCCCAAAAAACTCCAGCCAGTTATCACTTTCCAAGTGGGTCGTTACATCTTGTTCACTTAACTCTCTTCCTACCTCACGGAAAGGCTGCGCTTCCAACAACCAGTCGCCATAAATCCGGTTCCTTGTGCGCTCAATTCTGCTATTAATCTTATCGGAGTTTACTTGGTCCACAATGTTTTCTAAAAGCGGCGTACTTATGGCATCTCCACCAGGTATTACATTCATTCCCTGGTCAGGCAGCCCTGTATAAAACCGCTCTTGCCCCAAACGAAAATCCGTGGTACCAAGTAATCTCCTCGCATCTCCAACTCCAGGTATTCTACGGAGAAAACCATTTCTCCGTGCAGGCAGGTCTTTAATTATATAGCGAGGGTAACGATCTGGGTCCAAGGGAAATTCACTAGAGTCGCCAAATTCCGCCTCTATCCCCGTATCTTTTTCCAAAGTCATAAACGGTGCGAAAAGTGCTGATTCATATACGCTCCCGCCGCGTCCGAAAACGTTTTCCAAAGCTTTGTCAATATTATCTAGTTTTCTCTGCGAGACTTTTTCACTAGGAGTAAGTTTTGCTTCTCCTGTCAGACTTCTAAAACGCATGTATTTGAACTCGTCGGGTCCTTTCTTCTGGCCCTGCCTATATACGTCTTGTTGCCACTCTCCAATCATTTTTCCAAATAGCCCTGGTCCAAACCTTCCCAAAATTCCTCGTGCCCAACCGAATGTGCCAGGCAAAACAGCGTGACCGCCCCCAGATTTATCATAGTGTCTTGGGTCGGTTCTTCTTGCATCCAGGTTCCGTCCAGACGAGGCTTCGTTTTCTTTAGACAGCCGAGGGTTAAAGGAATACCAATTTTCGTCGTTTATTCCTGTTTCGACCACAGACTCTTTGGGTTTAAAATAATACGGGTTTTTTGGATCTGCACCAGGAAACCCTTCTGCGTAGCTCCCTCCCGAATATTTGTCAAGCTGCGTCCCTGTGTGTCGGGTCCTAGTAATGTTTTCCCAGGCGCCCTCTCCTTTGTTTCCAGGTGCTAATAAAGGAGTAATAGCCGGTAACTCCTTATCAATAAAGTTCTCCATTCTTTCTCGATATTTTGGATAAATCTTATTTTCTATTTCTGCATACTGCGCTTCTGTCAACCACCGAGGAGACACCCCAGGGTCAAAAGTAAAACTATTGTTTACGGCATCAACTTTTTGTTGCAAATTAGCGTTGCCTCCGGCTATTTCAATTAAGTCCTCATAAATCGCGTTGTATCCATCAGGGGAGTAGTAGCTTGCAAGAAACTCATTAACCTGTGCTTCTTGGTTTTCAAAAAGAGGGGACTTCATTAATTCTTCATACATGACGTCCACCGATTTTTTTCCAAGGAGCCTAGCTTCCATCGGCACCGCTTCCGGTGTGGATGGGCTAGTTAGTGTTTCTTCGCGTTTTTCCATCGCTTCTTCGAGAGCGGCTTGGTTTGCATCTGTAAGGTGAACGTGTTGGAATCGAGAGTAATAATCGTCTATGATCCGGTCTAATTCGGCAACCTCAACCGTTCGTCCTTGAGTTTTTAAGTCTAAAAGTCTTTGAGCAACGCCGGTTGAAATTGCCTGAAGAGCAATCTTTTTATTTTTAGCGCTTACTCCTTTTTTAGGAACCGGAAAACCCAGTATGTTTTTGTCCAGGTGCAAAGATTTAAAAAGCTTGTCGGGGTTTCCAGGTTTTGTAACCCCTTGTACACCGTAACGGGAGGTTCCGTCGCTCTTCAGTGTCAGCAAGTGTTTCCTAAGAACACTGTGCCCAAGTGTTTTTGGATCAATTTTGTCGGGGTAGAAACCAAGCTGGTTTGGTTCTCCCATGTATAAACCAATACTAGGATCGCTCATCACCCTATTAACATGACCTACTGGTAAATCGCTTGTTACTATTGAAGAACCTGAGTTAGAAACCGGAGAAGCGCTCGTAAAATTAGGCGCATTGTACATAGGACGTGTGTACTCATCGGGTTCAAAAAGGTTTGTTTCTTCTACCGCAGGCTCAACCTCTGCGCTAAGCGCAGCTATTTTAGGTTTTACCAAGCCAAAGACTATATCCTCTGTTCTGAACATATTATCTGGCGTTATTCCTTCATCCCAAACCAAGTCCGCTGTGACGTACTGATCCTGTCCTCCTGGAGTTTTTATGGTATCTAGGACCTCCTGTAGTATTGGGCCCCTGTTCTCTTTAGGAACATCTTGGGCCTCAAATTCTTGCTCGATTTCTTGAGCAAGCCCTTCGTAGGCTTTGTTTATTACGTCTTCGTCCCATGCTTTCGCAGCTTCTGTTTCTGGACCACTAATCAACGAGCCTCTAAGTGTCACTGGATCCAAGTATTTTCTCAGTGTAGGTGTTTTTTGGGCCTCTGTTTCTAGTTCGCCATACAGCTGCTCCATTAATATTTCATCAGCCGGGCGCTGGTCTTCTATTTGAGGGGGTGTTTCTTCTGGAACAGCCGTGGGTTCGGGAGCTTCTTCTGCTTCTTTCTTTTTACCAAAGAGTCTCGTAAACGGATTAGAATAAAGCGTGCCGTCCTGGGTCGGAGGAGCTACTTGTCCAAGCACTTCTGTACCAGCTTGTGTTATTGTTCCTGCACCAAAACCCAATAAACCTTCACCAAAGGCAGCTTTGTGTTCTAGTTCTAAACTAGGGAAATACTCACCCCTTTTTCTTTTGTACGCTTCCGTCCCTGCTCTACCACCGATCTGTTCCGTGTAGCCTTGTGCCCATTCAGTACCTAGTTCTGATCCTCCGGCTAAAGCTGTTCGTTTCCCGGCTTGTCCTAAAGCGCCTTTGCCGATGCTATTAAGTACCCCAACGTTTCTAATGCCAACGGCGTTTAGAGCCCCTGAAAAGGTACTGGCTCTAAGAGACCCTTTCCAATCATCCCAGTTCGGCTCTTCTCGACCGTTGTTTTTGGCTCTTTCATAGGCAATGGGTCCAGCAAGCTGTAGGGCTTCAAACAAACCCGGACCTAATAAAGCACCAACAGCCGCCCCAGCTGGGCCCCCTGCTAGTCCTCCAACTGCTGCCCCACCGACTCTTGTCGCTAAACTTCCAGCAAGCTGTCCCGCTTGCTCAAAAACAGCTCTTGGAAAATACTCCCAATTAAAATCTTCTCCTTGTTTACCAATAAACTTCCCAGCCGCAGCTTCGTAGTTCTCTGGTTCTTCGATAAGGTCACGCAGAAAAGTTTCCCAACCCTCCATGCCGAGAGCCTGAAAAGTGGTTGCCATGTTCTCCAGAGGCTGATCGAAAGCGTGTTTAAAAGCCGAAGAAAGGCTTGTATCTTTAGGGGATGTTGCCATACCCTTATAATACACCTAATGCTTGGTTGAGAAAAGTCCTTGGTCCGGCGTCGTTTCCATAATGAATGTGGTCAAGCTCAACAACATCTCTTTGTCTAAATCAGAACTGTTTGTTATAGAAGACAACAAGACCACCAGAGCTGTAGCCATTTCCCAGGGAGAAACATCCTCTTTTTGATAGTGTTTTTCCAGTATCGGATACATGTCTGCAATGATGTCGTCCACTGCTGTTTGCGTGGTCGGATGTTTTAAGTATTTTTTAAAAGCCATGCTTCATTGTATCCTATTTAAACCAGTTGCGTACTTCTCCAAGAACCTCATTACTAATTTTAACTTTACTCAAAAGGTTTTGGAGAATTTTTTCGTCAACCGTGTTTTTAGACACGAGATCAATATAAGTACAGCTTTTGTCTTGTCCGATTCTGTGGATCCGGTCTTCTGCTTGCACCCTTAGCTCTAGGTCATAGGAATTAGAGTAAAAAATCATGGTGCTGGCTTCAGTTAAAGTAATACCACGACCCCCTGTCTGTGGATTAGAGATAAAGTATCTGAGCTCGCTCTCAGGATCTTGAAACTTATCAATAATTTTTTGTCTATTATCTTGTGGAGTCTTGCCATAATAAGAGGCCACCGCTTCTTTACCGAATTTTTCAGCGATAGCCTTTTCTAATTGTTGTATATCAGTTTGAAACACAGCAAAAATAACTACTTTCCCTGTTGTTTCTTCTAATAAATCAAGCACAGTACGAACTCTGTTGTTTTTCAAGACAATAGTTTCGCCTTCCTCATTACGCAGACTGCCTGCGACCACTTGTTGCAAACGCATGATCTGTGTCAGTACGTTCATGGTGCTAAACACTTCGTCTTCTAAGATCATCAACGCTTTTTGTTTCATGGTGCCGTAGGCTTTCTTTTGCTCATCACTAAGCTCAACATAGCGCTTTACATATACCTTCTCTGGCAGGTCTAGGCACTCGTCTTTCGTTTTACGAATTGAAAAGTCTTTGATGGATTCTTGTAGTTCTTCCAGCTTTTGAAAGCCAACAATTTGCTGGAAAGAATGTGCTCCCATTCTGCGTGCCTGGGTAATTGCATAGCGGGCGCTAAACGCGTAGTAACTGCTAAAGCCCAAAAGATTCGGCGACAGAAAATAACACTGTGAGTACAGGTCAAGAGGGGCTTTAGTAATGGGAAATCCCGTTAGGATTCTTCGATAATCAGCAAGAGGAGCTAGTTTAATTAAATGTTTCGTTCTCTTAGCTTTCGGATTCTTTATCGTAGTGGATTCATCAACAGCCATCATTACATCATGCGTTACTAAAAACTCTTCTACAAACTTACAGGCTTTAACAGTTGCAAAAGCCTCTACGTTTACTAAGAAAATGTTTAAAACACCGTCACTGTCTTCTCTAACCATTTTCTCATAGTCCTGGGTCCATCGTTGAGTGTGGTTTGGCTGCCATACCAGGACATTTCTTTCTATTTGATCCGGCAAATGCTTGCTGATCTCATGTGTATCCCAGTTTCTTAAATTACCTTTTGGTGTTACAATAAGCAGACCAGTTATTTTTCCTTGCTCGAAAAGTATCCCGGCATTATCCAAAAGTATCTTGGACTTACCGAGTCCCATTTCAAGGAAAAGTGCATAGAGGTTTTTGTGAGCACTCCTGGCAAGAGTTTCGGTCTGGTGTTCGTAAGGCTCGGTTTTATAGTTGTACGTTCTTATATCCATTCTTTTCATATCCTTTGTTCTTTCTTAAAATATTTCTTGCAATCTATTCTACATATAGTATATGATTAGTGCAAGCTATGAATAAGGGACGAAGAACAACAGTAAAATTAGAAATCTGTAGTGACAGGAAAAATCGCTGGTTTATAAATTTTGCTCCTTTTGAAAAAAACGGAGAGTCTTTAGGCCCTTTTGCTAGTTTAGACGAAACTTTGAGGTACGTTTACAAAGACTTAGACGTACCGGAAGGAAAAGTTGAAATTGTCGAAGTAAATAACGAAGGACTAATTTTTTTCATACCAGATTTTGAAATAAACTATAAAAAAAAGAAAGAACGAGTACCGGATAACGTAACACCTATAAATAAGGGGAAGAAAAAATGAAGATAAACGAAATGTTTGAAGAAAACATCAAAAAAGCAGTTGAGGACATGGACGAATCTGCTATAAAAAGTCTAAGTAAGTTGTGTCACGACCTACTGGTCCTAGAGGGAGAAATAGGAAACACAGAAGAGCGGCTGAGAAAAGTTAAATCTCAGCATAAAGAACTTTCTGAACAAACTATTCCAGATAAATTAGCTGAACTCGGCGTTGCTGATCTAAAACTTAGCGACGGCTCACGAATTTCAGCGGATCCATTTTATAGTGCACGCATTACTGCCGCCAACCTGGAGGCAGCGCACGATTGGTTAAGAGATAACGGACACGGGGACATTATAAAGAACACCCTAACCGTTTCTTTTGGTCAAGGCGAAGATGCGGACGCTTCGAGATTGGTAGAACTGCTTGCGAAACAAGGCTACTTGCCGGAAACGAAACAAGCAGTTCATCCAAGCACCCTTCGAGCATTTGTAAGAGAAATGATCGAGTCGGGTAATTCATCGTTTGATGTGGACATACAGAAGAAATTCTCTGTGTACACAGGCAAACGCACAAAAATAAACCGTTGAACGAATAAAGAGGAAAGAATATGGCAACGAAAAAAGGTAATGGGAAATCTATAACATCCCTATTTGAAAACATCGAAGAAAAAGGTTTCGGAGATGTGGACACAGAAGACCTTCGTACACCACGTTTGAGTATAGTCCAGGCATTGTCTCCACAGAGACAAAAAACGTCTAGTGACTATAATCCAGACGCGGAAGAAGGCGATTTGTATTACAGTGGAACCAACGTCATCTTTAATGGCGATGAAGGTCTCCTGTTTCTACCAGCTTACTACACCAAAACTCTAGTTGAGTGGGGGTTGCGTGAGAAAGGTGGAGGCATAAAAGCTGTGCATCCCGCAGACTCTGATCTTTTGAATCGGTGCCAACGCGACGGCCAAGGAAGACTAATTACTCCAGGAGGGGAAACCCAACTGACAGTGACAGCCAACCATTATGGCTACGCGCTCGTTGATGAGGCACCACAAAAGTGCGTTATCAATATGACAGGATCGCAACTAAAACACTCGCGTGCTTGGAACACAATGATCCAAGGAACGAAACTAAAGGGTGTCAAGGGGATGTTTACTCCTCCTGCATACTCTCACTGGTATCGTTTGACCACCCAAGTCGAGTCCAATGATCGTGGTACATGGTATAGCTACAGTATTACACAGGAGCGGATGCTCAAGGAAGACGAAAAAGATCTTTTCAGTGAAGCTGAAGAGTTTTCTAAATTCGTTGCCAAGGGCGGAATGGACCAATTGAGTGGACAGAGTAAAGGTAGCAAACCTGCGTTAGAACAATCTAAAAAAGATTGGGAAGACGACTAAGTAAACGGCGCTCCTTTCCTTTGCGGGGGCTCAGGGAAGGGGCGTTACAACTGAAGGAGATGAGTGGAAAATACAGCGGAAAAGCTTATGCAGATTTTCTCCGGTTTAGAAAGAGCACATGGAATCTATGAAATAACCGGAAAACAAAAGAACACAGAAAAGGGAATTAAAAAAGAAGGTAGAGGCAGAACATTACACGAACCATTAACTATTGAGCTATGGAAACATCACTTGGCGGGTAATCTATCTTTGGGAGTTGTCCCCTTAACTGATAACGAGACTTGTTCTTGGGGATGTATCGACGTTGATGAATACCCAATTAACACAAAGGAAATCTTAAAAACAATCAGGGACATGAAACTGCCCCTTGTGCCTTGTATGACAAAATCAGGTGGGGTACATCTTTTTCTATTTACTAAAAAGCCCATAGCAGCTTTTAAACTCCAAAACAAACTAGAAGAAATAGCCGCCTCAATGGGAAGAACAGGAGACGAAATCTTTCCCAAACAATACGAATGGTCTAAGCAGTTGCCACAAGAAAAGCAAACCGGAAACTGGCTTAATATGCCTTATTTTGCTGGAGAGGACACCACTCGGTATGCCCTCAATGCAAAAGGAAACGCTGCCGGACCAGAAGAGTTTATTAGAATTGTTAAAAGAAGAGCAGTTAGCGAAGAAGAACTAGACGCTTTTGTTCCAGTACGCAAAGGCCGGAAAAAGCAACTAAATGGAAACGGCTTGTGGGACGAGGCGCCCCCTTGCCTGGTGCACATGAAACTTAATGGTGTCCCAGAAGGTACGAGAAACAACGCTCTATTAAACTACGGCGTGTTTCTTAGAAAGGTTTTTCCAGAAGGAGAAGAGTGGAAAGATAAACTACAAGAGGTTAATAAAACAGCTTGCACAAGACCTTTGTCTCATAGCGAACTTAATACAATTATTCAAAGCCTAGAAAAAACAGAATACAGATACCAGTGCAAGAAGGCGCCTCTGGTTAATTTTTGTCAAAGCGGTATTTGTATAACCAAAAGACATGGCATTGATGCGTCACAAAGAGAACCCGTTTATGGAGGCCTGAGAAAATATATGACGGACCCACCTCTTTGGCACTTGGACGTTGATGGAAAAACTATTGTTTTAGAAACCAAACAACTACACAACTTTTCTTTATATCAACAAAAATGTATGGAAGTTTTAAACGCCTGTCCACCTGACAAGAAAAAATCAGATTGGGTAGCACAGCTTAATAAATGGCTACAAGAAGTACAGATTGTAGATGTTCCATCAGACATGACCAAGAAGGGTGTTCTAAACGAAGCAATACTAGAGTTTTGTAGACTTTCAGAGTCAGCTTCAAGATTAGCTGTTGTATCAGCAGGAGTTTATAGGCACGAAGAAGAAGGAATAAAAGAATGGTGGTTTACTGGACGAGATTTGGTTGTGTTTATACAAGAGTTTAAAAAGATGAGAAACATAAAAGAAGCAGAAGTGTTTACCCGACTAAAAGAAGTGGGGGCTGTTAACTCTTCCAAATGGATTGATAAATCAGTAGGAAACAAAAAAGTATGGGTCATGGATGTAAAAGAAATAGACGAGGACAGCATTTCCCCAGAAGAGTTTAGAGTGCCAACGGAGGAAAAACCATGGGAATAACAAAATATTATGGTCCTCCAGGTACAGGCAAAACAACAACTCTTCTTAATATTATAGAAGAGCACATAGACAGAGGAACACAACCAGAAAGAATCGCTTTTATTTCTTTCTCTGTTAAAGCAGCGAACGAAGGAAAGAACAGAGCACACGCTCGTTTTGGATTAGCTTTTGAAGAAATGCCTTATTTTTGTACAAGCCATGCTTTTTGTAAAAGAAACATGGGAATATCTCATGTGGTTGGTGGTAGAGATGTTTTTGATTTCTTGGAAGAGTATCAGTTTAATTTAACAAAGAAGTACCCTAATAATGCAAGGGCTATTAGGTCCGTGGTCCAAGATCCTTATTTCGAGATCATAGAAAGAGCGAAAACTAATTGTCGTTCTTTGAAAGATGAGCGCTTGTCCCTGGACGTTGAGCAAAGAAAAGGAGTGGTCAATCATTTGTTAGAGCCTTTAGCTGAATCTTGGGAAGTGTTTCGCTTAACAAGAACCCCGGTCATCTATTCTTTTGCCGATATGATCGTTAGTTTTTTGGAAGACGGAACAGCTCCACCGCTTGATCTTTTAATTGTGGACGAAGCACAAGACTTAGCTGAAATAAACTGGAGACTAGTTGATAAGCTAGCAGCAGCAACTGGAAAAACTTTTATAGCGGGAGACGATGACCAGGCTATTTATGAATGGAATGGTGCAAGGCCACAAAGGTTTGTTGAGTACAAAGGAGAGAAGATTGTCCTGGACCAGTCTTATCGTATTCCTTTAACTGTTCATCCGATTGCTCAAAAGATTTCAGAAAGGATTCTTTGTCGAGAGCCAAAAGAATATAAACCAAGACAAGAACCAGGAACCGTTAATAATGTTAGTTCTGTTGAAACACTGCCACTGGACAAAGGAGAGTGGTTGATTATGGCTTCTTGTGATTACATGCTTACCGACACCTCCAAAGGCTATAACGTCCGAAAGTTTTTAGTGGACAATGGGTACCCTTTTGTACACAACCAATATCGTTACATTCCTGCTAGAATGATGTCAGCTATAGACACTTGGGAAAAGATAAAAACGGAAGACATCACTCTGTCTGAGCTA
>Ga0208553_1000944_pt1 | contig 10340 bp, 6 predicted proteins | sample 6_EtaG_FD_184079 | JGI IMG/M metagenome (GOLD analysis project Ga0208553, IMG submission 184079) | Marine viral communities from the Subarctic Pacific Ocean - 6_ETSP_OMZ_AT15160 metaG (SPAdes) (version 2) | ecosystem: Environmental > Aquatic > Marine > Oceanic | place: Pacific Ocean | collected...
AAATGGACTGGAACACCATATCCAGTATCTGCAGTAGCTCCTCTGGTAGGAAAGCAGAAAGAGATAAATAAGTCTCACCAGATAATGGTTCATAATGCATCCTTGGGTTCTTCTTTAAGATGGCTGTATGAAGAAGGATCTATTGACCCAGAGCAATGGGAGAAATATTCATCATCACCAGGAGCATTGCTGTCAGTCAGACCAGGATCGGAAAAACCAACCCCTATCATGCCAGCTCCCCTGTCAAATGCATTCTTTGGTATTGTGCAGGAGGGTAAGCAGGATATGGAATATTTAGCTGGTATATACTCTTCTATGCAGGGTGATACCCAGCAGCAGCATGAAACATTCAGGGGAATGCTTGCATTGGATGAATATGGGACAAGAAGAATTAAACAATGGATGAAACACTCCATAGAACCAGCTCTAAGGCAGATGGGCAAGGTTATTATGCAGATATCACAGTCTGTCTATTCAGCTAATAAGAGATTCAGGATTATACAGCCCTCTGCTCTTCAGGAAGAGCGTGAACAAGAGATTAATGTTCCTATCTACAATGATATGGGCAGGGCAATAGGCAAATCAATGGATTACTCTTCTGCTAAATTTGATGTAAGAATAGTAGCAGGTTCAACATTGCCAGTCAATAGATGGGCATATCTTGCTGAGTTGAAGGAACTTCTGCAGTTTGGTGTTATAGATGATATTGCAGTTCTTGCTGAGACTGATGTAAGGAATAAAGAACAGATAGCTAAACGTAAGAGTCTATATGCTCAACTTCAGGGACAATTAGGTCAATTGCAGGAAGCAGTCAAAGATAAAGACGGCACTATCGAGACACTTGAGAGACAATTGGTACAAGCTGGTATCAAAGGCAAGGTTATGCAGGCTGAGATGGAAATCACCAAAAAGAAGGAAGAAGTGAAAGGCGATATGAAGGATTCTTACCGTTCTACTGACGCTAAACAGAAGGTTTTACAGAACGTAATGACCAATCAGGTGGACTCAACTAAGAAGGATTTAGCTAGAGAAATACAATTTGCAAAAAAGGATTTGCAAAGTAAGAATGAAAATAAGTAACATTAAAACAATTATAGGGAAATAATATGGAAGAAACTGCAGGCAACCCAGAAACTCTAGTTGTTGAAGAACAACAAATTGAAGATAAGGTTTTTGGCACCTCGGATAATTTTTTCGAAACCCTTGAACAAGATGTCAATGGTTCTATAACCGATGACAACACTGAGGCAACCCAACAGGCAGATGGCACCGAGCAGGTAACTCATCTAGAAAATGTTGGCTCCGATAACGTGGGTTGGGATGATGACGGCAATCCCTACAAAAAACGCTACCAAGACAGTAGCCGTGAAGCCGTAAAGCTGAGAGACCAGTATAAAGAGGTTGAACCTTTTGTACCAGTTCTTGAAGCGATGAAAAACGATAGCGGATTAGTTGAACATGTTCGTGAATATCTGGTAAATGGAGGTAATACTCCAAAAAGTATTCAGGAAGAGCTGAAATTAGATGAGGATTTTATATTTGATTCTCAGGATGCAATGTCAGATCCAGATTCTGATTCAGCTAAAGTCTTGAATGCTCAGGTAGACAAAGTCGTTCAGAAGAGAGTAGGACAAATAGTTACTGCTGAAAAACAGAATGCTCAGAAGGCACAAATTGAAGCTCAAAGAAGAGCACAAGAAAATGATTTCAAGGAAAAGAGAGGAATGACTGATGAACAGTTCAATTCTTTTAAAGAAAGAGCTAAAGGTCATATTCTTACCCTTGATGATATTGATTACCTTCTGAATCGTGATCAAGCTAATGCTAATGTTGTCCAATCTACGAAGAATGACATGTTGAACCAGATGAAGAATGTCAGGAATATACCAACGTCCGCTAGTGGAGCTAACAGCCAAGCCGAAGAGAAAACCCCAGATAATGCTATATTTGACGGGATTTTAGGCTTGGATGGTGAGTTAGATAACCTGTTCGGGTAGATTTTTATTATATAAAACTATTTTAGTTTAGGATCTATCTGAACTTCAAATAAGGAGTTCGAAATGCCGCAAGATTTTATTTCGGCAATTACACCGAATACGGATCTTACTGTAGCGGATTTTGATGGACGAGGTCCAGGCACTAGTACTAATCTTAGTACTGGCGATATTAGACGAAAGTATAATTTCGGTAATAGAGTGTCTGAACTTGCTATTCCTCAAGATCCCTTCTTTAGGTTCGTGAGTAAGGTGGCGAAAAAGGCGACAGATGATCCTCAGTTTAAGTTTACTGAGAAGCGTCCGTCCTTTCATAAACGATATGCATATGTTATGGGTTATGTGCAGAACGATGGTAATGATGAATTTGCTGATGATACCATTGAAGCATATAATGATGGTGGAACTGGTAGTTCAGTAGCTGTTGGAGATACATTGAAACTCTATATGGCTGGTGATTACAAGTCTGCTGGTAATGTACAAAATGTATATGGAAACACATCTAACAAGATTGATGTTGGAGCAAGCGGGACTACACCTAAGTTCTTCCTTCCAGGTCAGATAGTTAAAATCCCTACAATGACAGACAGTGCTTCGGCAACGACTTCATGGGGTGCAAGTTATATGCTGGCAAGGATTACTGAAGTTGATGCAGACTCTTTTTCAAGTTCAGCTAAGGATAGTAAATATCCTACAGTTGTCACTTGTAAAGTGGTTAAAGCAACAAATTCAAGCTATCTGGGTTTTGCTGGCTATTACAACAATAACTTTGGTCCAGGTGGAGCAGCAGGTGATGAAGTTGTTGCTGACCAATCTATTGCAACTCTTCTTGAATCAGCAAGAACCTACGTAGTAGGTAGTGCACATGAAGAAGGTTCTGGTTTTCCACAAACATGGATCGACCAGCCTTACCAAAGCAATCATGGTCTTACTCAGATTTGGAAAACTTCAATGGCAATGACCAATACGGCTCGTGCCACAGTATTGAAGTTTGAACCAAATGAGTGGGCACGTGTTTGGAAAGAAAAGTTGATTGAGCATAAGTGGGATATTGAAACATCATTGTTATTTGGATCTCAGTATTCAGATGGCGATAGTATTCAGTACACACAAGGTGCTGTAGATTACATCACACAGTATGGAAATTCATTTTCTCTTGCTGTTGCAACTAAAACTCAAGATGACTTTCTTGATGATCTTTCTAACTACATTGATCCAAGGTATAACAATAGCACAGCAACTATGTTCTTCTGCAATACTGCAGTATATAACTGGTTGCATAAGCTAAGTGGATACTTTGCTAACAATATCGGTTCAATTCAAGCTTTTACTGGTGGATCACCTGATACAACCGCAAGTGACAGTAGTAAAGGTTATGGAAGAGCTGATATGAGCCTTGCAGGAAGAAGGAAAGTCTTTGGTGTTGATATTACAACAATTTCAACTGTATACGGGGATATGAATGTTGCTCGCAATATTCACCTTGATGGTACAAATGTGAAAATGTTAGGTGTCAACATGAAGAACTGTGCTTACAGACCTTTAGTTGGTAATGGCGTTAATCGTGATACTTCAGTCTATGTAGGAGTTCAAACTTTAGAGAACTCTGGTGTCGATCGTAGAGTAGATCAAATCTTAACTGAAGCAGGCATGGAATGGTCAATGGCTGAATCCCATGCTATCTGGACATAAGGAGTAGATTATGGCAAATCCATTATATGGATCAAATTCATTTGATAAGAGAGTTGGCGAGAGATTGTTCACTGAGGCTGGTACAGGTCGTGAACATGAAAATTCAACTGATGCTCTAGACATATTCTCTTACTACATTCCAGCTAACAAGCTTGAAGTAGGTGATATTGTCAGAATTAAGGTGTTTGGTACAGTTGTTGATAACAACAGTACAAATACTTTAACGCCTATTCTTAAGTTTGGCGGGACGGCTATTGCCACTGGCGCAGCTCTTGATGTTGACGATGATGATATTGTCTATGCTTGGGCTGATGTTCATGTAACGGCAGTTGGAAGTTCTGGTACAATGACAGCTATTGCTGAAATTAGAACTGATGCTTTAGGTGCAGTTCATGTTATTGGACAGACTGCATTAACATCTATGGATACTACAGGTACTTTACAAGTAGTTCTTAATGTTGATTGGAGTGCTGCTCATGCTGATAACGAATTCAGAATTGACGCTGGAAGTGTTGAGCTAGTTTAATCCGAAGTTTGGGAAGTAATATCCCAATATAAGGATTTAGAGGGGGGCTTTATGGTCCCCCTCTATAAACAATATGGCAACTACTAACATATCTGCGGAGATAGTATCTATTACTGGAGTCACCGCACATGGTGCTTCAGATGATTTTATTGTTTCTGCTCAAAAATTTGTAGCTTCAAACATACCGAAGGAACTTCTCTGGTTTGCTTCTACGCAATCTTCAGCTATTCAGAATTCAAGCGGGTTTGATGTTTACTCTTCTGATAGCGTACTTGCTGTTGAAAGAGAAGGATACCCTGCTACTGAAGTTCCATTCAGTATGAGCAAGTGGATTGATGATAGTGCAAGTTTTTATAAAGCTACTAATCTATATCCTAAATGGTATCATGCTCAGGGAAAGGTATTTATAAAGCCAGATCCTGCTTCAGGTGGTAGTAATGACGGATATGTTTATTATGTAGAGCATACTCAACTAGATGATGACTGTGATCTGAGGAATGCAGTTGTTTTTCATGCAGCTTCCCAGGAATTTGCAAAGTTAGCTACAGGTAGTGTTCCAAGCTGGACATCTCCGACAGTTCCAGTTGCTCCTTCATTAGGTGCAGCTCCAACTATTTCTGATTTGTCGATTTCTGCTACATCACCTGTTGTACCGTCAATAAGTACAGTATCTTACACAGATGCTACAAATTCAGATGCAAGTGCAAGCACTGTTCAGGCAATAACTGTAAGTAGTGTTAATAAAGCTGATATAAGTGGTGATGTCCCAGGATATTCAAAACCATCATTAACCACAAGAGTATCATTTGATACTTTTTTTGAATCTAGTACTACCAATCCATTTGGTGATAGTGATCCAGGAGCATTAAGTGTTTTGTCTATACCTTCTGCTACTCCTTCTTTAACTACAGTTGCATTTACAAGTTTGGATTCAGATTTGGATGCTACTGCACCAACATTTACAGCTGCTACTGTTACTGCTGGTAATATATATGGTGGTAATACAGCTCCAACGTATACAAAGCCATCTGTAACATCTCAAGCAAATTTTAATGATTTTTTTGAAAGTGGAACTTTGAATCCTTTTGATGATAGCGATCCAGGTGCATTGTCATTAACATCTGTTTCTCCTTCAGTGCCATCATTATCATCTGTTACTTTTACTAGTGTAGATACTTCTTTAGATATAGTTAGACCTTTAATTTCAACTGCGACTGTATCTGAGTCTAGTGTATATACTGGATCAGCACCTTCTTATAGTAAACCGACAATATCATTAGGATCAGCTCCAATAATATCGAATCTTAGTATATCTGCAATAAGTCCTGTGATTCCAGAGTCTCCTGGTTTTACAGCTCCAGATATTTCAAGTATTTTTGATCCAGCTTCAGATCCACCTTCTTATACGGAACCAGTTATTTCTCTTGATTCTGCTCCTACGATTTCAGATTTGTCTATAAGTGCTGTGCCTCCACCAGTCCCGTCAATATCTGCACAAGTTATTGCAGATCCTTCAGATTTTGCTCCAGCATACACAAAACCTGCATTTTCATTAAAAATTGCTCCAACAATATCAGATTTAAGTATATCTATAGAAAATCCAGTAGTGCCAGCATTATCATCAGTAACTTTTACTAGTATAGATTCTGCATTAGATGCTAATGCTCCTGTTTTTATGACTGCAACAATTTCTGCATCCAGTACTTATACTGGAAGTGCTCCAAATTATTCAAAACCAGTTATTGAATTAGGTTCAGCTCCTACAATTTCAAATTTAAATATTACTTCTGTTGCTCCTATAGCACCATCATCTCCAAGTTTTACAAACCCATTTCTAGTAGGTACAACAATTGCATCTACAACGCTTTCTAATATTGGAGTTCCACCTACTTATACATCGCCTACTACAACAATAAGTGATGAAGCTTGGGCTACTGAATATCCTAGTAGAGTTTCTGCTATAGGTACAGCATTAGGTGCAATAACAACAGCAGTAGATCAAGCAGCTACAGCAGCTGGTAAGTTTTTAACTGATGCTACTGATTCAGTATTTGGAGATGAGGCTACATTTTTAACTGCAGATTCTCAATTAACAAGAGTAAAAGATGCATTAGATAATGCAGAAAAGATTATTGATGATGGAGCTAATTCTCCTACAGGAAATGCTGCAGGAGATGCAGCGTCTTATTTATATACAGAAGAAGATACAGAATTAGTACAGGGAGCTTTAGGTATTGCACAGTCGGAAATACAAAGAGCACAAGCACATATTCAAGAATGGGTTTCTATTGGAGATATGAGAGTAAAAGAAGTTGATGTAGCCTTAAAAGAAGCTCAGGGATATGCAAATGAAGTTCAATCTTTATTATCTGCTACTCCTATAAAGGTTCAAGAATATCAAGTAAGAGTTCAAGATGCTTTGAATATTTTTAATGATGGCAATGCAGAATATCAAGCAAAACTTCAGGAAGGAATTCAACAAGCTCAGATAGATGCTCAGAAAGCACAACAACAAGCACAATTAGATACAACAGATGGACAACAAGAAGCATCTTTAAAACTTCAAAAAGAAAATCAGGAATATGCAGCATCTTTACAAAGATTTAGTGCTGAAGTACAGGAATATCAGGCTAATGTGGCTAAAGAAGTACAAGAATATCAACAGAATCTTGAGGGAGATTTAAGAGTATGGCAGGCAGAGCGACAGACTGATTTACAGAAGTATGCAAGTGACATTCAAAACGAGTTAAATGAATTTAATAAAGAGAACGTAGCATATCAGTCAGCCATACAAGAGTCAATACAAGAACTTCAGGTTACTAATGGAGTTAATCTTGCAAAAGCACAGGCTGACCTTCAAGTTGCAACAACCAATAAAGACAGGGATCAACAAAGACAATTGCAAAATGGCACCAATGATATGCAGGCTATTATTCAGGATAATAATAGGAAGGTTGCGCTTTATCAGGCAGAAGCTGGTGCATACCAGGGGATAGTTAATAAGGAAGTTCAGGAATATCAGCAAAATTTGGCTGGTGACATACAAGTATGGCAGGCAGAAAGGCAAACCGATCTGCAAAAATATGCGAGTGATATTCAAAATGAATTGAATGAGTTCAACAAAGAGAATGTTAAATATCAAGCTATATTGCAGGAATATGTGCAAGAAGCACAATTATTAAACGAACATGAAGCACGTAAAGTTCAAAAGTATCAATCTGAAGTTCAAACATATCAAGCAATAATTAACAAAGAGGTTCAGGAATATCAACAGAATCTTGCTGGTGATATACAAGTTTGGCAAGCAGAGAGAACAACAGACCTACAGAAATATGGAAGTGATATACAGAATGAATTGAACACTTTTAATAAAGAAAATATTGAATATCAAGCTCAGTTACAGCAAGCTATACAAGAAGTGGGATTAGTATTACAGAAAGAAAATCAAGAATACACTGCTAAACTTCAAAAGTACCAGGCTGAAGTGCAAAATTATCAAGCTAATGTTTCTAAGGAAGTTCAAGAATACCAGCAGAATTTAGCTGGGGATATTGAGGTGTGGCAGGCTGAAAGAACGACAGACTTGCAAAAATATGGTAGCGATATTCAGAATGAGTTGAATGAATTTAATAAAGAGAATGTTGCTTATCAATCTGCTATTCAGGAATCTTTACAGGAAATTCAGATTGCCAATCAGGTTAATCTTGCTCAGGCTCAATCTGATCTGCAAGCTGCTACTGCTGATGAAGATAGAGATTTACAAAGACAGTTGCAGAATGGTGTAAATGATATGCAAGCTATCATTAATGATAATCAGAGAAAAGTTGCACTCTATCAAGCAGAAGCTGATATATATCAAGCTAATATTGGTAAAGAGATTCAAGTGTATACTCAAAAAATATCTAGATACCAACTGGAAATGAATACAGCTTATCAAGCATGGCAAAAAACTGAATCAGATAATATAGCGATTTACCAAGCTGATATTCAGAATGAATTAAATGAATTCAATAAAGAGAATATTGTATTTCAGGCAAATATTCAGGAAGCAATGCAAGAATTACAAGCTGCTAATCAAATAGCTATTGCTCAGGGTCAAGCCAGTTTACAAGTTGCTATTGGGAATGAAGATAGAAGTCAGCAGAGAGCTTTACAGAATGGTATCAATGATATGCAAGCAATCGTTCAAAATAATGATGATTTGATAGCCAAATATTCATCTGAATTACAAAAGTATCAAGCTGAAGTAACTTCTGAAGTACAAGAATATACTCAAAAACTTTCTCGTTATCAGTTAGAGGTAAGTACAGCAATTCAGGCTTGGCAGAAAACTGAAGCTGATAGTTTTCAGCAATATCAATTAGATATACAGAATGAGTTAAATGAGTTTAATAAGGAAAATGCTAGATACCAGGCAAATGTACAGGCAGAATTAGCAAAGCATAATAGTGATTTACAAAAAGTTTTAACACAAGCTCAAGTAGATAGAGCAGATGCAGAACAGGAATCAGCTCAAGCTACTGATGTGGATAAGTTTAATAAAGCTCAGGATCAAGCATTGAATTTGGCAAATGCTGCTAAACAAATAGAAGATCTAATAGCTGACAATAGTAGTAAGATTCAAAAATATTCTGCTGAACTTCAACAATATCAATTAAAAGTGACTGCTGAAGTACAACAATATCAACAAAACCTTGAAGGCGACCTACGTGTTTGGGAAGTTGAAAGGACAACAGATTTACAAGAATATGGTACTAACCTGCAAAAACATCAGGCAGAAGTGGCTGATAAAACACAGGAAGCAACTTTAAAAACACAGAATATACAGCATTATGAAAAGCAGGCTGATAGGTATTACCAATGGGCACAAGCTGAAATAACTCAGTATATTCAGAACAACTCAAAAATGATAAATAAAACAATTGCTGCTCAGGCTCAATCTCAGCAGCAACAATACAGGAGAAACTAAAAATGGCAGCAAATAAAGCAACAGTAAGTGTTTCGGCATCAGTTTTGCCCGATGATATGAAGGCATCTGTTGGTGGAACAATAGTATACGATTTAAACGACATGGCAGGTGATGTTTCTAAATGGATATACTATGTAAACGATATAGATACTACAAATGAAGTCTTAATACCAGCAGATGTTGGTTATTTAGGAACATCTGGTTCAGCTGGTCACACTACACCTTTAAGAACGGCAGCTGCGGATTTGTTAGAATTTATTGTAATTAAGCATTCTGGTTTTCGATCAGATGGTACAACTGTATCAACAGACAATCTATTCATCAATTTTACTCATGGCGTAGATGCTGATAATGCTACAGGCAATTTAGTTCTAGAGCCAGGAGATGTATGGTGGGGAAGATTTGCAGGTACGGCAGATACAGCTGACTTAGAAGGAGAAGCAGCAGCCAATGATATTAAAGTTCAAATATATGCCGTATTGGATGATGTTGCATAAATGACAGTACAGGAAATCATGGAAAGGGTCGGTGTTACCGACACTAATAGGGCTATAGCCTATATCAAGGATGCTCTCGAAGAAATGAATATCATTACTGAAACTCATGTTGCTACAGAGAGGTTTGATATTACAAAGGATCAGAGGTTCTATGATTTCCCAAATGATATGATAAAGGTATTGGATATTAGATGTAAGAATCAGTTAAATGCTGATGATGAGTATAGAGGAATACCGAGAATGATAGGTGAGCCAGTCAGGAAGGATGCTGATGGCAACTAGCAAAGAATATGCATATTATATAAAAGGAAATAAGCTTGCTATAGTTCAGAAAGATTGGACATTCTCTGGCGGTCAGACTATTACACAACCAGGATTGAATGATGTTGGTCAGACAGGAGCTTTATTATGGAAGAGTCCTAAAGATAGTGTAGCTGATGGATTAGAGATTCAGTATGCATACAGTCCAAGTTATTTTATAAACGAGACTGATAAGGTAGATACTCAAATAGATACATATGTATCAACTGGAGGATTACTTAAACTTATAGACAATGGAGACAATGATTATACTGCATCTCCTGAAAGTTTAGGTGATGGATCATATATAGTATTAAGGAAAGCTGGTAAATGGAATGGATTACATAAAGTTAAAGCAGCTG
>Ga0208553_1000946_pt1 | contig 10335 bp, 24 predicted proteins | sample 6_EtaG_FD_184079 | JGI IMG/M metagenome (GOLD analysis project Ga0208553, IMG submission 184079) | Marine viral communities from the Subarctic Pacific Ocean - 6_ETSP_OMZ_AT15160 metaG (SPAdes) (version 2) | ecosystem: Environmental > Aquatic > Marine > Oceanic | place: Pacific Ocean | collected...
TGTTTTTGTTTTATGTATTTTTCTTTTCAGCTTCTTTTTTAGCTTTCGTACCTACTTTGTAGGCTAGTTTTTCCCACGGAAACTCCTTCCAACCTTCTTCTCTCCATTCTCCGTTATATTTTATTTTACCGTCTTTTCTTTCGTATTTCTTACCTCTCCAAGTAACAGCGTTGTCTGAGTAACCTAATTCACCTTTTTCCATTCTAGCCATATGATCTCCTTCGTGAGCTACAACTTCTGCTTCTAATGGACTACCTTTTTCAATTTTCTTATTCACAAAGATAGTACCATCGTTATTAGCTTCACCAGCTATACCATTATCTAGTTCCTTTCTTTGCATTTTAAACACCATGTCCTTATGTTCTCCCGTACCTTTTAATACTGATCTATTTAGTTTAAATGCCATTACCCTTCTTCTGTTTTAATCTTCTCTGTAACATTTAAAGGTTGATTAGTAACGTGCTTTAATAGAGGATCTTCTATTTCGGGCTTGTTTATTGTTTTGGTTTCAGGAAGTGTTTTAACAAATTCTTCTACACCCTGTTTTCTTTTTTCTTCTCTCTTTTCAGCTCTTTTAGCTTTCCAAGCTTTTCTAGCGGCTTGTTGTTGTTCTAAAGTAACCATATCTCTAAAAGAAGGGATATCGTCTGCACTTAATGTTTTGTGCGCGTATGGTTGAAAATTCATACCCTCTAGAGTTTGACTTGTAGTTTCTTTCATTGGAGAATCCGCTCCAATACCAAAATTTCTTTTCATTGGAGAACCTTTCATTTTAAAACCTTTAACTTTAGATTCTTGAATTTCTTTATTGCTTTTTTCGTAAGGCATATTATCTTTCTTTATCTTTTATCATATCATCTATAGATTTATTGAAAACCTTGTCAGTATATGTTTTATTGTTATAGAATACACTTCTCTCAGAAGTGGGTAGATCTTCTTCACCTAGTAGAACTCTATATATTCTACTTATTAGTTGAGAACATCTGAACGACGTTTTAAATACCGAGTATTTTATTGTTGTTCTGTTTCTGTGTCTCCAGGTTTCTATCCAACCTGCTTTTTTAAGTTTCACCCAACGATTATTATCCCAACTCATTGTGTAGGTACCATCCTTAAACCCTTGTCGTGTAAATCTTCCTTTACAATCTAAATAAATTAATAATTCTAAATCTGCATCTGTTAACCCGTAAGTCTTACAAGCCCACTTTCTTGTGAGCCTGTAATACTTAAGGATATTCATTTCACGCAAATCTTGCGCGGTTAATCGCATTCAGATTACGCTGAATCACCGATTGCTGTGATACTAGTGCTAATATAAGTACCAGCTACATCGTCGCCAAGTAGGATAGCACCATCTTTGTTACCACCTATAGCCTCAGCAATATCTTTCATTGCTTGAAACTCATCACTTGTAGTTATTGTTAATACGTCGTCAGCTCCAACTGTGTCAAAACTAATGTCAACGGTACCATCTTTACCTTCCATACCTTTCATTTTAGATACAGGATATACCATAACGTCGTTAGCAGCAGTTTGCATGACTAAAAATTTCTCTATCATTTTTTTTTATTTTATAATGTTAATAATTAGGCTATAGTACTGCAACCAGTAATTTCATTTACAATTGTTACTGTAGCTGTTGCTGCCGCTGCGTTAGCTAATACCACAACGTTTGATTGTGTGTTTCTAGTAGCTTCACTTAAAGCCCTGCATAATTGCATTGCCGCGGTAAGTTCATCTGCGCCAGTTGTTAGTGTAATGGCGTCAACGTTTCCTGTTCCTTCGTCGATAGCTAGAATAAGTTCTCCTGTCCCTCCGTTTATAGATCTTAGTCTAGATAAAGGAAAACCACAAGAATCGTTATCTGCAGCTTGAGCAAAACAGTAAACTTCATCACTTTTGTTCATAATTTTTTGTTTTTAGTTAATAATTAATTTTGTTTGTTTGTTCTAAGTTTGAGGTTTATGGATTAGGGTTTTGGTTAATCTATTAGTACGACGTCTTGTTGTTTTATAACGCCGTAAAATTTATCTTTATGCTGGATTCCATGTCCAGCGTGTTTATCGTAATGTATAATATCACCCTCCTGTATTCCTTCAACAAGATTTCCCGTTGATATTACTTTAGCTTTTAAGTACCTATTGTCTTCATCTGTTTGTTCTGTAAGGATTAGTCCACCTACCTTTGTAGGTTCGTCCTTTATTCTCTCTATAATGAGGTAATGGTTAACTGCTTTCATTTACTCTTATATTAGATATCACACAATTTGCGGAGATTATAGTGTTAATTACGGAAATTGCGTTCTTTAATGCTGATTTTGTTACAAGTACAGGATCGATAACCCCATAACTAACCATATCTACAGTATCACCACTAATAACATCAATACCCATTCCTTTAGTTCTTGGTAGTTCATATTGTTCTATACCTGCGTTATGTAGTATTGTTGCGAACGGTGCTTGAATCGCGTTTAACAGTATTTTTTCTCCAACATTTTCAGACTTGATATATTGAGAAGCATTCAACAATGCAATTCCACCGCCCGGAACAATACCTTCTTTTAATGCGGCTTTTGTAGCATATATCGCGTCTTCTACTCTATCTTTCTTCTCTTTCAACTCAACTTTAGAGTCAGCGCCTACTTTTATTACTCCTACAGAGCCAGAAAGCATAGCTAATCTTTGTTCTATTTGTTTCTTAAGAAAACCATTCTTTTCCTTCTTCTTTAACTTCTTTACCTCTTCAATTCTCTCTGTAACGTCTTCTGCAGTTTCTAAAGTAGTTAAAACAGTGTTTTTATTATCTGTAACTGATTTCTCAGCTTCTCCTAATATATTTAGTGATATACCATCTAGATCATCTCCTAGTTCTTCGTTTATAACAGTGGCACCAGTTAGTATAGCTAGATCTTCACAAGTATCTTTTTTAGTTGGTCCAAATCCTGGAGGATCAATTATATTTACTTTAATGTTACCTTTAACTTTATTCATTAAAAGTGCCGATTTTACTTGCTGGCTCACTGGAGCTACTATAAGTAAAGATCGGTTTTGCTTAATAGCAAATTCTAGTACATTTTGTATTTTTCTAACGTTTGGGATTTCTGACATTACTATTAGAACCAAAGGATTGTCTAATATGGATCTTTGTTTGTCCGTGTCAGTGATAAAGTGTGGTGACGTAAGTCCAGATTCTATTTGTACCCCGTCAACTACTTCGACGTAAGTATTCTCAGTTTCTGATCCCTCCATCAGAACAACACCATCTTTCCCTACTTTTTCGTAAGCTTCTGATATAATCTTTCCAAGAGCTAAATCATTGTTACAACTAATAGCACTAACACTCTGAAGCATATCTCCTTCAATCTCAAGAGCGTTCTCTTTAAGATAATCATTAATTTTGTTTAATCCAGAATTAATCCCTTCTTTAATCTCTCTAATAGTATTGCTATCGTATTCTTTTTTGTTTACCTCTTTAATAAGTGCTTCAGCAAGGACTGTAGCTGTAGTAGTTCCATCCCCCGCTTCTTTCACTGTATTTCTAGCGGCTTCCTTTATTAAGGTAGCTCCCATGTTTTCAACCGGGTCAAATAAGACTACAGATTCTGCTACTGTAACACCGTCTTTTGTTATGACCGGGTTGCCTCGTGCGTCTTCATATATAACGCATTGTCCTGAGGCTCCAAGGGTAGAAGAAACTGCATTTGCTAGTTTTTCTACTCCTCTAATAATTCTTTGTTTAGCGGAATCGCCAAAGTTTAAGTCTTTGACAATCTCACTAGGTAGATTGTATTCCATTTAATTTAATTTAATTTAATTGTGTTTCTGTTTGTTTATTGACCGTACTTAGATGTAATCGCGTTATGTTTTACCCAATACGCATCATTAGCTTCTGGATCCATAAATACGTTTGGTTCTTCTCCTAAAGCACTTATTTCTTGTTCCATTAAACCTTTTTGCCCTAACTCTTCTTCCGTCAACTCTTGTTTTACTCTCCTTATGTCTCCTGTTGTAGCGTCTTTCTCCCATTCAGACTTTCCAGCAAACTTATATTTTCTAGGTTCGTTAGTTATCTCTTCTTCTGTTGGCGCGTACGGCGCGTATTGTTTCATTGGAGATTTCATTTGAAAACCACTCCATCCTTTTTGTTTAAATGCCATAATTTGTTATTTGAATTGTGTTTATTATTCAGGTCTATAGAGTCCATCCCAACCCATTTCTTCTTTCCATTTCTTTTGCGCGGCATTTACCATGTTTATGTTTTTTCTATTACTATAAAACGCTTTTTGAGCGTTAAGTTTTTCTTCGCCCTCCAATTCATCAAAATTAGGTATTAAACCCTGTTCTGTTGCCCAGTCGTTAAAGTCTCTATTCTCTTGGTACGCTCTTCCTTTTCCTTCTAAAAAATCTGCTGGAGGTCCTTCTCCACTTCCAAAATTGGAATAATGAGTGACACCATCGTCGTTTTTATGAGGATGTGGAGAGGTCTCTTCTCCCGCTTCATTTAGTTTTATCGTATGTTTCAACGCGGATTTAGTAATATGCATCGGAAATCCTTTTTGTTTGTACGCCATGTTGTTATTATTTGAATGTTTTAATTACTTTCGGTCCTTGTGTGGCCTCTATTTTTTTAGAGAAATGGTCGATGCTACCGTTAATTGCTGTCTCGGCGCCTTCGATCGTCTCTCGTCTTGTAACAGCGTGCCATTCCTCATTATCTGGATTAGAGCATTCTGTTTGATAAAAACCATTAGGTAATTGGGTTATCCGCCAGTTTTTCTTTGTGGCTAGATGTTTCCATTGGTTCATAGTTTTTTCATTCGGTTTAGTTGTGTTCGTGGTATACGAACTTTTGTAATACAAGTAAGTCATTTTATTTGGTTTTAGGTTAATATACTTGGTTTAGGGTCTTTCCCTATTTTCCTTTATTCTCTTCTCTAAGAGCTTTTTTCTCAGCGTCAGGTGTGTAAGTTCTGTGATCACCTTTTTTATTTTTTATTGATTTAACACTTCCGTCCTTGTTATATCTAGTAACTGTCTTTTTCCCCGTACTTTGATCTACAGTTACAACTTTTTTCTTTCCACCACCTCTTCTCTTGTTACGAGAATGAGTCGTTGTAGTAACTCCTCTTTTAGTATCACCACTCCATCTTTCATTATCTCCATCTGCGTATGTATCTTGGTTATACGTTTTAGAAGTTGAGCTAGTTGTCTCTTTCTTACCACCAAACAACTTCTTTTTATTTGTTTTTGTGCTAGCGGTTACTTTTACTTTGTCTCGTGAGTGCTCCATTTCGGGATCACCCTTGTATTTAGTACGTCCTTTCTTTGTTTCTGTAGATACTGTAGTTTCAGATTTTGGTTTATATTCAGCTACCTTCTTTTTAACCGCCTTTTTAACTCCTTTAGCTACTTTTTCGCCAGTATCGTATTTGTCTCCAAATTCTTTTACTTTCTTCCCAAATTTTTTAATTCCTTCAATAATCTTCTTTTGCTCCAAAGGAGATTTCATTGGTAATGGTCCATCCACTTCCGCACGTTCGCCTTCTCCCGGTGCTGGTAGTTCTTGTCTAGTTGCTCTTGATTTCTTGTATATTTCTCCGCTTGATGTATAATTACCTTTTGGAGTTCGGTATACTACAGTTCCATCCGCCATATGACCCTGTGGATAGTTCGTGTAATCAAATGGTTTCTCCCATTCTTTTCTTTCTATTTCCCTAGTCAAGTTTTTTTGTTTAAGTGCAGATGTATGCCCTGATGTACCTTGTATTTTACCCATCTTGTGTGGGCTACCCTTCATTTTAAATGCCATTTGTTTTATTTTTAAGCTTTACGCTCGGTTACTTTATTACCAGGAAATCTATAGTTTTTCCCAGGTTTCATTAATTTTGTGTTTCCATGCTCATCTGTACCTATAACATCGTGAGGTACGCTTTCCATTGTTATACTACTACTGTGTATAACGTTTATATCGTTATCCTTATCAGGAGAGTCATCTTTATATCCTTCTATAGAACATAAAGAAACTCTAGTCTCCCCTTTTGGATTTGGTTTACGCATTCGGAAGGTCATTTTTACTCGTTATCTAACTCTGTTCTCCTTGCTTCAGCAGCTTCCATAGTTGCACGACCTACATCTCGAGTGTGGGCTGAACCACGGTTTTTCATAGTTTGTTTGAGGATAAAGTCTTCTTTTGCCTTCTTAGATGAAAATAATCCAGGAATTTTCTTCATCGTTTTTGTTGTCTTGTCCCAATACGTTTTTTGTTTTGGTTGGTTCCCTACCCTTAATTTATCTCTAAGTTCTCTTACTGCTCTTCTACGATCTCTAGCGGACATATTTGCCAACTTTTTCTTTTCTTCGGACCAGCTATCCACGCTTTCCGCATTGTTCTCCGCATCTTCTGATGCTTGCGTTACTACTTGCTCTAATGGAGACTTAGCTCCTATATTGAAGTTCCTTTGTAAAGGACTTCCTTTCATTTTAAACGCCATGTTGTTTTTTTTAATTTGTTACTACTCGTTCACTCTTACGTATCCTCCTTCCCCGTTGTTTACTGTTGGGTCCCAAACTTCTTTAACTTCAGGCATGTTCCCAGTATAAGTACCAGAAGTCCTTTTATTAGTAGGGTACTTCTTTTCTTTTACTCTTTCCGTAGGAAGCACTTGTACTTCTTCTTTTTTTACCGGTACCTCATCTTTATATAAGTTGTAGAACTGGTTTTGGTAATCCAACAATTCTCTTCTACTAAGGTTGCTTAAGTTAGACATAGGTCCACCAATTTGACTATGTATCCATTCTTTCTCCTGACGACTACTGTATCCATCGTTTCTAGGTGTAAATCTCATTTTATTACCCCTTCCTTTAGTACTAGCCGTGTTAAAGCCCGTAAGTTCACCCGTAGTAAAACTTACTCTTGGATTGTAGTCTCTAGTTTCTTCTTGCTCCAAAGGAGATTTCATTGGTGACTTTTGTTGTAACGCTGATTTAGTAGCTACATTACCCAGCTTGAATGCCGAGCCTTTCATTTTAAATGCCATAATTACTTATTATTATTTATTATTCTTCAGATAATCCACCTTTAACACCCATGTTGGATTTAATGTAGTTGAGCAACTTAGTATTTACCTCGTTCGATTTTTCATTTCTTAATCTTTTTCTACCTCCACTTGTATAATTGTCAATAAAGTCTATACCTGTAGCGGTTTCAATTGGGTATGGTTGTATTGAATGCGTGGAGCTTCCTTGCTGACCTGTTCCTAAGCTCGTCGTACCACCCCCAACTTCACGCTCGTATTTCTTCATCATTTTCGCGTAAATCTCTGGTTGTTCAGTCTTGAATCTTTCTAATAATGCGTTATCTGTTTCCATTGCAGCTGCTATATCAGCGTTTCTAACCCCAGAGTTTGAAGCCGTAGATTCTGCGACAGCTTGCTCCAAAGGTGATTTCGTTTGTTTCAACGCAGACTTGGTAGCCACGTTGTTTAATTTAAAGGCTGACCCCTTCATTTTAAATGCCATAATATTATGTTTATATTCTTTCTATTAGTTAACTATTCTAAATAGTTACATGTTTATTTTATTATTTAAGCGAAGTGTGACAAAAGCTCATTACTCCCTATCTCTAATAACCTATCTCTACCCCTAGATATTACCCTAAGTAATATCCTTAAGGGCGCGTGAGGATATCGCACAAACTGTGACACTTGCCCGTTACTAGATCTACCTTAAGAGGCTAATGTCACTATAAAAAAAGTACGTTATAAATTTGGGGTGTAGTGTTGCCCCCTCTCCTACCCCCTCCCCTCCCCCAGGAAAACCGCAACCTCAACAGGGCCGCCCCCTTCGTTTATCCCAATCCCTCCTCGATTTCGAATCCATCCGATCGTTCTCCATCTCTTCCCATCCCTATCTATTTCCCTATCTATTTCCCTGTCCCCTTCCCCTCCTCCCTCCTCCTCCCATTCCTCCGTCCATTTCATTTATCGTTATACAAATTCAATACGAGTCCATCAAGATAATATCTATGTAACGACAATTAAGTCTTACGTCTAAATTAAATGACTATGTCAAATGTAAAAGTTGTAGAACTTAAAACTAAAAGATTTGTAATTAGAAAATCCTTAATTGGAACTAATACAGTAATAACATTCGTAACGAAAAAAGGTAAGACAATTACTTATAATCATGACGAAGTATACAATAAGAATAAAGATAGATTCGAATCTATGAATTGTTTCCAAAAGTATAAGTCTTATACGAATACGAATAATATTCCAACATTCTGCAGATAATGGGGAAATTCTAGTCTGAATACATTCAATGAATACGTTAATCGACCGTAAAGTCGATTCATTAGGTTTCTATGGTAACATGTGAATAACCACGTGTGACAGTTCGAGTCTGTCGTTAACCACTAATAGTATGACATTAAGTCATGACAGTTAGTCACACACTTTGAGAGTGGGCGGAGTATATGTCAATACAATTTATCAACTAAATAAAGTATATACTTTTACAAATTAAATACGACAACAGTAAGATAATAATAATGTAAACGAAATGAAACGTGAACAACTAAGTAAAGAAATTAAATAAATATTAACTAAATAAAAAAAGAATTATGTCAAATTCAAAAGAAAATGGTACTAAAGTACTAAAAAGCAAAAGATTCGTAGTAAGACTATCATTAGTTGGAAAGAATCAAGTAATCGAATTCACTAACAAAAAAGGTGATACAATAACTTATAATCATGATAAAGTGTATTCACTTATGAAAGATAAGTTAGAGTCTCTAGACTGCTTCAAAAAATATAAGTCGTATACTGCTACTAACAACATTCCGATGGTGTTAAGAGATAAAGACTTAGTGTAATGAGAAAGTTTAATCACTTTGAAATATATACGACTACTCTCAATGTAGTTTATATAACGAGTATGTTGTATGTATTTGGATTCACTATGATGACAATTGTAGAGAATTATTAAAAACAGTCGAGTTAGTTCCACTTGTTCCCTCGTATAAACAAAATGAATGAGTAATAGAATATGTAAAGTTATTAGTCTGTGGACTAGTAGATTATTCGACCACGTCTCTTCGAGGTAGAGTATACTAGTAAACTAGTCAGAAGTTCGATTCTTCTCAGACGTACTATGGAAAAATTAAAAGAAAAATCAGTTAAGTTGTACACTCAAGAAGTTCACGATAATATTATGAAAGTTAAAGTAGTAAAACTTAAAGAAATGTACGAATTAGTAAAGAAAAAAAAATAATAATATGATAAGAGAATTTAACAACAATGGTAGAATCACGTTCTTAGTGATTAAGTGGGGAAAGATAGTATTCAAATCTTTAAAGAAAGATGAGTGTTATGAGTATGTGTTTAATACAATGTAAAAATAAGAAATAATGTATAATATAATAGAAAGTAAAAAGAATGGTGAGAGTTTATATACTGTAGTATATTCTTATGGAAAGTTGGCTATGCCTTTGTGTCAGTCAAGAAATCATGAGTATTGTGTAGAGTATATAAAGAGTCAACCACAAGAAAATAACGAGTATAACGAAGAAGAAGCTCAACAAGCACTTAATAGTTGTCTTAGTGAGATGTATAAAAAGAATAGTAATCCAGATTAAAATAAAGAATTATGTATGATGTAGAAACAAAAGAAGACGAGTGGAATTACCTCCAAAATGAAGAAACTATCAAAACTTTACAAGAGTTTGATGAGTGGTTAGAAGAATTATGTAAAAAGAATGGTACAACAGAATATTAAAATATGAAGAAATTAACATTAAGTGTAGCTGCACTAACAATAGCGATGATGAGTTATGGTCAAACTCAGTGTAATGGATTGACTAAAGATAGTGTTCAATGTAAAAACACTACTAAATTGACAACAGAATTATGCTACTTACATGACAAAACGTACGTAAAAGATGACAAAGTGTCACAAATATGTAGTGGAACAACAAAAGTTGGTGAAAGTTGTAAAAATAAAACTAAGAATGAAAGTGGATTGTGTTATAGACACGAAGAAAACTAAAATTCCGTCCAAGTGACGTTTAAATAGGTAGAACGGTTATATCAAGTACGTCTGAGTAAGACTGAACAGGAGTGAGGTTCGATTCCTCACCTACCACTAAAAAAATATAAATTATGACAAAAGAAGAAAAATTAAACAAATTCATTCATGTAGGAATGGTATCTTCTTATCTTCAATTGATCGAAGGTAAAGGATATGGTGAAATAGTTGAAATACAGAACAAACACGAAGTAAGCAATGTGTTCTTTCTACCACCAGTAGATATAGATACAGGTGATTTACAGAAATGTGA
>Ga0208553_1000949_pt1 | contig 10325 bp, 13 predicted proteins | sample 6_EtaG_FD_184079 | JGI IMG/M metagenome (GOLD analysis project Ga0208553, IMG submission 184079) | Marine viral communities from the Subarctic Pacific Ocean - 6_ETSP_OMZ_AT15160 metaG (SPAdes) (version 2) | ecosystem: Environmental > Aquatic > Marine > Oceanic | place: Pacific Ocean | collected...
GGAGCTGGATCAGCTTGAGAAGCTTGTTCTAATTGAATAAGCTCTTGCGCCGCTTGTTTGTAGGAAATTTCATGAGATTGTGTTGGAGGGGCTTGTTGTTCTGGTTCGCGTGGCGGTTGTGCCGGGGGAGGCGCCATTGGCTGAGACTGCTGTGTAGGCGTTGCCATGAATTGCTCAACCTGTTGCTTCATTATTTCAGATCCGGGTTGTAGATTCCCAGATCGGCCTACAATCCTTTCATCGTTTTGTTTAAGTTCCCCGTAGGTTTGACCCATGAGCTGCATTATAAGCGCCTTTTCCTCGTTAGTCATATATTAAAGATCCTTAAGTAAGTCGTCAATATCTTCATCAGTCGTTGTACTCTCGGCGGATACTCCTGCAGCGACTGGTTCAGAAACCACATTAGTTGTAGATTGGGTATTGGTTTCTTCTACCTCATCACCAGTTTTGCAGTAATAATGCTCATTGAGCATAGCTTTAAGATCGTCAGAAGATTTAAGAGTAAACACTTCATCCAGCTTAAAGACCTTTTCGTATAGACCTTTTTGATCTTCTTCAGAAAGATTTAATTTACCAGCAGTAGTAAAGCGAGAAGAAACATAGGTCGGAAAACCTCCTTGATCTTCAACTTTAATTTTTAGGCTAGCGCCATCTGAGCCTAGATCAAAAATACGTGGGCCGAACTCTTCGGCATCTTCACCTTCAATAGCTTCAGTTACGATCTTATGTAACTGTTTACCATATCGGAGCATTTTTACTTTACCATTATTATCCGGATTAGTCGGGTCGTCAATAACATAGACATTTACTAACCATTTTTCTAAACGCTTAACTGCTCCCATTCTTTCTTTCTCTTCTTCGGACCCTGTTCTTAAGACACGGAATCGCTCTTCAGCAATTGGATCTCTTTCTCCAAAAGTTTGAGGACTGAGAGCCTGCACATACTGGCCTGTTGCGAACGACGTCCACCCGTGATTATAATAATGGAAAAACGTTTTAACAGGATCAGGGCTATAAGGTAAAAGTCTTACAGTATAAACATTACCAGGCCGGGTTGCCATGATTTCGTTATAGGTATTATTAGTTTTTTGACTATCGCTTACAAGAGCGTCTTTTATTGATTGAAACATTGATGAATTAAATGCACTCATATGTATTATGATAATGTCTCAAATCTATTATTCAACTGTTCTGCTATACTTTTTCTGCAGTTATAATAATTTCAAATTTTTATTATTATTAAGGAACTTAGTAACGTATTTTGATTTGGTAATTAGTGGATCAAAATCTATAAACACCTTAACCATTTCATAGTTGGTTTCAACTGTTAACAGCGTCTTAAAAAGATCTCTTAACCTCTTTTCTTTTAAAAGAAGAAGAAATATATTTTGATAGGATAGTTTTTTGCCTTTCAGAAGAGAGCAAAAAGTACAAAAACAGAGTAGTAAGTGCTCTGTTTCTTTATTTTGAATTGAATGAGACGGTCCTGGCTCTGGTCCTGTTTTTAACATGGTTTAAAAAGTTTAGTTAATTCTCCAAATTTTTCTGTTAGTGTACCACCAGCAGCTTTTACAGACCCACCACCGTTACATAAATTCTTAGCTAGTATACTTACATCAGCTGAAGATTGCTTACTTCGTCTAAATGAAACTAGTTTAGCTTCTTTATTAACTACAATTCCTATATCTGCTTTATACTTCTTCATAAAATAGTGTATCACCTCATTAATTGAAAAATTTGCAAAGGTGGCTATTACTTTATAATCTTTTATTTTACCTTCAAAAAGCTCTGCGCTTTTAATTTGTTCTTTAAACTTTCTTAAATAAAGTTTAATACTATTCTTTTCGAAAACAGAATACTCTCTTATACCAGTTTCAAACGCATCAACAAATGTATTCACTTTTGGTCTGTTATAGGTATTAAAAATAGCATTTAACTCTAACGGTATTTTGCTTTTCATATTATATGAATCATACTGATCAATATACTCAATAAGTTTTAATTGATTAGGTGTAAGGTGTGTTAGCCTATCTTTAAACTTCTTGTATAGCAGATCAATACATGATGTATGGGGCTCTATAATAGCTTTAGCTGTTTTATAATAGTCTATTAAACCAGCATGACACACGTGATGGTCAATTACAACGAATTTCTCCCTATCAACATAAGGGATGATGTCTTTATTTAAAGCCATGTCTAATACAAAAATTCGATCATAATGATCGAATGTTTCTTCTCGGCTCATAATATTAGACGAGAGAGCCGATTCAGCAGTTTCAACAATTACAATATTTGCATGCCGAAAATACCATTTAAGTAGTAATGCTGACCCAGCCCCGTCTAAATCATTATCCGTATAAACTAGGATATTCACTGTGTTTATTTAGTTCCTTTTAAGAATTTGCAAGAGCAGCTAAAGCGTTCAGAGTTTCATTATCATCATCTTCTAGCTCCACGTCATCAGCTTCTTCAATGGTTAGAGTAGAATAATCTATCCTCATTGCTTGAGTTGAGCCTCGGGGTCCATATCGATTTTTCATCATACCTAAGCGAATAATACCTAGGCCGCGGTCCTCTTCGTTTTGATAAATTGATAAAATTACATCTGCGGTGGCGGCTAGACCTATAGATTCAGAAATGGTCGCCAAGTCAGGGTTATCTTGATCAAACCCAGCTCTATTTAACTGAGTGGCTGATATAATAGGACATTCAAATAGGTAGCTCATCGCGCGAACCTGCTCAGTTACGTGTTTAATTCGCTCGTAGGAATTATTACCAACACTTGAATGCATTAAGTTGAGATAATCTAAAACAATAGCATCGAGCTTGATACCGTTTTCAGTAAACTTTTTTATAAACGCTTTAAGTTGATTAGGTGTAACGGTCGAAGGAGGGAATTCTTTGATAAAAATTTGACCTGCTTCTTCACTAATAGCTTGCTTGATAGAGCCGGTGTTAGTTTTCATCTCTTTCATTGGTACTTTAGAGATATTAGCACATATACGTCTTGCGTAAAGAAGTTCTGACATTTCAAAAGTAACTAGCAGGACATTCTTACCTTTTGCAGCTATGTTTTTTGCCACATTGCCTAAGAATATTGATTTACCTATATTTGTTTCTCCAGCAAATACATATAAGGATTTACCTGCTTCTAAGAATCCTCCGTCCAGGTTACTGTCTAACCATTCCCAATCACTTGGTATATGAGCTTCAACAGAATTAAGATCATCAATAAGTAGATCGATATCTGTGTGAAGATCGAACCCAAGATCAGTAACTAAATTGATATTACAAGATTTTTCAAATTTATCTAAAACTACAGACGTATCAACTTTACCTTTCGACACGTCTTCAGCTACATCGAGCATGGTATGATATACCGCTTTCTCTTTTAGGAACTGTTCAGTATTATCATACAACTCGTCCTGATCAAGGTTTTTATCGATATCCGAAAATGAAGTAACTAGCCCTCTAAATGATTCTTTTTGATCGTCTGTAACTAAATGAGACTTTAGTTCAGTAGTAGTAGGGAGCTTGTTTCTCTTCTCACTAAAGTCCTTAATAATAGCGAATACGTCTGCAATAGCTTTATTTTTAAAGTATTGAGGCTTTATAAAATCAGCTACACTAGCTAAGTACCCACTATCAGTAAGAGATTTGTAAATTAGAATATTTTCGAAATAATCTAAATCTAGTTTGCTCACAATGGTAGTATAATTACGTCTTCCACTTATTCAAGAACCATTTTTCGCCCTGTTTGAACTCATCAGTAAATTCTGTTAAGCCTGGCGAAGCATGAGTAACGTATATATCTGAAACACCGTTTTTAAATCCTGCTTTATGAGAGGCTAACGTGTAGTCTATATCATAAAAATGCCATTTCGAGGGGCAATCTTCGTCAAATCTAACTTTTTTAAATACTTCTCTTTTTATTGCTAAGAAAACACCATCAAGTAGGACTGCTCTATGTGGATACGGTCCAAAACTAGTCATGGCTTTTTTATTTCCGTGTAGATGTGCGACTGCTCCGTGTAGCTTGTTGCCGTTAAACCCACCACCCATTAAATGCCACAAGGCTGGTTGTTGTAGCTTTACTTCAGTTGTACCGGCGACACCTAATACGTCATATTTCTCAAAATTCTCGAGCATTTTTTCATGGGAGAAGTTTTCTAAGATAATATCGTCGTGAACTAATACAATATACTGTACGTTTTCCTTAATAGCAAAGTCTATTGCTTTATTATAAATTTTTTGAAGGGAGCTTTTATTGTGTTCTTTAAAAAATATTTCATCCCGGTATTTAGAACTTTGAAATAGAAGTGTATCCTCTTTCTTACCTTTTGTCGTTGAAAATATAAAAAGATCGCTCATAGAAACAGGAAAGGTGAAGTATGTTTAAATACACCAACCTTATTAAACCGGTTAGTGCTTTTTTTAAGTCTAAATATTACCCCCTCCGGTACTTCTTTATAATTATTACCGCCTATAGTTGAAAAACAACCATCATTATTGTAATGTAGAGCTGATCCAACTCTTGCTAGATATAATTCATTAGTGTCACAATCTAAAATAGATAAAGCGAAGGATCCTTTTAGTAGCTCTAACGCTTTTTTAATGTATTTTATGGGGTTAAGTTTTTTTGACCTATCCTTTTCCATAAAACGTTGAATTAAATTTACTATGAGAGCAGAATCCACTGGGTTTAAGATGTATGGAAGGTGCTTTTTTCTTATCTCTTCTTCATTAGTTATAACACCATTATGAAACACCATCCAAGATATCGTTTCAAATGGATGTGATGTATCATAATGCCACTTTCTTTGTGCAGATGTGGGAGCTTGTACGTGTCCCATGTAGTAACAGGCTTTTTTATCCAAGCGGGTTTTATCAAAATTGATATTACCCTCTTTTTTCATTACTGACTGTTCATATTCTTTTAACTGAACTATACTACTTGCAAAATTACCTCGTTGTTTATTTGCTTCGTATAGAATCTCAATCATCGTTCTATCAAATGACCCGAATATAGCGCACATATCTTATATTAATATATACCAACATGTTGTCAATAATCACCGGTCTATTTTTCCCAGTCAAACTTAAACCCAGGTTCCCACATATAGGAATTGTCGACGTAGTAATTATATTGACCACCGGGTCCAGCATCTCTTATCTTTTCATCTAGACGCCGCATTCTAAGTACCCATGGAGATGGCTCACCTATACTTTCTCTATGTTCTTTAGGAATACGCCAGAAAAGGTCAATATTACCGTATCTTTTATCCTTAGCCAGCGCGTGATCTGGGTATTCTACACCATCAATAGTATACCATTTTTTTTGCTTCTTTTTAGTCTTGTTAATACCTAAAGCGTTAAGTGTTTTTTTACCTAAACCTCTTACCTTAAAAAGATCATCATTTGTTCTAAAGGGCCTCATTCCTACAATACGTTTAACGGTAGTTTTACCCACTCCAGGTAACTTCCGGAGCTGGTTGTCGGTCATTTTATTAAAATCATTATAATTCAGCTTCATACGTATAAATATATTATATGAGTTCCTTTGATATATTCAACGATCTTTACGATAGGTGTGAGGTTTTAAGTGAGAGAAGCTTTAAAGAGCTAGGAAAAGCTGTAGGAGCGGGTCCTGAAGGCTTAAATTTAATGTTAAAAGCGTATAAAGATGAAAAAACAGGTAAACCTGTTACAGCAATATCAAGAGTTAAGAATATGATATTGTTAAGAGCGTTATACGATAAAGATTTTATTGATGAAGCTCAATTAAAGCAGTTGCAGAAGAAGGCTACCTCTACAACCTATATTTCTAACACGTTAAAAGAGCTTAACCCGGAAGCGCATGAACGACTCTTCGGAGATGCTCAAAAAAGTGACGAAGTGCTTGATTATATCAAATCTGATGCAGAAAAAATGCTTAGATTTGGTCTAACTAACCTTAGAGGTAAAAATTTTAAGGAAGAACCGGTGGAAGACACGCCAACTGAGCCAGATGCTAAGGAATTAGAAGATGAAGTAGATGCAGAACTTGTTAAAGTCGCTAAAGGGTTAACTTCACAAGAAGTTGAAGATACTGTTTTGGATTTTGATGATGTTGATGTAAATATTGCCGGATTATCTAATAGAGATGAGATTTCCGCAAAAATTACAGCTATTTTAAACGGTGCCGGTTATAATGCGGGGCTTATGTCGGGTGGAGAGGGGTTTAATGTTGAAGGTCCTATTGGTTCGTTTGGTGGTCAAGATACCGCATATGATAATATGATTGGTCTTATTCAATCATATTTCCCGGATGCGGGTGAAACTGCTATTGATGTGAGATTAAATACTAGTGTAGCTGGTGTAGAAGATCAGGAAGGGTTTGATGATTTTGACATTGGACCGCAGATTGATGAGCTTGTGCCTGATGGTTTTGAGGATGTACCTGTGGAGATCGCCGTGAAGGATGGTCCTGAAGACTATAGTGGTGTTTTAAGGCAGATGGTCACCAAGGATAAGGAAGGTTTCGCTAGAGATATGCTTAAGAATCAAATAAACGGGGAAAGTAAGGAAGAGACCGGGCTTGAATTATTGCCAACAAGCCCTACCAGGACTACAAAAATGCTTGATTCTTATAAGTCTGCTACTGCAAACTACCTTACTGAGCAAGTTGCGAGCGATACACGTAATAAGAAGCCAGAAAAGGAAAAGAACCAATCTTTCAAAGAGAAATATAAGCCTAGTTCTAGGTGGCAATTAGAAGAGCTTAGACGCTACGGTCTTTAAGCGCATTCTTTACAATTATTATCTTTGTACAATTTATCTAACTTTTCCTGCTGAACGTATTGGATGGGGTCTTGATATTTAGCATCAATGAAGCCCTTTACACGCATACTACTTGATGGTGTAGTAGCATCAGCTAGTTTATCTTCTCTATTACTGTAACAGGTCCAAGTATCTTTAAACTTAACACCGAGTCTAACACCTTCCTTAATAATTTCTTCTTTAGACATATCAAGCAAAGGTGCTTCAATCACGATTCTATTCTCTCTATTAAGATCGGTAATATTGTTAACTGTATCTACAAATTCCTCAGACCCGTCCCAGTAACCGGCTAAGGAATCTACTTGTGCTGCGCCATACCAAACAGTATCTGCTCCGACGCTTTCAGCATAAGAAGAACAAATAGATAAAAACATTAAATTACGAAACGGTACGTATGATATAGGTTGAGCATCACCTGCCATTTCACTAATATGTGGATTATCAATATCATTATTAGTTAGAGACGAGGTAGGAGCAATGTCCTTAATATACTTTACATCAAGAACTTTGTTAGTAACTTTAAAATTAAACCACCCACTAAACAGGTTATTAAAGTTATTAATTTGCTTATTTACACAAGTTAGTTCTCGTTTATGCCTCTGTCCATAGTCAAAGGTTATAGTATGTATTTCGTCATACCCGTTATCCTGTGCCATATACAGCAGCACAGATGAATCCATTCCACCACTAAGAGTCAGTACTAGCTTCTTTGATGTTTTCATTAATTAAATTTTCTAAGCCGACTTCTTCTGGAACGTCATCTTCCTTGTTACTATAAGACCACTCATCTTTAATTCGCTCTTCTACTTTAGGCAGGATAGTCTCTTCCCAGAGCTTAGTATCCTTTCTCCAATTCTTATAATATCCTAACTTAGTACCGTCTTCAAGCTGATAAGTAGCACCAGTTTGCACAACAGCACCTAAACCTACGGCAAGATCGACTAGACCATAATAACGATCTAATCCAGCAGAAAAAGAAAGATACATTTCGCCTTCAAGATACTGTTTAATAAATCTATTCTTTCGAGTCAGAGCTCTAATGATAACTCCGGAATATTTTTTCTGTCCAACCGCTAATTCACCATCAACAGTCTTACCTCCGTCATCTTTAATTGGCTTACGTGCTAATTGAACAGTTACAGAAGGTAGATAGATGCATGATTTACCTCCTGGCATGTTTTTTTCAATAGAAGGAAACAGAGCTGTAGGATCATCGTACACATGATTAGTGCAGAGAATAGTAGTTTGTGTAACGGACCCTAAATTAGTACAAGTTTGCATTAATGTTTTCATTGCACGTGCTTTTGTACCCATGTCAGTACTAACACTATCCTTACTCATACGCGTTAGTTCAAGTTCTGATTGAAGATTAGCTAAAGAATCAATAGCTATAATGAACTTACCTTCTAGCCCCTTCTCTCTCACCGCCATAAGGAATTTATACAATGAATTACGTGCTTGCTCAATGCTCGTACAAGGAACATATTTTACGTTACTAATATCTAAACCGAGTCTTTCAGCGCCTTCCGGATCAATCGCATTCTCTGTATCAAAAATAACAGGAATAAGACCATCTTCTTGAGCTTTGGCTAAGATTTTTTGAACAAATAGCGACTTACCTGTCATTGACTCCCCGGCCAGCATTGTTACTCTTCCTTTTGGAATACCCCCATGAATAGACCCGGAGATAATAGCATTAAGCACATACGAACCGGTATCAATCCACTCACCGACGCGGCTAAGCGTATTGTTATCTAAATAGGTTGCAAAAGGGTTTACTTTATCAATAGCATCTAACGCGCTAGTAATATCTTTATCCATATACCAGATTATAAGGTCTGTTATACTAATTTCAATAAAAAAGCCCCGAAAGGGGCTTTTAAAAAGGTGGGTGAGAGGATTTTCTGGTTACCTCCAACTTTCAGGTGGGCAAGATGCAGTTTCATCTTTTTCCCTACTTGTACTCCGTTCCCCTACACATAATAGTCAGTTGACCCTCCATGTAAGTTGCAGCCCCCTTAACACTCTTGCTTAAAATGTTTATTCAGGCACACCCGGGTTGGGCTAGCTAGGCCCATAAATTGTTAAACTTTATAAGTTTTGATATATTCTTCTTTTTTCCTACGAGGTACATCTACCTCAAGGACTCCATTGACATAAGTGAAATCGATCTTGTTGAGATCAAATTCTCTTCCAACTGAGAACGACCTATTATAGGATTGTTCCTTTTCCCCGTCATGGGCTTTTACTTTACGCTTTGCCTTAATATAGACTTCGCGTTGATCAGTGTCAGTAGAAAGATCTAAATCATCTTTCGTGACTCCTGGCAGATCAATTTGTACACTTAGTGTATCTTCGTCTGATGCAAATCGGACTTGATCTCCTGTTTTATATACTTCTTCCAACTGGTGAAAGACTGGTGTCAGATTGAAAAAACCGTCAAAGGCTCTTTCGATTTCTGTGATTGGGTTGTGTGTGTATTTAGTTAGTTTCATAGTAAATATATTTATAACACATTACTGTTTTTGTGTACTATTTAGGTAGTAGCGACCACTGCTTCTTCCTCTTCATCTTCGTCATCAAAAAGCTTTACAACGTCATCCTTACTCGCCGTGTTCTGTTGAATAGGCGGTGTGGGGTTATTAATATTTTCATATTGCTGGAGGATGCGGTTATCAAGCTCACAATCTGAAACACTAATTGCACTTTTGGTGAAGGTCCAATTATTTTTATCCTTATCTTTTAAGAATTCCATAAAAATGTATGGAAAGGATTGTACTTGAAGTTGGCCAGACTGTTGATCGGGTTGTACGTGAATGATCACCGGGTTAAATAGGGTAATAGTTGCGTTGGTTTCTTTGGTGGCCCTACCAACAACTGTTCTACCGATGTGATCAACAATGGTTCTAATTTTTGTATCTGCCATAATAATATTTTATCTACTTTACAAAAAAAGGCAACTACTGATATCGTAATTCATTAGCTACGTTAGTAGCTTCTTGTAAAGCTTCTTTAGCTGGTTTTGAGAGGTATGTTGATTTATCAGAAGCGTGGTTTAAGGCCTCTTTCATGATAAAAACTGATCTACGTATCTTTTCAATTTCTTCTGAATTAATAGTTCCGGAACCGTCATCAACTCCAACAATTACATTACGCATGATCGCTAATGTTTCTAAAATACCTTTCATTTTACCTCTATTATAAGCAGGGTGTGCTTTAGTGGTGTTATCGTCTTCTGGTCTGTCTGTGTATCCACCGGGTTGCATTGCCATACCTCTATTTAGGCGAACAGGTCGAATAATTCAACTTGTACATTTTCAGCCGGGCGGCGGATTTTCCAACCCACGCAGTCATAAAAACGCTCTATACCTTGAAATAAAATCTTTTGAAACATCTTATCATAGTCGATCTTAAACACATCTTTAAATTCATCAGGGTAACCGTATTTAAACCCTATACTATCTAAACCATATTTATTAGGTTTTTCAACATACATGTATCTAACC
>Ga0208553_1000950_pt1 | contig 10320 bp, 20 predicted proteins | sample 6_EtaG_FD_184079 | JGI IMG/M metagenome (GOLD analysis project Ga0208553, IMG submission 184079) | Marine viral communities from the Subarctic Pacific Ocean - 6_ETSP_OMZ_AT15160 metaG (SPAdes) (version 2) | ecosystem: Environmental > Aquatic > Marine > Oceanic | place: Pacific Ocean | collected...
TCAGGGCATCGGCTCGGCGACGAGGTACCTCTTTGCGAAAGGGGAAATCGATAGCGAAACCGCCATGTTGCGTTTAATTCTCAATTTTTCCCAAGACTTTGGGGGTCCCCAGGACCAAGAGCGGGCGGAAACATTAGAAGCCCTTGATGATTATTTGGGGAAGCTAGCCAAGCTCTCAGAACATTTCGTCAGCACCGGTACAGCTGCCTATAATGAATATTATAAGGATTTGGAAAATAATCTCACCGAAGCCGGCGTTTGGAATGACATTGCTGGTGAAATAGATGCCGAGCGAGAGCCCGAAGAAGAGCTCGACGAGCAGCGCATTATACAGCGCTGGCAACAAATTATTAAATAAACTTTATCCATTTGCCGGGAAAGGCTTTGTGGCCCCTAATTATTAGTAGACACATTATAGGGTTAGAAAGGCTTGATAGGTTGTATGCAGATGTTGCGTCCCGCGGGAGTTGCAGGTAAAAAGTACGTGAGTTAGTGATGTAAAGGCCACAGCACGGAGGTACATTCGTGTCGACATGGTTTAAAAACACAGCAAGTGTTTTATTAATTTTATTAACTTTAGGTTGCCCACCGGTAGCCCAAGAGCCTACCGCTGATATATCACCGGATACAGTTAACGTAGCTGGTGTTCCTGTTAGCCCTCATACTTCGCAGCCCGAGCCCACTGTTGAAGTAATTAACTACTTCGGCGACGCCTTTCAAATTTTAGACGTTGCTAATCTTTCTCGCGCAGAGAAGCGCGCACGCACAGCTGCAGTTAAAGTAAAGTCTTTGGTTATAGAGGGCCATGGTTCCGGCACTTATATGATTATGCATGGACGCCGCGTGGTAGTTACCGCAGCCCACGTAGTGGGCGACGAAACGACTATGCTCGTTGAAGGCCGAGGGGATGAAGCCGTTGTAGGGCGTGTGGTCTTCCGGGATGAGGAGACCGACTTAGCCTTTATAGTAGTGCCAGAGATTAAGAGCAGAACGGCCGTACGATGTAGACCGCAGATGGTCTATGATGAGCGGCTGGTTGGCGCCGATCTCACTTATACGGGCTTTCCTTCTCACCATGATTTATTGACTATTCGGGGCTATGTCGCTTCCCTGGAACATAACTATATTGTAACAAATATGTTCGGCTGGTTCGGGTCTTCGGGTTCGGGTGTGTTCGATCAGTGGGGGAGATTTGTGGGGGTTGTCTCCGGCATTGACGTTGGGAGATTCCTCATGCCGCAGCCGCTTGAGGTCATCGTATGGGTAGCCCCCGTTAGTCAAATTGATACGGAAATGCTTAAAGTGAGAATATTAACTGCCCCCGAGCCGGGGGGCATGAACGCCTTTCCGGGCGCAGCCGCACCCCGAAGAGGGGGCCTGAGGAATTAGGATGAAACGCATCACCCTACTCTTTGCGATGTTGATGGTGATAGGGTGCATTGAGGGGGATTATGCTCTCTACAGTTTGCACGAACCAGAGATCGTCGAGATTGAAATTCCAGTAGAAGTTATCGTTGAAGTCCCAGTAGAAGTTATCGTGGAGGTGCCCGTAGAGGTACCGGGTGAGGGGGGGGAGGTTTGGATCGACTCGTTCGAACAACCGTATACAATGGATGGTATTGATATCGTTTGGGCTATTGATTTAAGCGGCTCGATGCATCAGCACGCCCAATCGGTGATCGATGGCATCGAAGCCATGATGAATGCACTGCCACCTTCGGGCTGGCGTTTGGGCATTACGTCCGGCTCTTGGTATTTTTCGTCGCAAGTCCAGGAATTTCCGCTGGTTCCCGGCGATACGGTTCAGGATGCCTGGGATGCCTACAATAGTTTAACAGGACCCACTGAGGCTGGCTTTGATTCAATTTATTCTTATGTGATCGACAATAATTATAATCACACGTGGTTGCGCCAGGATGCTGGGCTGCTTGTAGTCTTTGTGAGTGACGAAGATGAACAAAGTAATCAGCAGTTTACTTCTACGACTTCGGGTCTTTATGACTTCATTAATTGGTATGGGCACATTCGCTCTTCGGTGTTCTTGGCGAGTATTGTGCACGTGCCCGGCGCCGAATCGGTGTGTCCATGGCCTCCATCTGGCTTGAGCGTGGGAGATCGTTACATTGACGCAACCAATCATTTCGGAGGCGTCGTCGTCGATATTTGTTCGCCTGATTGGGCGCCCGGAGTAACAGAAGCGGCCAACCAATCGCAGCCTCACGAGTACTGGGAGCTTACGTATATACCGCTTTCGGACACTTTGATAGTATTTGTAGATTTTGTGGAGTTTGTGGACTGGACCTATGATGTAACCAGCAACAGAGTAAATTTTGACGTGCTCCCCCCGGAGGGCAGCCTCGTTGAGATAGGATATGTAATAGATACGTTCCTCCCCGATGCGGGCGACGACGACGACTCGTCGGGAAATTAATGCTTTTAACCTAGTTAGTATATGAAAGGAATTAAAAATGAAGCACGATAAAACAATTATGCTCAGAGAAAAATGGACCACAGCAGCGACTGATGCACCATCTGCCAGGTCGTTAGAAATGGTCGAGATTACAGAAGATACTTATATCCATAATCCCTTTCCTATCTCCCTTGATGGTCAAAAACGCTTATTGGAGTTAATCTATAGCCGTAACTCAGGTATAATTACTAGACAGGAGTTGATTGATGTTCTCTTTAATCCAGAAAATACTAAAACGGGCACTCTCTTTAGACGGACTCTTTAATCGCCTCGATCGATTAGAAGAAAAAATCAGCGATCTTGAAACAATAGTCGACGAAAATGAATCTCTCTGGCAGTTCCTGGAGGAACAGAAAGAAATGGAGAAAGTTTTTGTGGGAACGACTGAAGAGTTTGAAAAAGAATTTTCTGACATGATGGTCAGAAACATGAAGCCCCGCGGCGATGCCTAGATAACGAACACGCACCACGAAACAACCGCTCTAATAGGGCGCGAGCGAACTATTTACTTAGATGAAACGTCACTTACAAACATTTCAACAGTTTATTAATGAAGCGGACGACCCGACTTATTACCAGGAAACGTTTTATTTTACTATATTAATTTCCATGACAAAGGACGTCGGCGGTTCTCGTGATGAAACGAAAAATGATATTCGCGCGCTGCCGGAGGTTCTGACCGTGACACTGGTAGAACCTGAACGCGGGGGAATTCAGAGAGACGTGGGAGGTAAATACCTGTCCACCCTGAAACTCCACGTGCGCAAACCGAAAGACGTGGATAAAACAATCCTCATGAAAAGCGCAGTTTCACGCATTAGTGGTTTCCGAGGTGTAACAGTCTTACGCTGGAAGGAGCACAAGCCGAAGCCGCGCCGCAAGCCGTTTCATGGTACCTACGAACTTAACGAACTGGATTACCAAAAGGTGCGCCGGCAGAAGTCAGCGGAATATGGTAAGGAGAAGGCACAGTATTTGGGTTACGGGAAGAAGGGCGAAGCCGCTCCTCAAAAGACGGGGGGAACGCCTTTCACGAAAACTCCGACGTCCACGAAGCGCCGAGGCAAATCGGCACCCCCTGTTGTGGGAGACACCGGCGGGTGGGGAGCTTCGTCGCTCGAAGAAGACATTCTTTTGAAAGTGGGTTCCATCTCCGACGACTTGCTTGCGTTTGATGTGCAGCCGCACCTCCAACAAGAGATCTGGGAGGGCGACGAAGACATGTACCCCAGCGTCAGGCACGCATTATTAGAAATCGTAGAAGAATTTTTAGAGGGCTTGGATTTGGAAGTGGAGGTTAAGGACGTAGTCGTTACTGGCTCGCTGGCTAACTATAACTGGTCAAAGTTCTCCGACATTGATATCCACATACTATTAAATTTTCATGAGGTAAACGATAACACCAGAATGGTGAAAAAGTTTTTTGATGCGGTGAGATCGCGTTGGAATAAATTGCACGACATACGTGTCAAAGGGCATGAGGTAGAAATTTATGTGCAAGACGATACAGAGCCCCACACATCCACGGGGGTGTACTCCTTGTTGGATAGCGAGTGGCGCGTGAAGCCACAGAAGATCAAGCCGGAAATTGATAAGCAAACGGCTCAGAAAAAAATGGATTCAATCGTAAGAGAGCTTGACAAACTGAGTTCTTTATACGATAATAGACGTTACGATAAGTCATTCGAACTGGCAGAAAGGATAAAGGACAAGATCGGAAGGATGCGTAAAAGCGGTTTGCAAAAAACTGGTATATATTCTCCCGAGAATCTGGCGTTTAAAATGCTACGACGGTCTGGAGATATCGAGCGCCTTTTTGATATTTACACGCGCTCGTACGATCAAGTGTATAGCTTGGATCAATAACAAAAAAATAGAGTGACTCAAACTACTAAAAAACGAGGGGGAGCTATGGTGCTGGTGTTAGGAACCGACGATGTGCTCTTAATCTTAAAGCGACCCGCTTGGGTTTCCTGGGCGCCGGGCCTGTGGGGGCTCCCCGGCGGTGCAATTGAAAAAGGTGAAACCCCAGAGCAAGCCGCCTCGCGCGAAGCAAAGGAAGAAACGATGTTGGAGCTTACAAATTTGAGAGATGTTAAATTACCACTTGACAAAGGCCTCTTCGCGTACTATACTAGAGACTATAGTGGCATTATACAAATTGATCACGAACACGAAGATTGGACCTGGGTGGGAAGACACGAAATAGAAAATTATGATCTTGCGCCGAAGTTGCTTTCTATGTATGACTGGGTACTGAATCATGGCTAATAAAAAAGAAGAAATCGAAGAGTCAACTGAAGAGAAGAGCGAGCAGTTAAAGCCCAAAAAGCTTCCCAAGCTTGCTCCGGAAGGAATTCGTACGTTTACGGTCGCGCGCCAGTACGATGAAACGGGCGTTTCGGGAGAAGGAGTTGTCATCGAAGGTCTCACTCTAGCAACCGGCCAATGTGTCGTGCACTGGTTATACCCTCCACCGCGCGGGGGCATTGCTATCTTTGATTCTATGAATGATTTCATCAAGGTACATATTCTACCTCACCCTTCCAACCGCACGATTATAACGTACGACGACGGCGAACAAGAACGTTTCGGACTATTTAGTGAAGAGGAAAAAGCCGAGGATGAAAAAGATTCTAACTGAACAGCGCCTATGTGAGCTGGCAGGAATTGTGAACGAGGCGCGTTCGGGGGATACGCAAGAAATCCGCCCGGGGGGCACTGAAGAACTGGGTGCTGTAGACACCGACGCCGCAGAAACTCATCCGGGCCCCGTGTATGGCGGCATTGTCGGCGCGGACAAAGAGCAACTTCGAGCGGATCTTGCGAGAGCTCAGAATAGATTGAAGCGCTTTTTCTTTGCAGATCCTATTGCACAAGACCGGGAACAAGAGGCGGAGGATTTCGTTACGGGCACGAAGTCGGCCGCAGACCGACTCCAGGGTGGGTGGGCGACCGCCAGTGAGTTGGCCGACGCCTATCGAGAATTTAAAAAAATACCCTCTGACATATCCCCACAAGATATAATGCGCGCCCTCCTCGTGGACCCTAAAGATTATTGGCTAGGACGTAACCGACCCAACTGGAAGAAGTTGCGAGCAGACGAGCCAGAGTTAGCCAAGATTGCAATTCGTATTGCCGATGCGACCGACTTTGACTTTTTAGAACTTGATAGTCTCCGCAAAAGGATCCATGCCCCCGCGGCCGCGCTGGCCAATTTGCTGGCTCAGCCATGGCGACAATCGCAGCAAGATGCGTTTGACGAGGAAGTGGTAGATGCGCGCGAGCAATTGGCGACTCGGGACCCAGACCGTAAAGGCGCCGGGACGCCCCAGCAGGATCACCTTCGACGCGTCCAGCGCCTCGCGAGCTCCCTAAGCCAGAGGGCTACGGACGACGTTGATGCAGGCCCAAGGTTTGTTGAGTTTTTCTCAGAGCGCGCGACCGAGGAATACAAAGATATTGTAACGAATCCCAAGAAGTTAGAGGCAGCTTTAAAAGAATTTGATAATCTCGTTAAGCAGACACAGCAACAACTTAAAAGCGGAGGAGCAGCTCCCCGAGGAAATCGCCCAGCGCGCGCACCGAAGTCCTGGCTTCCCCAGCGCGCAGGCGGAACTTGGAAACCTCCTAAAAAATAATTCTTGACAAATTCTTTACAGAATGCTACTATAAAGAATAAGGAGAAATAATGGTTTTTCATGGTGATTACGAAATAGAATTTGAGATTCACCAAAAGCGGTGCGACGATTGGCGCACCGAGTATCTCGGCCACGTTCCGGCCATGACAGCGAAAGAAGCCCGCGAACGCTGGGCGCTACAGAACAATTTAACCACCGAACAACTTCAAAAAATTGAAGCTATTCTCCCCATGGGGTATGTTCAAGTTTGAAGTAGGCGACCTTGTCGCTTTGATACCGGGTCGCCTAGGCCCTGAAATCGTGAGCGCCCATGCGGTCGGCGTGGTTGTGGAAGTGAGAGAACTAGAATACATCCAGGAGGATGCCCATATGAAAACGGTGACGGCTCTTTTTGGGGACGAGAAGATCGTGTTGTCCGAGAATGATTTCCGTCTTTTGCGCAAACTTAAAGAAAATCCCTCGTCAACTACATGAATTATTTCCTTGACATCTCTTTACAACTTTGGTAGACTGTACTCACGGTAGGAGTCTGGAATATGGACAAACAGAAAACGAAGCAACTTTACGAAAGGTTTTCACATTTATATAGAGAACGAAGCGCACCCCTCGACAGTTCTAAAATGGGATGGGGATTTCAATGCGAGGACGGCTGGTATAAAATCCTCTACGACATGTCGAAAAAGATTGATAAAATTTCCAGTGAGGGAGATTTTGCACCCGCCATTACGGAGGTTGCACGCAACAAAGATGGAACGCTGCACGTGGAAGCGCGCAACACAAGTCCCCCGGTGGCAGACATTATAGTCGCAGCCCGAGAACAATCGCGATTGACGTGTGAATATTGTAGTTATTCACCAGCACATGCTCGAGCAAGCGGAAGGCAGACGGCCGGCCACATAGTCTGTGGGCGTTGTGTGAAGCGTTTAGAGGGAGGCACCAAGCCTGGAACCGCCCGCCGCCGCACAAAGCCACTGAGGCCTCCTGACACTATTATAGTAAAACGGTAATGAAAAATTTTGATGTAGGAGACCTAGTACGCGATGTGCTAAATTCAGGCGACGGAGCCTACGGGCTAGGCGTGGTGGTGCGAATAGGGAGCCGGGGAATCTTGGCAGATTCCCCCACGCCCACCCATCAGCCATGGCCCACGGAGGCGGACGCAGATATAGAGGGCGCGCGCTTTGATGTATATTTTAATAAGTTTGAGAGAATAATAACATTTCACGGAGATTACCTTGAAAAAGTTTGATATGGAGGCATACATAAAGCGCAGAATTGGGGTTCTCACAGGGCAATCGTCGCCCCCAGAGGATATTGACGAGGTCACCCAGTATACCCAAAGACGGATAATGGAGTTACGACGATCTTTTGATTGCGATAAAGACCTTGACAAAAGCCTCCTGGGATGCTACACTGTAGGTACGATGGGAGATCGCGATGGCGAGACGTAAGTACATAAAGGGCGCTCTGATAGAAGCCCGAAACTCAAAATATGATAAGGGTTTCGGTATAATTGTAAGCGACGTTGAGAAGAAGAATACGACCGTTCATGGCTGGTGGAGGGCGGAGCCACTAGAATATTTTGATGTCCACTGGTTTGAACGTCCTAGCACCATAGATCACGTGAGCTTTATCCACCGCGCTGGGCGGTTCAGCATGAGCAAGAACCAGATTAAGATTGTGAGGGGACGATGACAACAACAGAGGTAGCCTGGACAACAACCCCGCGCCACGGATTTCGAAATTTTTCATGGACCCAAGAGGCCATTAAAGAGTGGAACGGAGTGTGGGGCGCCCTGTGGAAAGTTGGTATAAAGTGGGAATGGCAGAATGGCGACTGGTACGCGCGCAAGTACGGCGACGTGTATAACAAATACATGGTGCATAACGATGCGGTGCGGCTGGATATGACGATCCCGCTGCCCGGCTGCGAGGTTGTTCTGGAAATGCACGAGTATATATTGGATTTGCCGGCGGATGATCCGCACGTAGATCGTGCAACAAATTTGATTAGGAAATGGATAAAAGATTATGTTTGAAAAAGTTAAAAGATTTTTGAGTGGATGTTTAGAGGTAGTGGCGGCATTATTTGTCTTTCTCGCTATGATGGCGTATATAGGGCTGACGGCTATCACGCTAACGTTTGTTATAAATGATTTAAGGCTTGATACCTACATGAGTTTGGGGACCGGTGTAGAGATTGTGATGCTTATTGCTCTATTGGTGTGGGCGCCAATCTTTGCCTTATGTTCGTTTAGACAACGAAGGTAGTTAGAAAGGGGCCGCTAGCTCAACGGGCAGAGCAAAAGACTTTTAATCTTTAGGTTCAGGGTTCGAGTCCCTGGCGGCTCACCAACAGAATTATGATAGATTTTATAGAAGCGTTGGGACTGTTTATATGTATAATGGGTGGCACCGCGTGGGTGTACTTACAATACAAAACTGACCCAAAGGAATGAATGGCGCGGTGGTGGAATCGGTATACACAGCAGACTTAAAATCTGCCGCCTCTGGGCTTGCGGGTTCGAGTCCCGCCCGCGCTACCAAAGATAATGCAGTGCACGGAAGTTAAAAAAGGAGCCTTGGTGAAAATGGGAAGCGGCCTCGGGATTATTTTGAAAGACGAAATGAAGTTTCAACATTATAATCATTACGCGTGGGTATATTATTTTGACAGAACACACCACAACCACAACCCCTCTTGGGTATTTATTGAAAACTTGAAATGTTTGAGTAAGGAATAAAATGGAATATTTTGCTAAAAGCAGGCTCAAGAATAACATAAGTTATTTTGGCGTCCATAAAGATACAGCGGTTGCCAAATGGGATTCGCGAGAAGAATGTTTTTGGTACATTGAATTGCCCACGCAAGGATGTTTTCCGCTGGCGACCGCACTGATGCTCAAGCATCCCGCTGACGGCGGTTCTTTCAAGCCGATTGCCGAACTTTTTGGAAAAGGCGACACCAACACAGTAATAAAGGGAGTTGGATAAAATGAGTGTAATGGGACCAGACGGAAAAATTCATCAAGCTGACGGAAGTTGGTGGTCGCCTTATGGCAACACCGATGAAGAAATTCAAGAAAATCTTAAGACAGGCAATATGCCGAATGCTCCTGACGCAATGCGCGTAGGCCCTAAACATTTTACAGGGACGAAGAAGGGTGACGAGCAGTTGTCCGATTTCTTGGGAGACATTGGTGCGCTTGGTGGACAGGCCAAAGAAGCCTACGAAGAAAGAAAGAAGAAGCCATGACGCGCAGACCAAAAACGCCCAGCCCTCGCTATCCTCTCCCTGATCATCCGAGTTGGGACTGTCCAGCGGTTCCTATCGGCTCGCCCACCGGAAAGGATGGATGGTTTAGTAATCCAATAGATGATCCGACCCTCCCCGAGATTGAGCCGCTTCCGCTCCCCCCGGTGGATTGGGACAATCTGCCCCCCCTTGTGGAGAACAGGAAGAAGAAATAATGCCCACTCGCTACGTCGATAAGTACATGATTGTTAAAACTGATAAAGGCTATATCAGGGTTGACAAAGACGGCAACAAACTTCCAATAAATAAAAACAAAAAGAAGAGAAAAACCAAAAAGAATAAGAAAAAGAGTTAGGCGGTGCTTACGAACCTAAGTGACTACTCAGAAGTGACCTACCCCGCGCAGGGCAGTAACTCAGTAGGTCAGAGTAGCGTTCTTATAAAGCGCCGGTCGCGGGTTCAAGTCCCGCCTGCCCTACCAATATCAAAGGAATTTTATGCAGTCCAAAAGAAATGAAACAATAGTGTGCGCCGATGGATTTAGAATGTCGGTGCAGGGACACGAAAGCGCATATTGTGCACCTCGCATAGATGATGCTGAGAAATACACGGAAGTAGAAATCGCTTATCCGAGCGATGTAGAGGAACTTATTATGCCGTGGGCCGAAGATGCGCGGAAGCCCACCGAGACGGTGTATGGCTATGTTCCAGTGTCGGTAGTGACAAATGTAATCGCAAAGCACGGAGGAATAGTGCGAGGACAAGTCCCAAACGGGGTGCCATATTTGTCTGCGCTAGATGATTTTCTTGTTGACACGAGCAACGAAAGGTGATAAGATATAAACATGGCACGAAAAAGTAAGTACAGAGTTGGCTCCCTCGTTGAAACGAAGCGGGGCTATATCAAAGGACAAGGGATCATCATTGAGGAAAGGGAGATTACCAACAATCAG
>Ga0208553_1000957_pt1 | contig 10242 bp, 8 predicted proteins | sample 6_EtaG_FD_184079 | JGI IMG/M metagenome (GOLD analysis project Ga0208553, IMG submission 184079) | Marine viral communities from the Subarctic Pacific Ocean - 6_ETSP_OMZ_AT15160 metaG (SPAdes) (version 2) | ecosystem: Environmental > Aquatic > Marine > Oceanic | place: Pacific Ocean | collected...
AGTGCTGCTATATCTTTCTTCAGATTCTTATTCATGATGTATCTGTTTTTATGCAGGTCTATATCATATGTTGTACCACCGGAGAAGAACCTTATCCATCGTGCTGCTTCAGGAGCATCCATTGAGGTTTCCCTGAGAGCGCCCATGCCACCGTATGCACGAGTAGACTTCACTCTCCCGAACTCATCCTTCATGCGCTCACCGAAGACACCACGAGGATTAAGTCTGTTGATCTCAGTCAGAGGAACAAGAGCTTGAGCAAGATGCCACATCCTTGGAGGCAGGGATACACCTAGATAATCTTTGGACTCGTTTTTATACTTGGTAATCTTAGACTTTCTGAACGTATCATAGTTAGCCACAATCTCTAGTGGAACCTTAATAAGAGGCGATGTCATTTCAGCCAGTAGAGGTGCTGGTTTAAGAACTCTCTGAAGGTCAGCCATTGGCAAAACATTCAGTAAGGTGAAAGCCTTGATGACTCCCTTAGATTCCTCGCCTAAGAATACAGGTACTCGATCACCCCAGAAGGCACCGTAGTCAGAGTAGTCTAAGTCTCCAGTCTCATGTTCAAACTGCTGTTTGGCTATGGCTAGTTTCTCTGCACGTTGAGGATTTAGCACAAGACTCTTGAGTTGGGCAGGTATATTCTTTCTCGTCCAGGTGTAGAAAGGCATGAACCTTTTGAGAACATCTCGCTCAGTCTTGGATACATCAGTGTAATCGAACTGAGACTTCTTTACTTCCATAGATGCTATCTCGAACTTCCTATCAGTATCGCCTGCTATATTCCTTATCATCACAGGCTTGCCTGTAACTGGATCGGTTACTTCCTTTGTCTTAAACAACTGACCTTCGTACTCAGACAATTTCCTTGGATTCTTTTTAATCTGTCGTAGGGTGTGGATGAATACTCCATACCTTGCATTACCTTCTATCGTACCACCAAGGCCAAAGCCTGCCTGAACTGCTGGGTTGTCCTGCCCAAGAGTTCTGCGTAGTTTACTTCCTTTACCAACAGCGGCTAGTTGCTGCTCCTCTAAATCTCTTAGAATGTCCTTTCTGTAGTGACCGGCTGTAATTCCTCTTTCTCTGGCTGCTTGGGCTATCTCTTTCATAGAGAATCCAGTGCCCATGAAGTTTGGAGCGTTCCATTCTGCTGCTGATATCTTTGGCGCTCCTTTATAGAATAGGCCTTTACCTCCTCCGATATCGCTGATGAACTTCTGTCTTGTTATATCACTACCGTTAAACCTAGCGTAATACTGTAGTTTGGCTGCTGCTCCAAATACATCTATTGCCTCTGGTATGTTTACTCCAAGACCAGATATAACATAAGCATTAAGAATGTTACCCACGGCATTACGAGTGTGGTAAGCAGGACGAACACCGAGAGTCCAAGCCTTCCATGAGTTCTGTATTTCATCATAGAATTTAAAAAACTTCTTGATCTCCTTTTCAGATGCTATGTCACCACGCATTAGGGATAGCACATCTTCAACCTGACGTTTGATCTGCTTGGGAGCCATGAAGATTTCAGCACCATCTTCTTTAGCTATACGCCTAGCCTGATCTGCTATATTCTTTGCCTCATTCTCTGCTTTAATTAAAGCGCCAGACCTTGCTCCTTCTAGCCAGTCGTGTCTGCTGGTAGATACACTGAATCCTCTAAGCCTTGCCTCTTCTTTAAAGACACTATTCCAATGACTGTCCAGTACCTCATTAGGTACGTTGCGTCTAGGTATACCTTGAACCTCTACATACCCTAGTCCTTTAGGGTCTACAACTTCTTCAATATAGTTATCAATACTTGTATTAGTAGGATCACTGCGCTTTGCTGGGTTTGCTGTTCTTGCTACCCATATCTGATTGCCGCCTTCATCGAGTTTTCTTTTGAGCCAGAACCCAATCTGTTTCTCTTCCTTCCAGGGTTGAGACTCTATAAAGTTCTTCCATCCATCATAGTCAACACGACCATCAGGTTTTTGAAAAGTTCTTCTTGCCCACCCATCCTCTGTTGGACCTTCTCTTACATTAGGCTCATACTCTCCAGTCTCTTTATTCTTTACATGGCCTTTCTTTGACCAATCAAAAGCATCGCCTGCTCTGCCGCCCATTGCCATGACGCCGCCTTCAGACTGTAGCCCAGTAACTCTATAGTTATCAGTGATCTCATCAACAGCCCACTTGTTCTGCATAGCCACATTCTGTCTATTCCAGCGTGATGACATAGCTATTCGTGGATCAGTCTGAAAGAACTCAAAGGCATTGTCAGCAGGATTAGGTCTTGAACCATGACTGCCTATTGTAAGGCCCATTGCCTCTGCTCTCTCAGCATTAGCCTCGTCAATAGTCTTCTTGTCTAGAACGTGCCTCTCCTTTTTATATCCTGTCCTGAAGATAGGCTCACCAAACTCATCGAAAGATTCTATAAACTTATCTTTACCAGCCTCAACAAACTCTCTGCCAGGCTTGGATAATACACCAGGAAAATAACCTTTACTTACAACTCTGTGCATTGGTTGACCAGTAGCCTCAGACAATTCGTATAACCTGTCGCCCATCTTCTCCCACTTATGCAGCATCTCAACACCTTCATCACCAAGTCTCTTTCTTGCTTGGCTTGAGATAGCATGGAGTGGCATTAAAGAGCCATCCTCCTTGTAATATCCTGCATTTCCTTCTATAGGCTTGCCAGTTTTTGGGTCTTTCCTTATCGTTCTTTTACGTTGGGCTTCTTCTCTGAAGACTTTTAGGAGGTCTTCCATTGGCACATCTTCTTGCCTTTGCCTTGCTGTAAAGAATTGACCTAGTGGACCAAGACTATCGGCCATTTCTTTTTCAAACACAGCCTTGTAGTCTCTGCTTGCGTCATAGGTTTTCTTGGCTTCCTTTGATTTGCCAACAGGAATGTTAAACATTCTAGCTAGGTCAGGCAGACCTATATCAGCCTCACCAAACTTAGCATCCATCACCTTCTTACCGGCAGACTTCAGCACAGGCGTAGCACCAGTAACCTCGCCTGTTTTAGATATCGCTTTCCCCAAACCTCTGACAGCACCAGCACCCAAGTAGGTGAGAGGATCAGTAGCCACATCACCGGCAAATCCCAGCACACCCTTGGTGAATGGACTAAGGTTATCAGGTAGAACATCCTGTGTTCTTACCTCATCCTCTCCCAACCAGCCAGACTTCATACCTTTAAAGAGTCCTTCTTTAGGTGTCAAGTCTACACCACCTAGCGAGGCGAATATATCACCGCCTAGTTTGCTCTCTCTTAATCCTACCTTTAACGCCTGTGAAGGACGTTCAATCAAAGCCAGATAATCTAAGATACCTTTCTCATCACTACCTCTTTCGGGTATCTTGGTGTCGTACTTCTTCTGTAGATTCTTTAGCAGCAGTCTTTGCTGTTCTAACTTAGGTCTTTGAAGGAAGGTATCAGGGACTTGGGCATTAAAGTCACGCCCTTTGAAACTGAACTTAATATCAGGCATTATCCCTCGCTAATTATTATGTCATCTTCAGTCGCTATTTGTTTTCCATCTATTCCTTGTAGCATTTGGGCTGCAAGTGTATGCAAGTCGGCATCATTCTTGATTTCAAAGCCAGCATATATATCAGGAATTTTAATGACACTGCTTTTAATAAACATTGCTAACTGATTAATAGCATTTTGCTGATCTCCAGAATCGTACTGAGCCTTTAGCTGCTGCATAGCAATAGCCTCTTTAGAGTACATATCAGACAACTTAGGCTGTCCCTTCATGTAATCAGCAGCGGCTTGTGCCTGAGTCCTTTCAATTTTAAGTTGATGACCGCTGATCTCAGCAGCAAACTGTGGGCTACCTCCTGACTTTATGATTCTATCATAGATTAGTTTAGCATCATCAGGAACGGAGCCATCTTTATTCTTAATATTATCAATGATCCTTGCCTGCTGCATATCATTTCTTTGTAGAGCCTCTGCCTTTAGAACTGCTAAAGCATTCTTTACATAGTTATCTTTAGCCTGTGGGTTGTGGGCTTTAAGGATAGCGCCTCGTACCATAACCTGTTTAAGTCTTTTGAGGTTGAGTGCGCTTTGTTTTTCCTTTGCTGCTAGAGTATCTCCTAGAGCAGACTGCCAGTTATCAGGGATGGTAGACCGATCTCTTATTTGGAAACCCGGAGCAGAACCTTCTCCTCCTGTAACTACTTTCTTTTCCTCTTCTTCAGGACGTAGCATTTCATAACCAAGAAGACCGGCTAACGATGCGCCTAGTCCAGACTTCCACTTATTCTTCATTAGCCAAGATCCTGCTCTCCTTGCCAAGTTTGGAGCAACTGTTCTAGCAGTAGCAGCGGCAGCAGGTACAGCCAGTCCAAAAGCCATTAGGACATCCTCCCGAAAGGTAGTGTGGCCCAAGACTTATTGCCACCACCTACTGCTGTGCCGTATGGAGTAGGTGGCTTACCACCCTGCATACCTTCCATCAAAGCAAGTAAAAACATTTGGTCATCGTATGACATAAACTCATCCTCTTCTTCAGGCATAACCTGTAACTGACCTAACTGCTGACCTCTTGGGTCTGCTGGCTTATAAACCTCTGATCCAGTACCTAATCCTCTTACTCTTTGTGGTACTCCGTACATCTGGGAAGGTAATCCACCTTTGCCTCGTTGTGGAGAATATCCCGGTCTAATGTTTCTCTCATTAACCTCTACAGTGGGTTTACCAAAACCTATACTCAATGGAGAATTAAGGTTAACTCCTCCTGCCTCATTAGGTATAAATAAATTATCCCAACTAGAGGTTGCTTTAGGAGCTGCTTCATATATTCCTTGCTGTCGAAGTAGCGAACCAGAACGAGCCTTCTGAAGCTGTAGCCTTCTTTGTATTTGTGCTTGTATTAGACGTTGTTTCATTCTTTCTTCTTCTGACAGTATAGGATTGCCATTCCATATTGGTCGTGCCATATTATTCTCCTAAAACATTCCTGCTAGGCCAGTACCGAGAGCCGCTCCAATTGGCCCACCTAGAGCCATACCAGCGCCACCAGCTAATGCGGTAATCATGGGATTAGGACCGGCGGGACCAGTAGAAATAACATTACTACCGTAGTCACCTGATATAGCGGCAAGGTAGTTCTGCAATCCGATGCTTGGCAACTGTGATTCGTACTCGTATCTGGAAAGGGCGCTATCAATGCCTTTCTGTTCCATTGCTTGACGTTGCTGACCAATCTTATCCATAGCGGCTAAGTTGGTAAGAGGAGCAGACATGATAGTGGGATACTGCCCAAGATAACCTTGCCCAATACCTGCACCTGTGGCTCCCTGACCCATGCCAAACTGTTGTGCTCCAAGTCCCATCTGGGCTGCGTCCATCCTACGACTCTGGGCTTGGTTATAAGCATCAAACTCTGCTTTAGCAAGGTTGTCATTAATATTCTGTGAGGCTGCTGCTACAGCGTTAGCCTGTATAATATCACCTCTAGTGCTACCACCGGGTTGGTGCTGTACCATTGAGGATCGTATCCCTGGCAAGACTTCTCCAGTTAACTGACTCATTGCCTCATTCCTGTAAGCATCAGCAAGAGGTCCGAATGTAGATGCGTCTACCTCTCCGCTTAGAAGACTTGAGTATTGAGGATCAGTGAATGGAGTGTATCCTGCATATTCAGATGCAGTCTTTGGACCTCGCATAGAGGCACCATAGTCCATTAAATCTCTGCCGTATCCAAGGCCACCTAGCTGAGTAGTCTCTGCTCCAGCCTGTAAGTTAGCAGGTCGTGGTCCACTTGCATAAGAAAGAGCAGCTTTCTGAGCCTCTAAAGTAGCAGGATCAAATGGCGAGAGTCTGGTTCCAGAGTAATAATCTGGAGTCATCTTACCTGTTGAGTATAAATCTTCTGCTCTTTTAAAGCCTGTCTCTAAATAAGGCTTCTGTTCATCCCACGGTTCAGTCCGTGTAGTCTGTGTTTGGCTTCCTCCTGACATATATTACTCCCTCATTAACTCAACCCCAACAAGAATCGGGCCTTCATGCTCCGCGATACCTGTCGGGAAATATGGATAATAATCATAATCATCTCTATCCTCCCTATAACCTGATCTTTCCCACGCTCCGTCACCGTAAGTCCATCGTGGATAGACATACTTATATCCTTCAACATCAGGCATAGGGAGTCCAGAACCATATGATCCAGAATCTCCCACATCTGGGTCCATAACAGAGTCGGGAACCTTATAGGATGATGTTGATGCTGTTGACCAAGATACAGGCGCATCTGGCGTATAGCCTGTTAATCCTGTGGGAAGAGTGTAGTCAAAAATGCCAGTCTTTCCGAAAAGGCCAGACCTTGCTTGAGACTCAGGACTCCAAGGGCTGTAATCAGCCGCTAATAGTCCCGGTGCTAGTGGTTGTAATATAGGTACTATTGCCATTTGCTTTTAATATCCTTTGTTATTACTGAGTATTCGTTATCCCAGTTTAGTTTTTTAGCAAGGCCTTTTCTAGTCCATGCTTCTATAGAAGAGCATTCATGTCTTACACCAAATCCTTCAATGATATCTATAAAGTCTTTCCATAATTCATAATCGTGACCGCTTTTAGACGCAAATGTTATGATCCGTAAAACCTTCTTTCTTGGGTAAGTTATCACCTCTGTAACGCCAGCGCAGAATACCTCACCGTTATTTATACCTACCCATAATACCTCTCTGTCATCAAGGATAAGGTCAAGAATGTCTGACGATAACATCTCTCCGTCTGCGTGTGCCAAAGCCTTGTCTAACAAAGGTTTTACATCTTCCCAAACTTGGTCGATATCATTAGGATTAACTATTAATAGATTGGGCTTATTCTTGTCAATTAGACTTCTAGGTGGCTCTATAGATTTGTCCATGATGTTCCGTTGTAGAAATATATCCCTTCGCCGCTGCCCGGGTTCCAATCAGTTCCGTCTGCATATCTAATGTCACCAGTTCTAGGGCGGGAAGGTTCTGCATGAATCCTCTCAAGACGGAAGGTTGCTTGGTTATACAGGATGTTGCCTAGCCTTTTAAGCTCTGTAACCATATACAATCCTAGATCATCAACCTCTTCTGGGAGAGGTCCAGGCTCATATAGCGTTACACTTTTCTGTACACGATCAGCGTAGGTTCCCATTAGTAAGACCTTGAACCACGTTGACCTACCTCCTGTACGTCAATAGCGTAACCGTCTAACTCCCAATCCATATCGGTGGTAGATTCAAAGCGAACAGCATATAACTTACCTGTTCCTCTTACAGATACTTTGGACTGTGTATTTGGGTTGAAGGTTACAGGAGCGTTCCAAGTGATACCTTCCTCTGTTGACATTGAAGTGCCTAGATATATATTGATATAGTTATCACTACTAATAGACATTTTAGGCCAGATAGCACTAATCCTTTTTACATTCGCATGGTCTGCCTGACCTTGCTCATTCATAGTCAGACCGCTTCTTTCTATGTAAGAGGTCATAAGCGTGGTATCTTCTTTATTGCCTGAGTTATCCCTGTACAACTTAGTATTGCTAGGATCAGCAAAAAGAAGAACCTTGTCCTGTAGGTCATAACTCATAGTCCACGGACCTGTTATGCTATCCCATGTTTCCGTTGTCGCGGCCCATGTAGTTGCTCTTGTAGGGTTGCCTACGTTGCCGTATCCTATATGCGCTAAGTCTGGTATATCTCTGATGGTAAATGTATTGGTAATATAGTTCCAAACAACAGCCTTATTCGGCTGATTTGTATCTGCGCCGTCAGCAGTGAAACAGAATAGTATCTCTGTCCTTCCGTAGTCTGCGGTTACAAAACACTTATTGGTCTGCGCTCCGTCAATTGACTGGAACACATATTCTTTTAGTTTCATGGGAAGGATAGGCTTTATCCTTTGACCGTCATTGATATAGAAATTACCTTTACCAAAGATAGCATGACCGCCATCAAACTCTGCTACGCAGTTCTTAGATATTGCGCCGATAGTAGGAGATAGCTGTCTGAATGAAAAGATAAACGGAGTGCCTACAAAGGTCATAGAGTATACAGCATCCTCCTTGTAGATCATAAAGGAGTCTCTTAACTGTAGACCGTCTAATATGTCTCCTTTCGTATCTGCTAGTTCAAATTCTCCAGCATCAACCGTACTTAGAGTCTCATTCCATGACGAAGGTAAGGTCTGGATTGCCGATTCTGTACTCCACTTAACAACTCTAGGAAAGTTTATTCCATCTGTAGTTATATTAAGAGCAACCAAAAAGGATCGGAATGCTCTCATAGACTTACATAATACAGTTATAGTTACTGGGTCATTATCGGAGTGTGTGGCCGCAGTTGTTCCTCCGGCTCCTCTGGTACATCCAGTAAAAGTTGTAGACGTTATTCCTGTATAAGTAATCTTCTCGCTTCCAATTGTCATGGTTCCTGCACTTGGGAAGTCATCCGTACTGTCAACAGTGATAGTAGTTACTGAAGCGTCTATGCCTCCATCAAGCAGTGTAAGGCTAGGCCAGTTTGAAAGGTCTTGCATCTTCTGGCTGGATATTGGCTTACCATCCGTTAGCGCCCAATACTGAGGTTTGTCAAAGTTATTGGTCATTACCAGGACACCACCGATAATGGTGGAAGTCCAGCCTTCATCTGCTGTAGCGGAATATGTACCGCTAGTTCTGGTAATATTATACCACTTGTTTGATCTTGTTACAGTTGCGTCATCTGAGTGTGAGGCGGCTGAAGTGCTATCAGCGCCTCTTGTACAGCCTGTGAAGGTTGTTGTTGTTTTACCTGTATATGTAATATTCTCATTATCTACAGAAATCGTACCTATTGATTCAAATCCTGTCGTACTGTCTACTGTTACTGTAGTGTCGGTATCATTTATAGAGCCGTTCAATAATGTAGATGAGCTTGTATTATCATAAGCGTATATAGACACAAGGCCAGCAACAACCCAAAACTCAGGAGTTCCTAGCGTTATCTGAGTTATATAATACGGAGAGATAGGACAGGTAGACATTACCTCTGAGTAACCTGGACACTTTTTTATAGAGCCTTCTTCAGTCTTTACGTTATTGCCGTCAGACCATACGTTAGGAGGCAAGTTCCATGAACTCTTCTCCTTGACAATCCCAACTTGTCCGACATTATCAACGCTAATTAAAGCCATTAAATGTACCTAACGTGATATTCGTCTACTTCTGCATCAGGAGCGGTAGGCCAGCCCCAGTTGGTTTTATCTACAGTCCTGTCAACCGTTTCAGTTTCCGGGCCGATTGTTTCCACACCTTCGTCATAGGTTGACAGGTATCGTTCTTCCTGTATCGGATGGTTCTGGAAGTTACGCACTGCATCTACTGATGCGAATGCCTCTACCCCAGACTCAAGAGAGTTGCCGTGAGCGCGAACTTCGTTGCGGTATGTGATCCATTCGTCCGATAGGTCAGTACCACCGTCTGATGCTCTTATCACTCTCCAATCTGAAGAGGACAGGAGTGAGCCAACGTGTGTGCTGATCTTAGAAATCAGTTGTGTCTTGAGTTGCTCTACGTCTTTCTCTTTTGACTCGTAGGAGATAACCCACTCACCGTCTACCAGTTCGTAGTTCTCTCTGCCAGTGTTGTAGTACCGTGAGTCAGGCACTTCTACCCTTGCAGGTGCGATGCCTATTGCCAGTAGTTCTGGCTTAGTCCATTTACGGAAGATACTGGATGGGTGTTGTATGCCGTTCACGGTTATGCCGCGAGGCGTTTTAATTGTTCCAAATTGTTCTGAGTACCACATAATTACCTCGCGTTTGAGTATTTGAATGGTGATTCTGCGAATGCGATGTAGATGTAACTGTCATCATCTGTATTAAAATAAGTTCCATTATGTCTTATTTTAAAACCTGATGCTGTAAAATCCATAGGATAAGAACTTGCATCCCAAGTAGCATCAGTTAAATTAGGATAAAGCCATTCATCTTCTGGATTAAAAGTATTTCTTTTATTGTCTAGTATGGTCCAATTCCTAGAAGCAGTATCAATGTTTTTTACCAATAGCAGAGCCGGTTTGAATCCTGTGTAGAGAAAATTCCCATCTGCATTCCCATTCCCCACATACGATCCTACCTTGCTGTAGCCTTCTACTGAATGGAAACAGTAGGCTATGTAATCTTCGGTATTCGTATTTACCTCTACACCATCTCCTATAGTAAATACTGAAGCACTTGGGACTGTATCATTCCATCTGTCAA
>Ga0208553_1000958_pt1 | contig 10224 bp, 4 predicted proteins | sample 6_EtaG_FD_184079 | JGI IMG/M metagenome (GOLD analysis project Ga0208553, IMG submission 184079) | Marine viral communities from the Subarctic Pacific Ocean - 6_ETSP_OMZ_AT15160 metaG (SPAdes) (version 2) | ecosystem: Environmental > Aquatic > Marine > Oceanic | place: Pacific Ocean | collected...
ATTTCCTTGCAACGCAACGCCGCGCATGACCGCATCGCTCAGTTGGAGTTGGTCATTGAATCGAATCGAAGGAAAATACAGAGTCTGGAAGCGACAATAGAAGGAAATAAGTTATTTAAGGAGAACAAGGATAAAAAATAATGGCGATACCGCAGCAAAGAATGGAACAACAAGGTAGAACTCCCCTAAAAGAAACGGATTTGGGAAAAGCAATGGAGCAAAGAAAAACTCCGGGTGAGCCCATCCCCATGGAAATTCATCCTAACAGGATAAAAAGATTACATAAAATATACACCATGCTGAAATCCAGAGGTGATGACGAGGGTTTGGCTGAGTTTATGGAATACATGAAATCCAAAGATTCCATCATTGGTTTTGACCAAGATGGTAATCCCATATTGGAAGCCAAGAAAGGCGGTGCCATCAGGATGCAGTCAGGCGGCACCACGCCGGATATTAAGACGGCCACTGAACAGGCTATACAAGCACAAGCGGGTATTTCACCTACTACGGGACAGCCCCAAGCAGCAACTCTTCCAACTGGAACGGAGATTACTCCTACCCTAGTTACGGAAAAACCTTCGGAAATTCTTTCGGCACAAGCACTGGGTACGACTCCAAGCATAACAACTGAAACAGCCCCGACAGGAAATTTAGATATTTCTGTTCCTCAATCCCAGACAGCACAAACATATTCAGCGTATGTACCTACTAACAGCCTTACCGCACAGGCGGCGCAAGGTGCTTTATCTTCACAAGCTCAAATAGGAAATATTCAAGGTGCTGTTTCTCAACAATCACAGGCCGCGGCGGCAACAGGAACTTTAGACCCTAAAGCTACTGTTACTTATCAGTTAGAACAGCTATTCAACGCTGTACAATCAGGAACACAGATGCCTGCGTGGGCATCACCTGCCGTACAAAAAGTATCGGCTATAATGGCTCAACGAGGGTTGGGTCAATCAAGCATGGCGGCGGCGGCGATGACGCAGGCTGTCATGGAATCAGCCATTCCCATCGCACAGGCTGATGCCCAAAAATATGCGTCAATCCAACTACAAAATTTAAAACACGAACAGCAGGCAGTCCTGCAGAATGCGATGACTTATGCGGCCATGGATAAGTTGGAAATGGACGCAAAGACGCAAGCGGCCGTCAACAATGCACGGGCTTTTCTTTCCATAGACGTACAGAATCTAACAAACGACCAAAAAACAAATGAATTAAACTACAACGGAAAACTGCAGTCTCTCTGGAAAGACCAAGCGGCGCAGAACGCATCGCTTCAATTCAACGCCAAGTCACAGAATGAGATAGACCAGTTCTTCGCGGAACTAGGCGTGCAGGCGGAGAACGCCAATAAGAACAGGCTGGCGGCAACGGAACAATTCAACGCCGACCAAAAGAACACGGGAAGCAGATTTACTGCGGCCATGCAGGACGCACGAGACAAGTTCAACGCCAACATGACATTGCAGATTAACCAAAGCAATGCGGCGTGGAGACGGCAAATTAATACAGCTAACACCACCGTGCAGAATGAAGCCAATAGAATGAACGCCTTGAATTTACTGGAGATGAATCAAACAGCCCTGAATCAAATGTGGCAGCGGTACAGGGACGAGGCTTCTTGGGCTTTGCAAACATCGGAGAATGCGAAACAGCGTGCACATGACGTGGCGATGTTCGCCCAATCCAATACTTTTGACCAAAGTATGTATGAAACAAAGAAGAATGACATCTTCATGGCGGAACTGGGTTCGGCTGTTTTGGATGGCATCTTCGGTGACATGTTCAGTTAAGGAGAATAACACAGATGGGATTTTTTAAATCAATAAAAAAGAAACTTAGTATATTTAAGAAGCAACTGCGAAAGGTACTGCCTAATGAAATCATGGATAATCCTGAAATAGTGGCGGCGTTCATTATCGGGGGCAGCATACCTTTCGGGCAGACACAGCAGAGTTTATTTGCTAGAGGTGCGACAGGCATTGGTAATATGATTAGTGACCCTAAAGGATACTTTACAAACCTAAATGATAAGCTTGGGTTTGGACAGAAGCAGATTGGTACGACAGCCCAAACTTACTTTACTTCTGGTCATAAACAAGGAGAATTTTTAACTGGTACATTTCAAAAAGCTAAATATAAAAGCGGATTCCTAAAAAAAGGACTGGAAGGGGTTGAAGGGTTCTTAGGTGAGCACCCTAAAATAAAAAGAGGAGCCGGCAGTCTCTTTCAAAAGTATTTGAAAGCAGGGGAAAAACCAGTCAGTGAAAAGATTGCGGAAGTACCAACTGGAAAAGGATATCAACGTAGATTAGCAAGCAGTGCTCCTCATTCTGGATTTAAAGCGGCTTCAACGCAAATAAGACCGGGATACAGAAACAGGTACGTGCAATCCTCAGTATATAATATTTTAAGCAATCCCAACTACAAGGCAATCTGGTCTGGTGGCATAAACAGTGGAGACATGATTTCAACTACCTTCACTCGTGCAGCCGGCCCGGTAACTAAATTAGAATCTAGCAGGTTAGGAGGATAGTCATGGCACAAACTAAAACACTATCAGAAGAACAACCCGTTAATCGTTTTAACAGACCCATTCCGGGTCATTCCCTGACGGATACGCCGGGCGGCAGGCCTTACGAGCAGCCACCGACATACACTAATCCTGATGACGCTATTGATTTCATTGTTGAAAAACTTATGCAACCAGAAAATCAAGCACGCTTTCAAAAGCTGATGTTCGCGGGAATGAGCGTGGAGGAGATAGTTAACACGGTCGCACTGGGAGGATTCGCAGGCGGCATGATATCCCCTGACGTGGCGGAAATTATCAAGCCCCCCATTGCGATGGTGTTAATTAACATGGCTTTGGAAGCTGATATTCCGGTGAAGGTATTTTCTGGTGACTCCACCATAGACGAGGCAAGTACGATGGATGATGAATCAGCCCTGCGTATGATGGCTGATAGAAACCCAGAACAGTTGAACATGATTTTACAGGAAGTGGCGGCGGAACAGAACTTCAGAAAAGGCAACGCCGCGAGAGTGGTCAACGGAAGTGATGAAGAAGGATTTATGAATATGGACAATCAACCGACAGAGGAGGTGTAGCATGGGCGGTATAGCACCTCTACTAGTATCATTCGGAACGGGAATGCTTAAACGCTATAACCAGCGTAAGAGAGCCTCAAGTGCGGCGGAATATGACCAGATTTTATTGGATGATGAGCAGGCGCATGAGCTAAAAAAACTCTCTGAAGAGAGAGATTTTCAGTATCAATTAGCGGATTACAAGCATGACCAAACTAGGTCTGTCGAAAGAGAGAAAAATCAATGGGCTATAAATGACAAGTTAGCTGACTTTAACATGGAAACTGATAGAGATAAAAAAATCGCTATTCAAGAACAGCTAGACGCTTTAGAATTGCAAAAAGATTTATATACAAAAAAAGAAAGTTTAGAAAAGCTAAAGGATACTTTTGCGAGTGCCAATAATGCATTGGCGGAAGCGAACGGATACGAGGTTTTTGGGAGTTCTCAATCAAGTTTTAAGTTAAATCAATATGTTGACCAGAATAACAATCCTAAAGTTGGCCCTGAATGGGATGCAAAAAAGATGGAAGATTTGAATAAAGCTTGGGCAATACCGGGATTTAAAGATATTGTATTAAGTTTACCAGATGCAGAACTGCAGAAATTTCAAACCTACGCAACACAACTATTTAGTAAGTACCGTGTTAGTAACGCCAGTAAAGCTGATACAGGAGAGTTTTTAGCGTGGGCACGTATTAAAAAAAATAAACAAGGCAAGGGTGCCTTTCAAAATCTATTTGATGAAGAAAAATATCCGGCGGAATTAGGTTTAAATGAAGCTTATGAAGATTCAACTAATTACATGCGGTCTTTAACTTTTCAAGAAGCAAAAAAGAAAAACAAAAATATCACCAGTGCCTTTACTAAGGAAAGTGAAGATGGTCTATATGATTATATTCTAACATTGGATGATATTACTAAACTGTATCCGGGCGTACCTACGGATGATGTTATGGCCCTAGCGGAAATTACAAAGGCCTATAATCCAGAGTTATATCAACCGGGAACAAGCGGCATAGAAGCTCAATTAGAGGTTATCTATAACTTACAGGATAGACCACAAGATTTACTAGCTGTAAAGCACGCCAACGCTTTTGCGACAACAGGAAGAATGTCTGATGGAAATAAGCTTATTACATTTTGGAATGATAATGAAGAGGCGTACGGGCCGGGTGATGGATATGTAACATTACCTAGTGGAAAGAAAAAATATGTAGGGGTAAATCATGAATCTAGACTGGAGAGTTTAGCATTGGGCGTAGTACCGGTATTAACGGACAACAGCGACCCAATGTTTGTGAGTGTCTTGGATAGCTCTAAAGTTGATGAAGCACAAAAACGGATTGTTGCTTCAAGTGACCCCATGATAAATGATATAAAAAACATTGGTATGCAAGGAACAACAACCCTAGATTTAATGCGGAACATGCTTACAACGTATGAACCTAGTTACGGTGGCTCCCCTTATACAGGCGCGACACTTGATTTGATGGTGTTTCTTGAAGGATTTACAAAACAAGCGGGTATGCTTGCGGGTGTATTTGATAAAAATGCGGCAAATTCTTTATTACAAAAAATTTATACCGATAATAAATTAGGGCCGGCTGCTAGAGACGCTATATCTACTTTTGAATTAGATGGTAATACATATAATATAGCTGATAACTTTAATAATAAGATGGATGAAAGACTGCAGGTAGCGGCTCAAAGAAAATTCTTTGCTACAGCATTAAACTATACTGTTTCAATGATTCTACAAGGTGGCACAGGAGGTAAGACAATTTCTGATACTGACTATGCAATCATGGATAAGGCGATGTATAATGGCTTATTCACAACACAAGGGTTAAATCTTGCAGCACTTGAAGCTATCTATAAAACAATTGAGTTACCAATTATCCTTGCCCAGTACAAAACGGATTTATCGAATCCAAATGCAATTCAAAATATGCAAGCGGCTATGATGTATGAACGGTTAACACAGTTCAACGGAAAGCAGCAGTACTTTGAATTGCGGGATAAGTTAAAGGGATATGCTGAACTAACGGTACAGGTATCGGTGAAAAAAGAGGATTACTTTAATGGTAGGGCTTATTTAGGAACATACACGCCGGGTGTAACACCAACAAAAGAAAAAACAGAAGATGGAAAAAATATTCTTTACTTTAATTACTTTAAAGGTGGTGATAAAGCAACAAGAATGCCTATGAAATTGGAAGATGTTGAAAAGTATTGGCCCCGTTTATATGAGGGTGTTAAAGCGGACTACGCAGATTTTGATAATCCTGTATTTGATACCTATAAAACTTACTTCCAAGAAAATGAAAATCAAGATTCAAATAATATAGTAAAAGACGATTGGAAATTATTCAGTGGTGTTGTAAGTTCAAGCACCACACCAGATGAAACGGTAATGGGATAACACATGACTAACAACGAAGTAGAAACTCTTCTTAATAACGAAGAAGAAAATCAAGTCTTCTTAACGAAGGAAGAACCAGTAGTACAACAGCAGGAAGAGAGTGCGGACTTTCTTGATGAGAATGCTAATATGTATTCTGATTCCTACAGAAAAAGCGTTTTTGATGGTGGTACTCCCATCTATCCTTACGGAAAGGATAATACGGCAATCTACTTAAATGACCCTAAAATTGATGAAGAATTTAAAGAAGACCTATTTCAAAAACATCTTGAAGTAAATGCTCCGAAGAAAAAAGAGCCATCAGTAGTGGCTGACTATACATTATTGGATGAAACGGTTGGCCCGGAGTATAAATATTTCCTACAAACTGAAAAACAAGTGGAAGCAGAAAAACAAAAGCAATTAGCGGAAGTTAGATATCATGGTGAACCCTTGTATATTACAAGATATAACTTCGACCAAGCTCAAATTCTACGCAAACATGGACTTTCCGAACCAATACAAAAAATACTTGTGGAAGGAAACTTTGCCTTACCTTTTAAACGACACACTGGCTACCTAGAAGACGCTGATAAAACCATAAGTCTATTGACAATGGTTGATGGCTTGTGGGATAACTATGTAGCGTTTCCTCCAAATGTTCTCAGGGATGCTAATGCAAAACAATCCCAACAAAAGTTAAAAGAAATACAAGCGGCTATGGAAGGTCGTTGGGATGAGTTACCTACCTTTAAATTGATGGGAAATCTTAGAGATAAAACGCTGGAGGAATTAGATTTATTACGTGGTCAGGAACAAGTAAAACTAGAAATATTTTTAGAAGGAAAAATTCCAACATCTACGGAATGGTGGCAAAACAGAATACGTAAAGAGTTGGGTGTAGAAGTTCCTTTGGAAGTTTTAGAGGACTTAAAAAAAGGTGCCGGTGGTTTTGCAACACAAACTACGGGATATATAGCCGACTTTGCTCCCATAGCAGCGGGATTTAGCACGGCAATATATAAAAATGCATTAAAAAAATACAAGGGATATACTGAGTGGGCAAGAAAATTTAAAAAGTCAAAAGACTTTAAAAAGGGGATGACCGATGAGGATTTATTTAATGAATATATCAAACAGAAGTATCCAACAGTAGATACCCCTAATCAAAAAAAATCAACTTGGTTCTCTCGTTTTTGGGGAAGCAGTCAAATTAAAACAGGAATGCAAATACGGGAATCAAAAAAGTTTATGCAAATGGCTAATAAACTTGAAAATAATATTCTTAACGCACAGAAAAATTATGATGCAGGTCTTATAAAATTTAACGCCGGTAAAATTGATAAGCAACAGTTAATTACACTAAGTGATAATATCAGAGATTTAAAGTTTAGACAGTTAAGTTATCAACTAAAAGGCATTCCACAAATATTTAAACAAGATGCTGCAATGGAACTAGGATTTGCATCTGGTGCCGTTTTAACATCAAGAATATTTGGTGACAAGTTTGAATTACTGGGTGGAGCCGGCGGGGGTATCTCTGTTGGAGTAGGCGGTAATTGGTTGATAGGAGTAGGAAGAACCGGATATCATGGATTGGCATCGTTTTTTGATATGTTTGCTGTTGCTATGCGGAATGGGTCATTAGGATTTGAAGGTGATGTAATGCGGTTAAAGCCACAAATTTTACGTGAAACAAAAATTTGGGATAAAAAAAGAAATGCCTATCGTGAAATTAATTTTTTAGAATTTACACAGTTTGAAAGATTTGCGATGATGTTAAATGAGGGAGGCCCTGATGTTATGCGGCACTTAAAAGCAAACATAGAAAACTATGAACGTATGGTATCTAACTTTGAAAAAGTTTTAGGTTCAGAAAATATTCATCTATTTCATGAGGAATTTGCTATCATCTCTATGCTTGGCCCAATGATGGCGGCAAGAGATGCAGCTAAAGTAGGTAATGCGGGTGTAGCAACATTATTTAGCAAAGAAAATCCAGACTTTTTAAATAATCTTGCAACACACCAATATATGATAAAATCATTGCAGGATACACTCGATGAAATAAGCAATAAATCAATACGAGGTGTGCCGGGTGAAGAAGGTGCTTTAGCTCAAACACAAATTAGAGAGATGCAAGATTCTATACAGAGATTTATAGACCAAAATCAACTAGAAACAACACAAGAATTTTCAAAATTACTAGGAGACAGTAAACAATTCTTTGATAACATAGGAAATATTGAACATCCTATGTGGAGCAATTCAGAAATTCTATATGAAAATTTGGCTAGAATGGATGAGTTTTTTAATTTCATGAAAAAAGACCCTATACTGAATGAAATGATTAATAAACCTCAGTATGAAAGTTTAATTAACGACATGAAAAGATATAAAAGTCTTTCTGATAGTATAAGTTCACAGATTACAAAAACAATTAATGAAGCGGGTGAATCAACTGTTCCTCTTAACTTTAATTTAGCAAAGGGACTTCTTGTATTTGAAAGAGAAGCATTTGAAAATGCAATGGTACAATATAATAAAGTCTATAAAAAATATGTAGATGCTAATATAGATGGATTTGACTTATTTGAAAGTTTCTGGAAAGCTTTCGGTGATAAGGATAACTTAATCGGTGGTAAGAAGATTTTCTGGAGGGGAAATGAAAAAGCTCCTCGACAATTTAAACAAATAAAAAGTATTTTTGATTCTGCGGCTGAAAGACAAATTAGAAAAATTCATATTTTAGATAAAGGTGAATCTTATATAGATAACCTTACTCCTAGCTTAAAAGAATTAGAGTATAAAAAATGGTTCAAGGAACAGCAATTTGCTTTAGCTGAAACACTAGGTGTCAAGCCAAATACCATTGACCACATGACTTTATTTGAATATTTAAAACAAGGTTTTTCTAAAAAAGAAAAATCACTTGAATTAACATTTAACATACAGGAATTAAGTAAGTTACGTGGAGAATTTCAGCGAATAGATTTTGTTTTATCTAAAAAAGGAGATACATCTGCAGGAATATTTGAATCTTTATTTGATGATTCAGAAAAATTAATAGATGATTTGGCGGAAAAGTATAAAGCAGCACATCCAAATCTAAAAGGTGATTTACTTAATGCCCGTGAAAACTTTAAGTATAATTACGCAAATAGATATTTGGATAAAGAAAGTGATGTAGGTAAAATTGGTTCTAGATGGCTTGCGTATTCACAATTAGGACAAGAGTTTCCTTATGGCCCTTCTTTTCCTATGGGTAAAACGCTTAAAAATCATCCGACAACATGGATAAACTTCAATGAAATAAAGAAAAATCCAGACCTTTTTAAAGACCAAATTTCATTGAACGCCGGTGTCTGGGTTAAAGGGCAGGGTTATCTTATTGACCCTACAAGTAGCAAGGCACTTATGTGGAAAGCTCACATAACAAGAATGATTGATGAGCAACTCGCTGCTGAATTTAAAAAGAACATAGGAAAATTTACAACTGGACAATATAGAATATTTAAAGGTGAAATTGTAGATACTGATGGACATTCAATAAACTTATTTCATGATATCATAAAACTTGCCAATAAACTTTCTGTTGATTCAGTTGATGGTACAAAGTTTGCACTCTATGAAATTGATAATCTTATAAACAATAAGAAAGCTATCATCACAGAATTAGGCAAAAATAAAAAACTTCATTCAGAAATGGTTACATTACAGTCTGATTTAGTAAAAAAAGCTAACACAGATGGGGCAATAATACGAAAACTTAACCAACAAGCTGAAAATAAAATACTTAATCAAGCAGGAAAATTAAGTGATGGCTTATCAAGTCCTAAAATATTTGTTGAAAGATTTTTTGGTAGCCAAGGAGATAAACAGTGGGGTCTTGACTTAATTATGCTCAGAGAAACCTTACTTAAACAGGGAACCTTTAAAAATAAAGGTGAATTTAACATGGCTGTCTCTAGTATGGTTGGAGACTACATCACAATGACTTTTTCTAATCAAAATGTAGGCGGAAAATGGGTACATAAAGGAATATCTAAAGACTTAATGGGATTTGATTTTGATGGATTTAAAGGATGGTTAGACGCTACAGAAGTTAGTTTAAAACAAATCATGGATGAAGACCATTTTAATTTTATTCGTTCAACAGCGGATATGTCTGCGATGATTCAAAAGGATATACTTCAAATAATAGAAAAGGGTGGACAGATGGTATTCCCTGCCGGTCTTGGTTTACCCGCCATATTAAGTAGAGTATACGGTTTAGCTAGGGGTGTTATCGGATTTAGATTTGTTGCATCAGAATTAATGTTACGTGCAATGAATAAAGGTAAAGGAGATTTTGTTAAGGAAATGCTTAAAAGCAAGGATGCCGCACGGGTTATAAATGAAATTATAGATAAAGGCATTGTTAATAAAAAACTTAATATGGACTTTAGTCGAGTGATAGAAGCGGCTTATATAGAAACAGCTATTATAGAACCAGAATCAGATAAAATGAGTGTACCATCATTCTTTGGATTAGGTATACCATTTGTAGATACTGAAGCAATAATAAAAGCACCTGCTAGAGCAATTGAATGGCTTACTCCTGATATGTCACAACAAGAACAGTATACAACAATGTATCCAAAAGGAAGTTTAGAGACAGGTGGATTTCCTGCGGAAGAACACATGAAAGCCTACGAAAGACCTACGGAAAAAGAACAAAT
>Ga0208553_1000965_pt1 | contig 10180 bp, 24 predicted proteins | sample 6_EtaG_FD_184079 | JGI IMG/M metagenome (GOLD analysis project Ga0208553, IMG submission 184079) | Marine viral communities from the Subarctic Pacific Ocean - 6_ETSP_OMZ_AT15160 metaG (SPAdes) (version 2) | ecosystem: Environmental > Aquatic > Marine > Oceanic | place: Pacific Ocean | collected...
GAGATAGTGGAAGATCTTGACAGGGAGAATGGAAGTATTGTTCCTGACCGTGTTGAGATAGACTTTGAGCAGAAAATAATAACAGTATATTTTTCATAGGGAGGGAAAATGGAGTTAGATGAGTTATATAAAGTAAGAATAGAGATGCGTAATCAAGTATCTAGTAGAAGATTGGAGCTCAGAGAGTTGGAGCTCAATTTAGAAACAATAGAAATACAAATAGAAGAACTAGAAAGGGGAGAGTAATATGTTATTAAGTCAGTTCTTAAATACTTACAGTGAAGACAATAAGTGGTTTGGCCCAGATGAAGACAGTAATGGTTATCTTGTAATGTATAGAGAGCCAATAAAAAGAGACAAGGTTAAAAGAATAAAAAAGTTTGAGCTTTTTAATTGTGATTACTGTGGACAAAATGCAATAAAGGATAGTTATTTACCCACCAGAATAAGAAAAGACAGAGGCAAACATATTACTGCTAAATTATGCTCTAGGCACTCTCCATGTTATAGTAAGCATGCTACTTTAAGCACAATCGAAGGTCTAAGGAAGATAGGTGTTAAACCTTACTCTAGAGAAAACCCGAAAATAAACGATGCTGGATATCTTTCATGGACAGAATATGAATTAGATGAGTCAGGATATAGAATAAAAAGCGAAAAATTGAAATCTAGTGGATGGGGTAAAAATAAAAGTAAGGAGGTTTTTCTTCATGTGGTTCTTATGGAAGAATATATTGGAAGAAAATTAGCACCAGACGAATGTGTTCATCATATAGACAATGATAAGTTAAACAACAATATTGATAATCTATGGTTGTGCAATAGGCGTACCCACAGCAAAGCACATTGGTCTATGAATAAACTTGTTAGTGCTTTTCTTAAAAGCCATCTTATTAAGTTTAACAGAAAAGCAGGAGAATATGAAATGATAAACAAAGCAAAGGAGAATAAGTAATGGAAGAAAAAGCAAGAAGGCTAAGAGGGTTCCCAAGAGAAGGAAGGGACTGTCATGTATTTAACCTCTATTTAGACAAGGCTGTCTTTAGAAACTTCAGGGCTCAATGCATAATAGATGGTGTGACTGTCAGAGAAAAACTAATAAGCATGATTGAGTCAAGCCTCAGCTAAATAGTAATGATCCTTGAGCAGCTTTATAGTATCCTCGTCCCAGTAGTCTGAAAGGTCTACAAGGATTGAAGGCTTACTAATAGTTTCTATATTATCTACTTGGATTGTTTCCTGTAGATATTCAACCTCTTCAGACTCTTCATTATACACAACCGTTAAGGTGTATATTTTATTCGGCTTTTTCATGTCTTAATATATGGATATGTTTTAGCACTTAAAAACCCTTATTGCCTACAAAGAGTTTGTAAATAATAATTAACAAGCTGTATATTACGATGTTGGATATTTTGGCAAAACAAGGCACATATGGAACTTAGAGAGATTATTAAAAGGAACGGAATAAAGCAGTCTTGGATAGCTAAGAAGCTAGGGATATCAGGATCTTATTTATCAATGATATTAAACAGAAAACGCAGGCTAACAGAAAAGATGAAGGATGACTTTAGCCAATTACTAGATCGCATAGAAGGAGAACGCAGATGACGAATGAAACCGTATGGAAGACACTGTCTTCTATAGACGTAAACAACAAAACCGAAAAGAAGGGCAACCTTACATACCTGTCATGGGCATGGGCATGGGGCGAACTTATGAATCACTTTCCACAAGCTACATACACTTTTACAGAATGGGAGTATCCCACTGGACAATCATATGTTACTAAAGATATATTAATATATGACGATGGAACATGTTCTGTTGAGTGTGAGCTTAAGATTGGTGATTTGGTTCGTAAGATGTGGCTACCTGTAATGGACTTCAGGAATAATGCCGTAGCCAACCCAACAGCTCGTCAAATCAGTGACACCAAGATGAGATGCCTAGTTAAATGTATATCTATGTTTGGACTAGGACATTACATTTATGCTGGTGAGGACTTACCTAGGGCTGATGATAAACCACCTGTCTCTAACGATAAAGCTCCAGTCAAGAAAAAGAGTAGGCTTACAAAGGCACAACAGGCAGACGTGGAAAGAATCAGAGGAATAGTTACTACTCATGCAGTGTTTACTAATAACAATGGTGGAACTGATATGCAAAGACAGGTTCTTCAGGTTATTGATGGAGATCCAACAGTGGCACAGGTCAATGAATGGTTAGGATATGTAGTAGGAGAGGCCAACCTTTACGATAACGAACAAAAAGATAAGGAATATCATGGAAGAAAGAACACAGATAAAGTTCAGTAACCCTGACATCGACGGAACAACAAAACCACAGCTGATAACACTAGAACAAGAGACTCCTATTGAGGGCGTGGGAGAGAGGGATGATGGAGAAACATTTACATATCATAAATGGCTATGCACAAACCTTCAGTACTTTATGGCTTCAGCATCCCTTGATGCTATGCTTAAAAGCATGCCAGACAAGTTGGGTAAGCCTCTTAAAATAGAAAAGGTGGTAAACCCAAAAGGTGGCTACCCATTTTTTCAAATTAATGGCTTAAATAATGATGCTATTGCTGCCCAGGTAGCCAATGAAAGTCCTCCTCAGCCCAGTGTTGTGACCGCATCTAATACAGATGGGTCTCTTGCTAGACTAGAAGATAAGCTGGATAAGATAATTAATCTCCTCAGTAAAACCACGAAAGAGGAAGAGTTACCTTTCTGATGGCTTTTAAGTTCACTAATGATAAAAAATGGGATGATGTTTGGTTCTCTCAATTAACAATGGAAGAAAAGGTTATGTTTATATATCTCTGTGATAAATGTGATATAGCTGGATTTCTAGAAATTAATGAGAAAATAGCATCAATTCAGACAGGCGTTGATGATGTGAGAGGGACTATTGAATCCCTCTCCAAGTCTGTTTTATATAAAGATGGATATGTCTGGATTAAAAAGTATCTCAAACATCAAAAGAATCTTCCAATCAATCTTCGTAATGGTGCTCATAAGGCAATTGTCAAAGCCATAGCTGAACATATTGATAGATTTCCAGAGATATTTGAACATCTTCCTATATCGACAAGCGAAACTATTAAAGATGCTTTAGTGGAGGGAGGGGGAGGGGGAGCCTCCCCACCCTTCACAGGTAAAGGTATAGGTATAGGTATAGATAATAAGGTAACCGCGGATACCCCTCAGAATGAATCTTTAATTGCAAGGCTGTATAAGTACTTTGTAGGAGAAGAGAATCTAGTAGGAGAGGGTATTACTACTGGGACTAGAAAGATTTTAGCTGAGGCTATACACATCATGGACGTAGAAGAGTGGAAAGTATATTGTGAGGCAAGGATGGTGTCTGAGTTTAAGGCCGCACCAAGAAAGTTCTTTTTAGAAGATGGCTGGAGAAGATACCAGACTGAGGCCAAGGCTAAAAACAAAGAAACTAAACAGGTGGAATCTAGACGTAAAGAGACTGAAGAACGTAAGTCTTTACCCCAAGAAGAAGCCCCAAAAGAGTTTAAGGAGTTTGTAAAAAACTTTGGAAAAAGATCAAGAAAAACTGAGACTGCATCTCATACAGCTTCGTGAAGAGTTGATTGAAATTAAACGACTCCTGCACGAGTGCAAGAAGGGTTTTGAGATAATTAGGGAGACTGGCAATATTAGGGTCGCTAATGTCTTCCTTGATGAACTTAATGACCTATGAGAGAGATGGTTTTTATAGCATTAATTCTGTTTTCCGTATTGTTTTGGGCTATATTACTGTACGGAGGAGCGAGATGGTGGGTAATATAATAGTTACTACACCAAATACCAGCACATTGATAGGCGTAGAACATCGTGGCACTCCATTGGTAACCTGCGCCTAGCTGGTATGTCAAAAGATGCTAAACTAACCTTGCTGATTTTATTATGGATATTAGACAAGGTGATCATGGCATTTTTATTATGGATCTTAAATTGAGCAGGTACGCTTCTTGCCTTGATGGTCAGTACAACATAGTTAATCCGAAATGCTGCCTGCTCAAGTCATTGGTTACGCTTCACCATAAGTAAGCAGACAGGGTAATCTCTGGAATAGAGGTAATCAAGGGGGGAGGTGTCGGAACATCTTACGGGGTGTCGCCTCCCCTTTTTTATTAAAGGAGAAAGAATGATAGATAAGCAATGCTTTAAATGCAAACAAGTTAAACCTGTTGATAAGTTTTATAAGAAGAAAACTAATAAAGATGGATATTGTGGCTATTGCAGAAACTGTCATAACCAAATGGGAAAAGAATATAGAGCAATAAATAAAGATAAAATAAAAGAATATAGGTTGAAGAATCGAGACAGTATTTTAGAGTATAAAAGAGAATATTATCAGAAAAATAAGGCTGAAGTAGACAAGAAGAACAAGAAATGGGCACAGGAAAACAGAGAAAAGGTAAACAGCGCACATAAAAAATACTATTGGAAAAATGTAGACAAAATAAGAGCAAAGGCTAAGGTTTGGAGGGCAAAAAATGCAGATAAAATAAACGCAGAGTCTAAGATTTGGAGAGACAATAATCCACAATATGCAAAAGATTTTTATCAAAGACATAAAGATAAAATAATGGCAAGAACCAACAAATATTACCATAAAAACAAGGACGAGATATTACAAAAGCAAAGCATAGTTAGTAAAAAAAACTCAGAGGAATTAACTGATAAATATATAAAGGGATTGCTAACAAAAGATAGCATATTATGTTATAGTGATATACCTCAATGGCTTGTAGAGGCTAAAAGAGATGAGATACAATTACAAAGAATAGTCAGAGCCAGAGGAAGAGATACTTGGTTAAGATAGATACTGAAAACAGTAATAAAAGGAGCAAATAGAGATGAGCAATAGAATAAAAGATAAAAAACAAATTAACGACTTTGATGATTTTGAAGATATGGTCAAAGCACACAGGAGTGTGTTGAAATCATTAATTGATAAAGATGGATGGTTTAAAACAAATGAGGCTGTGGAAATCAACAATGGTTTTGGTAAGCAGCTTGCCGTTTTAAAATTAAAGCTTGAGTCTTACAAGCTTATGAGAGAAATACCCAACAGAGAGGAATTGTTTCTTCACAATAAAACCAAGAAAAATACCAAAACAAAATAATTAGGAGAAAGGAGGGTTGGGGCATCTTTCGAGATGCCCTCCCCTTTAATTTTAAACAGGAGATACAATGACTAAAATCAAGGAAGTAATAGAGGACATGCTGGAGCTCATATGGGGCAAAAAGACAGAGCTTAAAAGGGCTAGAGATTCAAAGGGTAGGTTTACAGGGGACGACAAGTCTACTAAAGGTAAGAACGAAGCATGGATAGAGGTGTGAGAATTAGCTATTTAGGAAAAGTAAAAGTTAATGATATATTTCAATGTCAGATGTGTGGCCATAAAGGCAGAGATAAGTACCTTGCAACGCCACAGGCTGTCACTTTGGTAGACTGGGACAGGCTGCTTGTATGTAAAAAATGTGCAAGAAGAGAGGTTGGTGGTAAAAATGGTAAAGGATGGAATAAGATACATGAAGAGAGAGCTGATAGCTGAAATAAACGAAGACATGTTGTTTGCAGATGGGTTCGATGATGCGCTCATCGGATACATTGAAAGAGCAGGGATGTCCAGCATTGCCTGTTACGATAAACATAAATGTATAGATATATTGGCCAAAGACATGAGCCATGAAGATGCGATTGAATACTTCTATTTTAATGTTATAGGGGCTTATGTAGGAGACAACACACCATGTTTTTTTACGAGGATAGACAATGAAGATGGCTAAAAAGAAGCTGACAAATAAAGACTTTGAAAACAGAGACAATGTTCTTATGATGGAGCTTGAAAATCTCAGGCGAATCGTAGACAGCATGTTTATGACCATTGTTAACTATATTGAATACAAAGGCGATATCGAAAATCTTAAAAAGTTTATAGAAGATAAAGATAAGGAGGCTGAAGATGTACGATGAGAACTTTAGAAATCAAGCAGTTAAAGAGTGTGTCAATGGGCAGTCTCTAAGAGGTACGGCTAGAAAATATGGTATATCAGACTCGGCTCTTAGATCATGGGTAAATGAATACAGGGAAAGGATGGCCGAGATTGGGGTGGATAACAACGAAGGAGCGCTTCAGTTAGGTGTGACCACTAAAGAACCTATAGTACACCTCAACTCTGTTAATATTAATATTGACGGATATGATATAACTATATCAAAAGAAGACATAATGAGATTGATGGAAATTTTTCGTCAATTTGAATGAAGAGTAAGGAGGGCGAGAGAATGAAAATTGTATTTGGAAAAGAAGAAAAAGAAAAGGATATGGTGGCTCCCTAATTATTATTTTAACCCCCCAGACAGGCAACCTGGTGAGGTAAATAATTATAGTTATGGAGACTTCTCAGTAATGAAGTGCTCTGGGTGTGAGATGGCTTGGGAGTATGGACTTGTTGGGAAGAGGCGCATCCCCATTTATTATGACGATTTTCCAACCTATAGACTTAAAGAAATTAAATGTCCCACCTGTAAAAACAAACATAGCAAGGAGTAATATGAAACTAAACACAGCAAAAGTACACGAGATAGTGTCTAAAATAACAATAACAAACGAAGCAAAGCCAGACATAGCCCAGACTCTATTAGGATGGGTTAAAGATACTGTAACCAATATCCTCCATAAGGATAAGTTTTAATGGCTGATAAACTAAACAACATGATAGACATGGTTAGGTATGTTCTGGAGAGCAACTACGTGGCACGAGATGACGACATCCTTTTACAAAAGGTTATTCACTACAACGAATATAAAAGAAAAGGGATGGAGTATAACTTAAAACAGAGGTCATGGCTTGAGCACCTAGATGATATAACTGAGGGACGTATATCAAGACCAGAGACCATAAGAAGAGCTAGGAGAAAGTGCCAAGAGCTGCACCCAACTACTCGTGGGAATAAATATGAATCAAGAAAAGCAAAACAAAGCGAGATCAGAGAAGATCTCAAGAAAGCAGAAGAGCGCAAGGTACAAGAGGAAACCCAAACCTCAATCTGGAGCCCTTAAGGTTAAAATGAAACCACTATCACAACAACGACACAAAGCTAGAAGGGCTGGCAATAAAATCTTTATGTATGACCCGTCATCTAAAGACAAGTCTAAGTTCAAAGATAATTGCTCTGAATTTGCGCCAAAATACCCTCTAGATGGAGCGATCTCTGTTTCAATGATCTTTAGTATGCCCAGACCTAAGTCGCACTATAGATCTGGAAAGTATTCACACATACTAAAAGACAGCGCACCAGCCCTACCTATATCCAAACCAGACATAGATAATCTCATCAAGTTTTATTTAGATGCGATGACTGGTTCGTTTTGGAAAGATGATGCGTATATCTGTACGGTTGAGGCCTCAAAAATCTATTCAGATGACGGCCAAGTTGAAATAGAGTACTGGAACTCTCCAGAATAGTTCTTAAATTTTAACTGCTATTTTAAGGGAAATTACATGTTAACATCGGAGCTCACAACTGTCTGGATCACATCAGACGGGAACAAATATCTATCTGAAAAAAAGGCCAACTTACACGAAATATCTCTGTCTACTAAAGATATTTTAGAAGAATGGACTAAACACAGAGAAGAACACTTGAAATCATTAAACCAAAGTATAAAGGAGAAAATAGAATGGCTGCAAAAACAACAGCAAAACCTAAAGTAAAAAATGGAATCGACAAGAAAGAAATAAGCATGACATATATTGATGATATACTGCTAAGGATAGACAAGGCTGAGGGTGACATTGATGGAGTCCTTCAAACTATTGATGGTCTTGATTTGAGAGTTGGAAAAGTTGAGGCGAGGCTGGGAATTGGTTAATACCAAAGACTATATTAAATATATCCGATCTAATGGATGTAGAGTATGCGGGCAGTTTCCAGTAGATCCTGATCACTTGGAAGCCCGTGGAATGGGTGGAGCAGGCAAGGGTGGTACAGTTACAAATACTTTAAAAGACTTTAGCTGTATACCACTCTGCCGCATTCACCACACAGAAAGGGGTAGTATGGGTAACGAGAAGTTCGAGAACACGTATAATATTAATATCTGGAAAGATGCTTTCCGACTTTTAAGATCTTACTTTGCAGAATGAAGGGGGTAGATATGAATTTTAAATGGGAAATGTTAAAAGATAATAACGCCACGTTTGAGGACAGGGTACATAATCTAGCCTGCTTTGAGATCGTTCTTAATATATTTAGAATGAAGACCAAGTCAGGCGAGGACGATGTGTCAGAAGAAATGCAGGCCTTATGCGGGTTTGCGTTAGAGTGCATGTTTGTAGATACTGACTTGACAGACGATGGCGTGTTTGAAGCCATAATACAGCTCAAGGACAAAAAGGTTAATAAGTTTAGAGCCAGTTTGTTTGAAGACATGGGAGTTCCAAAAGAAATAATGGACTCTACTGATGTAGGTGAAGCGTAAGTCATTTAGGGCTGTAGTCGAGGAGCCTTATAAGATAAGAATACTAAACCGAGAAAGCTTTGACAAGTTTCTTAATGAGTTTGACGAAGGCGTAATACTAGAGATTGAGGTCAAAGAGATTGTTAACAGAACCCAGGTACAAAATAGTTACTACTGGGGACAAGTAATTGGGAGCCCTTCAAAAGAGGGCTCCCTGCTATCTAATGAGATGTTCCAAGGCTACACCAAACAAGAACTACATGAAGCGCTCAAGGAAAAATTTGAGGTCAAATCTACTATTGGTATGAGTCAAGAAGACTTCACTGAGTATATTAATAAGATTATAAGATGGGCTGCTGAGTTTGCAGATATGTATATTAAGGAGCCTGAAGACCTGTAGCCTTGGCTATCTTTGTAATTTTATCCTGCCACCAGAAATTATCTAGGGACTCTTGAAGCTCTATATTAGCAAGCTCAAGTATAGCCTGCGTTTGAAGGTGCATTTCAAGGGCGGTAGGAACTTCACCCTGTTTAAATTTTTCCTCAAAAAGCTCATTATAATATGTTTCCTGTCTTTTAAGGATCTGCTTTCTACCACGCCATCCTTCAAGAATCCACCCATTCTCAGAGTCTGGCACACCTGCCATCATCTTTTTAAGCTCTTCCATTGACTTGGGTATTCTTGGGAATGGCAGTCCAGTATATAATTGCTTTCCGACAAGAGGAATTAAATTAGTGGTAGACAACCCGTACTTAGGTGTCTCTTCTGGAGGACTTTCAAATATTGGGTCTTTAGCCCACTTGAGCCATTTGTTTAGATAAGTCTTGTCCTTACCCACAGTAGAAGCTAATCTTGTTGCTGGCACAAGCCCGCCTAAAAAGAACTCAGCCTTCCCAGCAGCGAGCTTTTCTGCAGAGTACTTACTTATACCAAACAACCTAAACAGGTTCTCTGCGGCAAAATCTGTCAAGTGAACAGGCCTTCCCTGGAAGAAATCTCTTATTACATCTGGCGCGGCTCCTGCCATGCCTAAGGCAATAGTCATAGTTATACCATTTTTAATTGCCTGAGCCCTTTGCCCCTTCTCCCACATTCCAACAGTCTCAGAGCGCCACAAACTTAACTGTTTCATCTGCCATGTTTTTAGCTGATAGAAGAGCTTTGCCCCTGAGCTTTGCAAATATACTGCTGTCATTTCAGACTCCGCCACTGGCTGATGCTCTAACAGCGTCCAGTAGGCCAATGATATAATGTCATCATTAATCTCCCCTGCCTCAAGCTGTTTAATAACTTCTTTTGCTTTTTTGCTATCCTTGCCAAACGCATCATCAATAAGGTTCTGAGTCTTTGGAGTGAGTTTTCCTTTTTTAGCTTCTTTCTGAGCCCTCATAATAGTCGCATTGACAAGGGCTTCTTTACCAATACGATCTATAGCTGCAAATCCAGAATATTTAAAAAACTTTCCTAAGGCCTTGCCAAGCCACTCAGCATTATTGGTATACTCTGTAGATATTCTAATTAAACCATAGTCTCTAGCATCTATAGGTGAGCGCACAAACTTATTAACTAAAGGTATTTGGCCTAAAAATGCCTTTGTAATAGCCTTGGTTAGTATAATAGGATTTCTGCCAGCCCTATATATAGCTCCTGTAAAAAGATCACCTGTTTGAATAAAT
>Ga0208553_1000967_pt1 | contig 10155 bp, 4 predicted proteins | sample 6_EtaG_FD_184079 | JGI IMG/M metagenome (GOLD analysis project Ga0208553, IMG submission 184079) | Marine viral communities from the Subarctic Pacific Ocean - 6_ETSP_OMZ_AT15160 metaG (SPAdes) (version 2) | ecosystem: Environmental > Aquatic > Marine > Oceanic | place: Pacific Ocean | collected...
GTTACGAATTCTCGGGAAGTATTGATGAGTTTACTTTTTGGAAAAAAGAACTGAACAGCACCGAGATTGCTGAAATTTACAATGCTGGGGTTCCTTGTGACGTCACCGCGTCAGCGGTATATGCAGCAAGTTCTTCTCAAATCTGGGATTGGTTGCGATTCGAAGTCTCTGGTGGCTCCTCTCAAATTGAAATTGACATTACAAATCCTGGAACTTACGACGAACCCGGTAACCGCGTTAGTGGTTATTTTGGAAGTCAGTTTATACCTCTTTGTATAGATGGCTCGGAAAACTACAGCGTTCAGACGTCTTCTGTGCCGGCAGGCTGTACTCCTGTTTTTGTGAGAGTGGACGAAGTTGAAACATATACCACCGGCGCCTTATATGACAATGCATTTGTGTCACACCAGATCCCTCGCTCTACTCAACAGTATGCCTGGATTACGGGGAATGTCATAAATGACAACAACATTTATGGTTATACTCCTGCAGATTTCTATATTAGTGATTCAGCCGGCTATCGAGAAGCATTTACATGGGTTGCGTCCGGTTCTTTCGGTTCCTATTTAGACGCCGGCGCTAGAAAATATGGTAGAGACAATTTAGACTTATCTTATCCATCTACAGGGTTTCTTGCAAACCCCTTCCTGCCGTTGAATATAAACATTCGCCAGCATCTTACCAAATCTACAAATATAATAGGAATCCCCGCGAGCGCCGACCCAGTTGAATATGTTAATAGCGAGTTTGCGGCCAACAACGCCGCGCGCAACTTCAGACCAACACTACTTAATTCATTGTTGATAACAAGAAATGGGCCCTATGGATATGCGAGTTGGCAGCAATTAAGAAATGTAGACAATCCTATTTTAAGCCTTGAGAGAAAGGATAACATTATTTCGATTGTTAGTGACGACCGCCAGTCAATCACTCGTTATGATATGCCCCCAGTTAGTATGCGCGGGCGCCCAATTTACATTAATATTAATGCCCAGACAGGACAAAACCAGATCCAAAATACCACTTTCAAGGCTGCCTACAACAACGAGGGAATTTACTTCAACACTAACGAACTTAGTAATCGCTTTGATATTGATCTAGACAGTTATACAACGGCTTTTGATCAGCTTGTGAAAGTATCCAAGGATCCAAAATATGCCTTAAATTGGATTTTATATTCGGAAAATATCTTTCCGTCTCAACGAAATGAGTTTATAACAAGAACGTCAGATCGTACTGGATACGATAATAATTTCTGGAGATCATCTCGAGCCGATAGGCGCTTAAGCAGCCAAACAAATACATGGAACATGACAGATCTAGATGGTGTATATTGGATATCCGCCAGCATGTTTGCTCTCGATGCTCCGTACGATTTCTTGACGCGCACACAACCTCCGCATTTTTGCGACTTTACAGCATCTTTAGAGTCTGTGGTCAATGCGGCCTCAAGAAAAAATATCCTCGCCTCCGGAGCCGCCGGCGAATTACAAAATACATATACTTCTTATGCAACTAGTTCATATTATTCAGGTTCAATGGGCGGCAAAGTTGATAAATTTGCAGTTGGGTCCCTGTATGCTAGAAAGCAGACAATAGGCTCGCCATGGTCAGTCGCAAGTAGGTCCGGAATTGTAATCCCAGCTACGGGCTCCGGCGACTTTAATAATGCACTATCAGAGTCTTCGGCAATAGAAATCTTTGGTGGCGAAGCTGTCTGGCAAGCCGGCCCACTTGCTGGTATTGTTGAAGTTCAAAATAAGACTGCCAGTTTTGTGTCGTACCCAAGCGAGCCGTGGTTCGATACTTATAACAACTTTAGATATCAACTTAAAACAGTAGCCAAAGATTTTGGAATTGTCCCAGAGTTTAGAATTAGTGAACATATTAAAGAGTTTGCACAAGGAGGAATCCTCAATCCCGCGAAAACTGATAATTTTGAGATTCCCGGCACCTCAAAGAACAGCACATCAAGCTCTTTCTATCGCGATTATTCAAATACTGAATTCCTTCAAAACTTTGCAAAGATCAAAAACCAAAGTAATCTAGATCCAAAAGAAATCAAGCTGGTTGTTAGTGCGTCAGTAAGGTTTAATCCTTATGAAGGGTTTTACCCTGCACAGCGCACTCTACAAGTGGTTAATGATTTTGTCGACACTTACTCGCCAAACATGAGGTTGGTCATGGGAGGCGGCAACACTGCACCGGCCGATCCGAATTCCGGCACTTATTCGGCGGTAAGAAACATAGCTAACATTATTAGTTCCCCCGGCATCCTTTATAACTCAATCAAATCCGGAATAGCGGTTGATTATCCTATACAAAACAGCGACTCTAGAATCAGCGCATCTGTGTTCGGCGAACAAGATTGGAGAAATTCAAACTGGGCAATGGTTACGGCATATACCAGTTCTCTTGAAAAATTTGCCCAAACTCTCTCTGGTGCGACTTGGGACGTTCGAGCACCATTCGAAACAATTATATATCCAGAGAAATATCTCAATGGAATTACGGTCTACGATAATGAATCAAATCCAAGCGCCTCTTTCAACGTCGCCGGCGGTGCTGGAACAGGCAAACCAGGCGCCACGCTTGTTGGTAATCCAGCCAGCGACCTTTATTCGAGGATTAGCAAGAATTTCTTCGGAGGTGTGGCAGACTTCTTCCTTAAGGATTCGCAGTTTACCAAATTAGAATCAGCAACTGTGCCTGATGATTTAAAGTTCATCGCCGGCGAAACATATATGGCGAGAGTAAAGATCCTTCGGTCAACTTCGGGCTCTAGAGACTATGGCAACGAAAAGAGTACTGGCGGCGGTCGCTTTAGTCAATTTGGGGCCCAGCCATATTATTCCTCTACCCAGACATACGCCCCTGGTCCAGTATATTATCCACTACCACAGGATCCCCAACGCGCCCCGGGCTTCAGAGAGACTTTCACCATGTACAGTCGTCCTACTGCCTTTGGCCCCCCAATCGCAGGTTGTAATCCTTTAGAGACCACCTCGTCTCTCACTGGCACTGCAGGCTTATATGTACACAACACAATTTATGACAGCTTCATGGGATATAACCCAGCATATACCGCGCCCTACACCGATGGTGAAGCTTGGGCAGATCTGATCTTCCGACCGTCAGCTTCCGTAGCTTACGATCTTGAGCGAATCATGTCAGAAATTTCGGTAGAATATTGGCGATTTGATCCCGGCCCCATCATGGATGGAAAGACTCAATACATATTTGATCAAATAATCTCCGGTACTGCCGGCTCTGGACAAATATCCGCATCTGCTGCTCCTTACTCGGGCCGAATCATTAACGCAAATTCGATGCAACTTAATGCGAGTGTTGATTTATTTGGAGTTGAAAGAGTTCAACTCACAGAGAAAGACAAATTTGGAAATAAGCTATTAGATCGAAATACTACCGCCGGCTCAAAGTGGATCATTCAGCCAAAATTTGAAACCCCCATGTTAAATTTCAATGATAATGTAAATGGAATAAATCCTCTTTCAAGCTCCATGATAGACTTGCCAGTTTACGCTTCGGCGTCTGTTCCTCGTGGAATGTGGCATCAATTCGGCGTGATACCAAAAGATCCGAACACAGGCGTGTTTTTAGAAATTGGAGATATCCCCCGCGAATGGCTTAGGTATCACTACAATGTTATCAACACGGGCAGCATTTACAATGACTTTGCTGCCGAGTCTGAAACACGCGAAGCAACTTGGCAGAATGTTAAATCGCTTTCGTCTCTGATGGGCTTTGATAAGGTTACTTCCCGCCGCCGCTTGGGAGAGATAAAGGACAACCTGACGGTTAAAGAAGCAATAGTGGCAGTGCCATATATCTTGACAGAAGTAAGAAGTGATAATGTGACTGGTACCCAGACTTCTACCACTGCAAAATCCTTTATTACTATTCCAAAAGCGCGCTTTAATGCTGCTTTGAACAGTGAAGTGGGATCCAAAGAGGGAGACTCGTTGGAAACTGCCGGCGCCTCCATCCGGGATCAGATACAAAAGATGCAAACATACGTAATGCCTCCCGAGTTCAATTTTATTGGGGATACCTCTATTGATCCCGTGGTGATGTATATTTTCGAATTTAGTTATACATTCGATAAAGATGACTTATCATATATGTGGCAAAACCTCGCACCAAGAAACTATAAGCAGATTTCGTTCCAATCAGATAGCGTGACACATACATTAGCCAATAATGAATTGCTTTCACAGAAGAATTTGATAGATAACCCAAATCTTCGTTGGATGGTGTTTAAGGTCAAGCAAAAGTCGCAAGCAGATTATTTTGATTATGTCGCGACTCAACGCGGCCAAGCAAGTAAAGATCTGTTCGGCAAAGAGCAGGGTGGAAAAGAAGGAAATCTTACATCTGCAGCCGAGCTTAGAAAAAACAAGGAAGACCGGTATCTACAATACAATTGGCCATATGATTATCTTTCGTTCGTTGAGCTAATTAAGATGGATGCAGAGGTGTTATACAATACCGACACTCCTGACGATACCGGCAAAAAGAAAAAAGATAAATCCAGCGGTAATAAGAAAGATACTCAACAGAATTCAGTAATGGCTAACCTGAAGTAATAGAGACAAACAATGGCAAAGATTCTAGATAAAAAAGAACAGGTATTCGATTTAGAAATCACCCCGCATGGTAAATATTTACTATCGACCGGTGAGTTCAAGCCCGTATATTATGGCTTCTATGATGACAACGTGTTATATGACGGTGAATACGCCGGCATAACTGAAGCACAAAGCCAAATTCAACAGAGAATTAAAGAAGAGACAGTTTATCTTGGTACCCTTACACGACAGGATTCAGCCGATGATGCAGTGAGTACGCTAAGAGCCCTGCCGGAATTTGACAGGTCAACTGGAAAACGAGATGGAGATGTTTACTATGAAACAGATATCTTTCCATCCTTATACCAGCCACAGAAAACCGTTTTAAGAAACGAACTAGGGGATGCATATCTAGAGGGTGATACAAATGTTGCTCCCGCCTGGAAGGCTGTCGCGATGTCTGGGCGTATCAACACAGTAACAGAAAAAGATACAAGAAACAACATTGATGTACCCCAGATAAATCTTACCATGAGTTATACATTAGAGACGGAGGAGTTTGATGCCATCGGCGCCTTTGATAGAGAAAGCGTGAATTCATTTGTGATGACGTCCAAAGTATTTGCTGACGGAAAAGTCGTATCCTTAAAGGGCGATGACTTGATGATTTATTTGGAAGAAAATAACACAGCCCTCTTGACAGAAAATTTTGATATCGAAGTGTTTGAAATAGATGTGGGCACTGTAGGTTCCGAACATGGGATTAACATCACCTCTGGTGAACCTTCTGACGCATTTTTGAGGAAATACTTCTTAAAAGATTATGAACGAGTAGAAGGCGGACTTTATACTCCGCAAGCAGTCAGTAATGCTACGGTCGCTATGAATGCTACATTTACTTCAGGCAGCGCCCGGTATTACTTTGATCTAATGACCGATCAACAAATCAATGCAGCCACTGCGTGCAAGTCTGCCGCACTATTCAACAGAAGTTCTTATTATATTGATTTAGATTTCGACTGTGAAAGCGTGCTAGAGCCAGAAACTGGATACGTGGATATTTACGGAGTTGTGACGGAGCCAGAAATATGTCAGTAAAGCCCACACTACAAGAGCAGTTACAGAACAATCTCGGTGGTAACCTAAACAATAAGTTCGGAATGACACTTCCTGTGCCTTTCATTGAAAATATCATTATTGACGAAAACGGCGAAAACATAACTGTAAAAGCTGCCATGTATTTTAATATGGACGACTACGGTGATCTTAACTTTGGTGACTTTACTGGATCTCTGGGAGATCTAAACTTTTATGCGATGCTCGCTTTTAATAGAGAATATACAGCAACTAGCGGCCCCGAAATGACTTCCGATAATCATTTAACACAGCTTATAAATGGCCAAGCCGATATATTATCAAAAACTACAACCGGTTGGAAATTTACAGAAGAAGATGATACCGAAAATATTTCATATTATCCTGGTTGGGATTCAGACACTTCAACTCTCACGATATTCCCTCATACCAATATTTATTCTTTTGAATCAATTTCAGACTGGGATGTAGTTGATACATATTACAACAGTGCCGGAATACCAATCAAGAAGCTATTGGCAAAAGTAACCATTCCAGTAAAAGACTTTACTACAGACGGATCCGATAGCAACTTTTTAGATTACATAGAGGGAAATACAACCTCGCGCCAAACGATCAATGATGTAGGGTTCTTGACGTTTTCTAGTGTTTTACAGTTAGGCGATAACTCCGACATGTCGGAGACTTTGTGGGATGATATTATGCTCAAAAGTATCAAAGACCCAAACGATCCCATGATTGACTTTTACAGCAGCATGACTTCTGATATCAACTCGTTTGTGTTCTTTAAAGACGGCTCAATCGCACTTCCTGATCAAACTATTTTTGTAACAGGAGATGGTACAATCGTCGAAGAGCCTATTATGGGGCTAGATCTCCGCTATCACTATTCCGATAAGTTAACAATTCCCATTCTAATCGACTATTTTAGACCTTTAACGGGAACTTCTGAAGACGCCACACTGCAGACCATGATCGATTCATTATTAACCATTTTGGAAACTAATGGCGACGATCCACAATTATTAGTAAAAATCAATACATTCTTACAATCTTTTGCAGACAAGAGTTCAGCCACTGCGATAGGACAATTCTATGGTCGTGTATTAGAGCGCCTTACAAAAGCAAACACAGCCGTCATCAAGGGCCCTAGAGCTTCCAAACAATTGGTTAACAATCCGACAGTGATTGATTTAAGGGGATCTGCGGCTACCAGCACCTACGAGCCATTAGACGACACGATTGTTGGAGGAAAGTACATATATCAGAATTCTTTTTATATAAATCGAGAAAAAGGTTCAATCGACGACACGGCTCATTTAGTTGATCAAGGGTCTTTCTTTTTCGATTATGACAAATTGTTAAAAGAAAAAAGTAATATAGCCCAATACTTTGATGTACAAAAGCTGGAAGACCTATTTGGAAGCGAAGCACTTTGCAATCGGTTCTATATGGAAAGCATAAAAATGTCCCTGGTAAACACAGATGACAGCACCGAATTAGCATCTATTAAAACACACTTTGATACTGGCCACGACCAGTCCGGAATGGCTCAGAATCCCAACATACCGGATCAAACAATGACAATAACTACCGATGGTACTGAATCTTACTCTTTAAATTCCACCTTGGGTGAACCTTATTTATATTTAAGAAACTTCAATCTTATGAATGAGATTGGAGAACCTGGCCTCGATACATTAAACAATGGAAGATTTTATAAGCTAATGTGTTTTCAATACAAGCACGTTATATCAGGCGGTAGCGAGGATTTTAATTATAGAAAGGATTATGGATATAGTATAGACATTGAGGTGAGGGATTCTACCAATACGATTTATATAGATTTGTATAATCTCGCCTATGAAATACAACAATTGCTATTAGAATATTATGATCTTGCCTCAGAGGCTTGTTCATATAATGAAACAGATGATTTTTTCAATCAATTCTTTATTAAAGGTGTTGAAGCTCGATATGCGGAGAACCCCGCGGAATCCCCATGGATTAAGGCTGCATTTATGTATACTTATTTAGAGGATCTGTGGGATAATTCATACGGCGGAGTTCGCGATGAGATCCTTATCCAAGCGAAGAATCTTAGTGCGACGGTAGGCCCCGATGGAGGTACTCTAGTTGCCTTGAAGAATCTTAGGAATAACTATAATATATTAATGGGCAAGCTTTTTGATGCAGAGTTGGTGGTAGATACTACTTTTACCGAAGAATCCATGCATGGAGATTTGGGCGCAGGCGCCAGAGGGTTTGACCTTCATCGCCTTAATGTTGAAAAAACATCCGGCTTTCCGGACCCCATCACTGGCGCATGGGATGGCGCCTCGGCTTCAGATGAAGAAGAGGATACTACCGCAGATGGCTGGCAAGAACAAACTGGCTATGTTGAGTTCGACTTCGGTAACAATTTCGACAACTGGATAAACAACGATAAAAATGATCTTTGGGATAGGTTAGTAGATAAAACTGACGAAGCTATTTGGCCATTCGATGACTCCTTGGCCGATGATGATGACTTTGGCAAGGAAGGGCCCGTGTTTGATGAGATTACAAGTCACATAGAGGCCTATGATGCCAAGCTTGGGGACGAGATATATATCCTGTACACGACGGCATACGAAGCTGTTGCTAGCGCCAGCTTCGACTTTATTATCTACAGGGTCGCTGTTCATGAAAGTGAAGGTAAGGTAAAAATTCGCCCATTTACATTTAGCGGCTCTGGGCAGCAAGCCGTCGATACAGGCACCCCAGGCTCGACTGCTGAAGAGGCTGGCACTCTGGAAGACTATTAATATAGGAGAATAAACAATGGCAAAAACAAATTCCACAACCACATTAGCAGACATGTCTTTAACAACTTTGACAAAACCCAAGACAGTTGCAACAGCCGGCCCTGGTCAGCTAACGGTTGCTGCGGCAACAATAAACACAGCACAACCTAACGTTGTAATGATGGAGGAGACAACCAAGAGAGTATATGAGGCTATGAAAGAGACTAAAACGATACCAGAAGACAGGCCGGATAGTAGCGCCGAGATCTCTATTGCGGTATTGGCGGCTCTAGATTGTATTGTTGTAGATCAATATAAGAAGGATTTTTCATTATTTGCTGCCCAAGAGCAGAAGTCAGTACCGAACCCTAATATTGAAGATCTCGAAGTCATGAAAAGAGTGAACTCAACAATGGTCCCCATCGGCCAGTTTCCAAGTGTCGATGGCACTTTCTACGAACTAGATGAAGGCTTCTCGGTGTCACAGGAAAAAGAGAAGTTGAACGCAGATCTGGCAACACAAAATTACTCTATGGTAGTATCAGATATAATGTCACAAAACTTCTCATCAGATGCCAGTACTCTAAAGCAGCTTTCCGCGACGACCCTTAACGTCTCATCGACACCCAGCCGCGGCATGCCGACGACCACTAAAAAAATGACTAATACAACCAAAACACTTGCAGCATCTACTACAGCTATCACTCAAAATACAATGACAACAACTAATTATAATGCACCGATTAAATATTAGGAAGGGTAAACTTAATGGCATCTCATACATATAGCCTTACTGACGCCGGCGACGGCGCCGTAACCACCTATTTTGGCACTGCGTCTATGAGTGCTATCAACGCTTCTCAATCGGCAGAATTTTCTGTAAATTATGTTGAAGATAATATGTTGGTTAATACAGTGTATTTAGAACACTCCGACAGCTACGAGGACGAGGATGGCAATCTTGATGGCGCCGCGCACGAGGGAACCTGTACTCCATCAATTTCCTCCGAAAACGGATCCATCGCTTATACTTTTCCTGCTAATATTGATAGCTTGGAACAAGGTACCCCCGATATTTTTGAATGGGAATATTATTCCATCACAAGAGAATGGTCGTACACCCATGCCCTGTCAACGTACTTCTATATCTCCGGATCTTCTACTATCGATCCTGAAGACACAGAGCTTAATTGGTGGGGCTTGCAAGAGCAGTACCAAATCTCCCTTGACTCCCACAACGAAATCTCCAGTGATGCCATAACAATAGTTTATTACATACATGACGTGGCCCCCGAATCCTTCGCAGTATATCAAAACCTAGGCATCACCGACCCGACAGTAACTTCGAATGAAGCTTATTCATACGCATCCGGAGAACTCGCAGGAATTAGAACTAAATTCGGATCTCCTGCCGGCAGCACATCCCTGTCTCTTATGCAAGCAATGATCAGCAGCAGCGTCGACAAGATCTACAACACATCAAACATCTCTAGATTTAATTTCAAGAAGACGAGAGCAGAAGCCTTAAAACCAAGAGAAGTCTCAAGCATCGATCTTGTAAAAGACTTCAACAGACCTTATAGGGGAACGACTAGTGGCTGACTCTATTACTCTTACTTTAATAAACCCCGCCCTTATAAAAGACTCATCTGACAAAGTTCGAAACACTTTCGGAGGCTATTATA
>Ga0208553_1000968_pt1 | contig 10148 bp, 14 predicted proteins | sample 6_EtaG_FD_184079 | JGI IMG/M metagenome (GOLD analysis project Ga0208553, IMG submission 184079) | Marine viral communities from the Subarctic Pacific Ocean - 6_ETSP_OMZ_AT15160 metaG (SPAdes) (version 2) | ecosystem: Environmental > Aquatic > Marine > Oceanic | place: Pacific Ocean | collected...
AGAAGGTTCTGAAGAATTCAAAACACTAGAAAAAGATTATGGCTTTACAAAAATTAAATTTGATGAGGAAGGCGAACGATATGAATGATGAACAATTAAACGAAAATGGAAGTACACATGACAAAGAGTAAAGTAATAAAAAAGATATCAGCGTTCATTGAGGGTAGAGCGCAATCAGCAGTATTGGACCTGGATCAGCTTGAAAAATTAAGAAGTTTAGAAGGTGACGCATTTTACCTTTGGGAAGGTATTGCAAAGTTAAACGACCAACTTGGGAACACAAGTAAAAAAAACATTGAGGAAAAATTAAAAAAAAATGAATAATGAACCATATAAGGGTCTAGCTGGATTATTGGGCGTCCTATCCCCCGAACAAGAAAAAATAGAGCAAGCTAAGGCGCGTAAAGAAGTGGGTAGAAAACTTGGGGTAACCATACCTGATCCTGATGAAATAAGTGCTAGTGAGTCTATAAATGACTCCAGCGACTATCTTTTCCGTACACCTCCAGTAACTTTTACTGAAGAAGTCAGGGATCAATTTGGAAATACTCCTACGCAAAAAAGGGAAATGATCAACAAACAGATTACGAAGAAGCCTACAAACAGATTTCTTAGCAACCTTATTAATGAAGAATCCGCAAAGAAACTTTCAAAACAAGAAAAGAAAAGAATTAATTTTGAATTAAACAAGGCCTCAAACCAAAACGCGAATCCAAAGAAAGAATACAAATATCCAGTCAAAAAATATGATTCAATGGATCCAAGTACCTATCCAACTGATCCTCAACAACGTCTCGCACTTGCGCATGGTACCGCTACTGATCAGATCAACGCACATCATCAAGACAATCAAGGGAAACTACTTTCAAAAGAAGAGTCTCGAAAGACTTTGCAATATGTATCAGATAGCGCAACCAAACATGACGGCGCGAGAAAAGCGAATTGGATCTTCAATCCAGTTACGGGAGATCTCGAGGATTCAAATGATCCTGATTGGATAAAAAAATCTGAGGCAAGAATGAATCAATTTGAAGATAACCTAGTCGATCCGATAACTGGTCATGCAGAACCTAAAATTGGAACGGACGCTCATAAAGAAAAATATCCTGAGAGGTACAAAACTGGCTACGTATCAAAGTCAGAACGGATCGTGAATCAACTCAAGGGATTGAAGGAGTTTGGTAAAAATAAATTAGTAAAATGATCCCTATGACAGATATCACAAAATACCGCAACGTGTCTTTGAGACATGATACCTATTCAAAGATTGAAAAATTATCACGTACGATAACACCAGGTATCAAATTAAGCATGTCAAAAACCGTGGAGGCGCTTGTTAGCGACAGAATATCCCGTCCACACAAACAAGGTACCAATGGATCCGATTAAAGCACTTAGAAAATTTAAATACGACCAAAAGGAGATTCAGGACGCTACTAAAGAACAATTAGATAGCCTCACAAAACCTATTCCAAACAAAGAAGAATATGAGCGTGTCATGAACCTAAAAGACCTAATGCTACGCCAATTAAAACTCAATGGATTTCTCACTGAAGAAAATAAAGGATATTTTTTAATAGCCGTATATCAATCAATCATCAATGAGTACTGGGATCAAATAGATCTGCCAAAAGAAAAAAGAGCAATTTATTACGCGTCGCGAACCGATAAGGAACTCAAGAAGGATCAACTTAAGTATTACAAATCACTTCAGAAGAAAGCTAGAGATTATAAAAAGATCATGAACGATTGGTGGAAACAACGCGCCGATGAAGAGGAGTTTTTAAAATGATTCCTGAAGATTTAGCAAAAGAATTTGATAATCATTTTTATTCAGCGAAAGGATATCTAGCAAAACCTACAAATCTAAAAGGTACCAATGGAAAAGTTAAATTTAAATATGAAGCGATTGCAGAAGAAATCAACATTCAACACTGGATCAACCATTTCGAAACTGAAAATGGCTTGACCCCTTCTCCGATTTTTAAAAAGGACCAATGTTATTGGGGCGCCATAGATATTGATGTTTATGATTTAAACGACGAAGAAAAATATAATATTTGTCAGAAGTGTAAGGACCTTCATTTGGTTCCAACTAGATCTAAGAGCGGCGGATTACAATTATACGCTTTTACAACTGTTGAAACACCAACTCGCCTAATGAAAGGTAGATTAATCCATGCAAGAAATTCACTTGAACTAAATCCTAAAACTGAAATTTTTCCCAAACAACTTGAAGTCAATGGGGCAAGTTACGGCAACGGTATTACCATACCATACAGAAATTATTTTGAGGACCCAGCTAAGGCAGCCACCTATGGCTTAAGCAGTTACAATGGGAAACTCATAGCGCTTTCCCCTGAACAATTTATTCGGACAGTAGAACAAAATTCAAAAGATTTAAATTACCATAAGCAGTTTGAAATCTTAGATAAGACTGGCAGTGAAAAAAAAAATTTTGGACCTGGAGAGATTAAATATTCCAAGACTGAAATCCTTAAAAGAATCAGGGATAAGAAAGCACATCCTAGAGGCGGAACGTTCGATAACTGGATTTTAGATTATGTTTCAAAGGCCGTCGTATCTTTACAAATGGATGAAGATATTATTTTTGCGCTAGAACCGTTATGGCAATTCGCTGACAAAAATACAGATAGTCAGGGGAACGAAACTTATCAGGATCAAAAGAAATCAGAATATTTTGAGAACAAAATTACCAATGCTAGAGAACATTTTGACATAGAAGATCCTAAAATCAGTAGAGAAAAATTCTATAAGAACATTGTTTATATTAAGCAAAAAGATAAATTTTTTGACCTTAGCACTAACGAAGAATACTCGGATAACTCAGTTAATTTTACCTATGCTAAATTTTTCGACAAGAGTCCTAGCCTATACTTGAAACGGAATCCTCAAAGAATTGTAGTAGAAGATTGGATTTATAGTCCAAAAGACTACAATCCTATTAACCGAATACTAAAGTTTAATAAAAAACTCTATCTAAACTCTTACTCTCCCAACGATCTAGAACCTGAAGAAGGCGATACGAGTCTATTACATGAATTACTGGATCATTATTTCCAAGGACAAGATCAATACAAGGACCACTTTTTAAATTGGTGGGCGTTTCAATTACAGAATCCTGGCGAAAAAATTCGTCATGCAATCATCCTCCACAGTACACACTTCCAAACTGGGAAGGGTTCGATATGGCAAGCCATGAAAAAAACATTCGGTGTTCAAAATGCAAAAGAGATTGATGTTCAACAAGCGGTCGATAAAGGAAAATCGTATCTAACTAATTCACAACTTGTCATGATTGATGAAATTCAGTCCGCAGGGAAAATGGATAAAAAAGTCGAGTTGCTAAACAATTTGAAAAGAATAATAACTGAGGAGAATATCAGTAGCCGTCAATTATACATAGATTACAAAGTAGTTTATTCATGCACGAACTACATTTTATTAACTAATCATAAAAACGCACTGTCCCTTCCCCCTAGTGAGGTCCGATATTGGGTTTATATGTGTGAGAAGAAACGAAAAGAAACAGATTTTTATAAGCGCTACCATAAATGGTTAGAAAACGGAGGCGCAAAAAATATTTTATTTGAACTATTGGAAAGGGTTATACCCGAGTCATTCGAACCAAAAGGCATTGCACCTGAGACGCCGTTCACTAAAGTTATGTCAGAAAAGGGCGCGCCAGCATTATCTAAGCAAATCAAATCAATGTTTGATGAGATACAAGAACCGTTCACTGAAGATAGAGATATTATTGGTTCCACAGAACTATTTGAATTCTTAAAGAATCATAAATTACTCGGTAGATCTAGAATAAACGATGTCGTCAATGGGCTGGAATTTATTGGAGGAATACCACTTGGGCAAGTTAGGGTAGCTATACAGGAATCCAACAACGACATAAACAAAACTAAGATCATACGCCCCAGCCTATACATAATTAGGAACCAAGAAAAATATGAAGGTAAGCAAAAGCAAAAAATCGCTGAAGGCTGGGTCCCGATTCCACCTGGAGTTATAGATCCTAAGGGTCAGAAAAAGGGATTTTTTTAATATGACAAAAATATATGGATTGAAGATCTACACTAGAACTACACACGAGAAAAAAGACAAAAGGTATGTACCTAAAATGTTAGGTGTAATTGAGGGACCAGTTAATAAAATGATTAAGGCTTATCCTAAAGAATTTAGTTTTATGAGGCATGAAACGAAACGATCCTTAAGACCTAGCGCTAGAGGGAAAAATACATGAACAATAAATCTAGAAAAGCTAAGGGGCGTATCCTTCAAAATTTAGTAAAAGATAAAATACAAAAATTATTCCCCGTCCTTGGCAAAGATGACATACGAACCAGTTTAATGAGTGAACCAGGTGCCGATATAAAGCTGATCAGCTTGACGGCCCGAAAATTATTCCCCTATGATGTCGAATGCAAGAATCGCCAGGAATATAAAACTATCTATAATCATTATAAGCATGCACAATCACACGGGAACCTGGAACCGCTTTTGGTCCTGAAGATGAATCGAGAAAGATCGCTTGCCGTTATAGATCTAGACCACTTCATTGAACTGCTTGCACGAGCGAACTGACTAAGCAACTAAGCTGGATAACCTCTTTCAACTCAGAACAAACAAAACGTATAAGAAACAATAAAATCAAAACTACACTTACCTAGGTTCATTATTAGCTTAGACAGGCTAGTCAGCTTAGACTAGGCGCGGTTTCATTAATCTTTTTAACTTCAATCAGGCTAGACTAAACGAAATCAACCGAGCGTAACAAAACCAATCAAATTTTTACTTTTAACTTCAAAAAATATAACTAAATCCGTTTTTAAATAAGTATTGGAGCCGTCCAAGAAGCGGTTTAATCCTAGTTTGTAACCTAAAGTTATCTTTAATCTGTCTAATCTACGTTACGTTTTGTTAGGGTTTATTAGGGGTGTAAATGTCTAGGCTTAGACTTTCTTAGACTGGTTCGTCGGCCCTGATCTCGGCATATTTAGGCATGGTTAAGACTAAGCTGAACGGCGGTCCGTTAGCAAAAGTGCCTGGTGCATTCACTTCGTCATGCACACACACCTGAAATTCCTGTTGCCCGACTCTTGTCGTCCGACTCCTTAGCAAAAACCGTGGCCCCCGAACGAAAGGATTTTATCTTTTTTTGTGGGATCGTTTTGAACTTGTCTAAGCTAAATTAATGATTAGGTTAGCCAGCAATAGTAATTGTCTTGGCTCTTTGTAGCCTTTGTTGTCGCCACTTCAAAAAATTCATCGAGCCAAGATTCTAATAAAAATTATGATAGAAAAACGGATTGCATATACTCAGGAAGATAACGGAAGCAAAAATAAAAGAGTTGCTTATAAACCAAATACTGTTTCCAACGGACATGATCCATATCCTAACGTCATACCAATAGGACCGATCCCACACGAAAAACCTTGGTATGAAATTGATGGGGACGAAGTAAGAGGAGGACTAGAATCTCTTTTAGCTAGTGCCGAAGATGATTTTAATTTCTATTATGGTATTTTATCTAGATACTATTCTCCAAACGAACTCCGAGGCAAAAGTCTTAAACAACTGGATGAAATGCTTCAGCTACACATTAAAGCTGACGGTGGATTGTTCTAACGAATAAGAATTAAAACAATCTTTGCACATTGGGCCAAACTTAAGTGTCCCGTCAAAATATTCATAAGAGACATTAGTTAGAACTGCTTTTTGATTCCAGCAATTAGTACATAGATCAGTTTCGTTTTGATATTTTTTTTGCACAAAATTTTTCATATCTGTTTCAAAATCTATATTATTTTTTTTATAAAAGATTCAATAATCGGTTTCAAAACTGAGAATGTTTTTGGGTCCCCTCTATGTCTAAAGGTTGATAGTTTAGTCCAACATAATCTAAAGGTTAAACCTGGTAGAAAGGGTCGTTAGATTCATTTTAAGCCTCGTGAGGATTCAAATGAGCCTCCTTTTGACTCGGGGACTAGGAGGACGGCGGCGTAGCCGCCGTCCGACTCTCGATTCCACGTGAAAACAAAATATGAACTCTCCGTTGGTTTAGGAAACTTACTAAACGACGTAAAACGATGTAAAACGAGTCCACTTGTGTACTATTAAGAATGGCTAATAAGTTAGGATTGCTCTCTATATATACAGTCATACTTGCTAATGACTTGCTAATAAGGAGATAAAAATAAATATTTGTTGAGTCTTTTGTACCACACCTAAAATTAGTGAATCTTTATGCGGGTTATTTGGCGCGCCCTAGAGGATTCGAACCTCTGACCCTCGGTTTAGAAATGCAAGGGATTCACAATACACTTCACATCGAGTAAAATACAAAAGGTCCCAAACACTAAGGGAACGATTGACTGATAATAAATTATTGTTATCTATCAATCAAGATAGTTCAGGCAGAACTAGTGAAAGGACTTGCTAATAAAGAGATATATGAAACTTGCAAATGGAATTAGATTCACTGACAAGGCGATCGCCAACGTAAGGCATGCTGATATTGTGTTTACTTATACTGACCAAAATGGCCAGGTAAAGACTAAACCATTTGTAGATATTCCATTTAAGAATTTAAAACATACTAGATTAAAAGGACTGAATTTAAGAGTGTTTAGAAATGGAGGAATCTATTTTATCGTTCGCTACTGGTTTCAAAAGAAAACTAAAACACTAACTTTAGGGGAATCTATCCCTGGAATGTTTGGTAAAAAACAAGTTGAAGATAAACTCTATGAATTAACGGACACACATTTAAACGATAATGGTCATTGGGAAAAAGATCCTCTTATTACTGAAAAAGATAAGACTAGAGTTATTACAGATACACAATTCACTGAGAGTAAAAAAAAGACAATCAATGAACTTATAGTTGCTTGTCTCAAAGCTAATTTACCTAAAGGCAAACGCGCTGGAAGATTAAGAGCTATATCTGCACAAGATCTGTCTCGTTACATGATTGGTTATAACTGGCGCCACAAACATTTAGTTTTTAGAGATGATAAAGACGGCAACGGATACATAACTTTCAAACCTAATTGGCATAAAAGAACGGCTCGTCCTCAGGACTGGGAGGACCTATTTACAAGATATAGGCCTGGAATCGGCAACATAACCAATATTAAATTAAATCCGATGAAAGCTAGATCTATCTATGACTCAACGCTTGGCAAAACAATTATCGATGATCTTAACGAAGGAATTATTAAAAGATATCTTGCTGAGAAATCTTCTTATGGAGTAAAAAAAGGAATAATCGCCAGCCTTAAAATCATTTGGTACTATGCAAAAGATAATGGCTATCTTGGCGACAAACCAGGAGAAGATCCAACAAAAGATATTAATCTTAAAAAACCTGAGGAATCTAAGAGTTTAGGCTCTATCCATAATGACGGGCAATACCAACCTGAGGAGATTGATCGCATTATATCTGCATGCAAGAATCTTTCAGAACAATATCCGTTTCAGGCTGAATCGCTTTTGTTCATGACTTATAGTGGTCAGCGTAGAGAACAAATTCTTAAATTAAAATTAAAAGATATAAAAATAATCACATACAAAGGCGAACCAAGAAAAGTTGCAGAATTCCCCGCTAGCATAACTAAAAAAGGTAAAAAAGATTATGTCATTATTACTGATGACCTTCAGTCGGTCCTTGATCAAATAGCCAAAATTAAAGAACGCCCTGGCTTTGAAAAATATAAATTTATAGACTGGTTATTCCCTTCGGTGCGGGCAGATAAGAAACGGATTCATGAACCTGGATATCAATTATCTGATTATACTAGAATTAAGGATAATAAAACGTGCTGGAATGCCGTTAAAGAATTGGCCCAAGTTGGAGGCGCGAGAAAAGTACTTAGGAAATATTATAACACTGGCGCATTTGAAGAAGTTGGAGACGAGGCAACAAAATTAACGGGTCATGATATTAAGGCAACGCTAGAAAAGCATTATTTCAAACAACAATTAAACAAAGTTATTTCAAACGCAGATAAGGTCGCGAAAGTTTTATTCAGAAAAAAAGTTAGTTGAGTTATAGAATCCATGTAATATAACTCGTTACATGGTGGCGACCAAAGGTAGAAAACCCTTAAATATTTTTATGTGCCAAATTGTTTATACGGCTATTACTATGTCCTTAGTTAAACATAAAGGCGTTTCCAAACACGGATCCGCCCGAGAAGCAATAAATCATTTTATAACAAATTCAGAAACTTTTACGGCGCTTAAAGAAGGAAAGTTACATAATGATTTTATTAAAGACACTAGGAATAATAATATGATTGAACCTGAAACAGGAGAACCATTCACGGAAAAAGATCTAAAAGAAATGGAACTAGATCGGGATCGTATCAAACTTGAAATTAGTAGAGTCGTAGATCCTAACGAAACTGGAACTAGATCGACGGGATATTCAGATCGGGCATATTATCAAATCCGTAGAATGTGTGAGGCTTATGAAAAATATTGTATTGAAACTAATCAACCTGGTCCCCTTCCATTAAATATTATAAAAGAATAAAAACGAATACATTTCCCTATTAACGAATACCTGATTGCTGGATTTTAATTTAATTCAAATTAAAAAGAATCCATGGCGACAACTAAAAATTTAAATAGCTATCCGCAAAAATATTTTCTCGAAGGAGAAGCATGTAAGCATTTTGGCATGAAGCCAAGAACTTTAAAACGCTTGCTTGATGACGGAAAAATAATTCCTGGAAGATTGAAAGTTAAAGGAACTAACTATTACGTTATTGAACCAGTCGAATTTCATGCCTGGTACTCAGCAAATATTCTAGAACCAGCTACAAACAAAAACAAATTTCACAATAGAGAACCTAAACAAAAGAATTCTTCAGGGGGGGTTTCTCCTACCTCAAAGAATAACGGAACCTCCGCTCTTAGTCTTTCAAACGGAGGCCTTTCTCGTAGAGGTAATCTGGGTGTTATGGGCGCTCAGGTTATCGATCGGAAGGAAATTTCAGCATGACACAACCACACGAATTAAATCCAATAATTATTAAACTAATAGACGCCCACGATTTCGTCGGAGTGAAAAATTATAATCGTAGTCACATCAATAATCGCACATGTTCGAATTGTGAATCTTATGTAGAACCTGGCAATTACAAGGGTCTAGTCAAAGATGAATATTTTATCTCGGGTCTTTGTAAAGAATGTCAGAAATGGTTCTTTGATGAACCTGGAAAAAAAATCTCATGAACAACGGTAAAGATATAATTATAGCAAGAAACAGCCAGGGCGAGTTAATGATGGAAAATCTTCCTAACGATCTGTGGAATGAAATCCATGATAAATATTTTAAAGATAAAATTAATCAATTAGTTAAACAGAAAACGCGAAACATTGAATGTCCTTATTTCTTCTACACTTGGGATCATGAGTTGGCTTATGAAGTTTTGAATATTGATGTACACATAGTTTATCAAACGGACAGCAAAGGTTTATTTTATTTATTAAACGAAATAACTAACTGTCCAGGCAGATATTTAGATCAATGTGAGGGTAGTTTTATTCCCATTGAAGTAGGCACCGATTTTAAAAGGCTACTCGCAAAATCTCGTGAGAATGCAGTTTGGGATTCCCCTGAACTATTTAAGATTCCTCAAGATGAAGCAACGACAGAACTTACAAAAAAAGTTGAAGATTTTATCAATGGAGGACCAAAACAATGAAAAAATATCCAATGGTATTAATGGAATCTGTGCAAAGAGGAAAAGATATCTATCGCGACGCTACATCCATTGATGACATGATTGCATGCCTAGGCGATCAAATTGCTTATCTTGAAATGGTCCAAGAGCTTGGCGTGAAACTGAATCTTGATGACGGAGGCGTAGAGCAAGATTACCCAACGCTTTCAGTAGAAGTTAGAGAAGGTTCTGAAGAATTCAAAACACTAGAAAAAGATTATGGCTTTACAAAAATTAAATTTGATGAGGAAGGCGAACGATATGAATGATGAACAATTAAGAAGGCTGAAACAAATGGGATTTACAAAGAAGGAACTCAAATCTCTAGCCACAATCAAGTGTAAGAATTTTTATTTAGGAGACATAACGAATCCTGAAAG